>Ga0114958_10002713_pt1 | contig 13078 bp, 16 predicted proteins | sample C_130208_EF_Meta_FD_89577 | JGI IMG/M metagenome (GOLD analysis project Ga0114958, IMG submission 89577) | Freshwater microbial communities from Lake Croche, Canada to study carbon cycling - C_130208_EF_MetaG | ecosystem: Environmental > Aquatic > Freshwater > Lake | place: Lake Croche, Canada... | reverse complement strand
CCTGCTTCCAGCCTGTGATCAGAGCGGGAGGGCAAACAACGAGAGTCCGCAGAGGCTCGCCGTTCTTGAGAAGGCCGATGGTCTGGAACGTCTTTCCCAGGCCCATATCATCGCCGAGGATGCCGCCCTTGTGATCGCCGGTCTCTTGGGCCAGCATCCAGCGAACACCGATCTCTTGATGGGGCAGATACGAGATACCGACACGCGGAGGGATCATTTGTATGTCTTTCTTTGTCTTACAAGGAAGTCACTGATCGGTGCCCTCTTTCGAAGGGCCTGGCGTCAACTTTTGGGGCCAAAAACGGAAAAGAGCAAGACACGCAGCAGGCAGAAAACAGACAAGAAACAGGCAAGCAACAGACTTACAGACGGCCGCCACCGAGAACACGCATCACGCGCTGATCCTCCAACTGCTGCTGAAAGGAAGGCTCGGCGCAGTCACACCAGGTGGGATGATCCTCAACGAGCCACTCCTTGATGACGGGATGGAGGTGCCAGTTATTGATGGCCCGCTGGATGAAGTCGCAGTCGTCGAGATCAGGATGGGAAGCCCAGCGATCATAGACACGATGGAAGATGTTGAGCGCGTCACTCTCTGAGAACTCGGCCTCAGAGAGGCAGAATGAGTGAAACGGCCGGAGTCCGCGCAGATTGACGGCGTCCCGCGTCTCACGACGGATCTGGACGATGGTGATGGCGATGGGCAAAGACGTGGTGACGGCGAGATGGAGGATGGTGTCTCCGTTGATGTCGCGAGCGCTGAGATCGTCAAAGCCGATGGCTTCGGCGGCCGCGTGGAGGACGCGGAACATCTCCAGATCGGGGAACAGACGGATCATCGTGTAGATGGGAATCTCGCTACAGAAACCCTTGACGGAAACGATATCCGGATAGGCCGCCAGAAGGAGCGGAACAATCGTGTCGCGCTCAACGTGGCCAATGCGGAACACCTCCTGGAGCATCGTGTAGCCGATGCGACTCTTCTCCCGCGCGAGTTCGGGTGCGAACTCGAGGATGCGCTGGATTGTGGTCTTCGGTGCGCAGCCGTTGATGGCGAGCTCGAGGACGCAGCGACCATCACAGTTGCGGAGAGCGCACAGCTCTGGCGTGATCGCCGCCTCTGCCTCCTCAAAGGCCGTCTCTGTCATCAGGATGCGGAAGTGGTCCGCATCGTTGTAGACAATGGGCTTCTCCTCCTCTCCAGCCTCGTACGCGAGCCAGGCATTGATGTGGCTCTGGGATTCACAGGACATCTTCTCTTGGGTAAACAAATGCGTCTTTTGCAAATGCCTCCCACAGACACCGGTTTCAGGAAAGAGGCCCGTCAAGTTTTTTTTGGGCCAAAAATTCTGAATAAAAAGACTGAATAGAACGGAAAAAGAAAAGGAAAAAGAAAAGGAAAAAGAAAGAGCGGATCAGAACTTGGTGATGACGGTCCGCGTGGTCTGATCGATCCAGGCCACGCAGATATCGTTGAGGCCATTGGCGAACTTGGACTCCACATCGTAGCGTTTGAGTGTAGTCCAGCCGATCTCACCGGTAAGGGGAAGAGCCAGACGCCAGATATCGGCGAAGCGGCTCATCTCATCGCTGTACGCATCCTCTCCTGCCTCGTAGTAGGTAACGCGCCAGGGCATTCAACAGCTGCGTCTTAGCAAATGTCTCCCTGAGACAGGCTGAAGAAGCCCATCAGAACGTCAACTTTAAAGGCCAAAAAGACTGACAGGAACGGAACACAGACTGAATTTACTTGGACTCCTCAGCGGCGAGAGAAGCGAGAGCGCAGCGGTGAGAACAATAGAAGTGCGCGACATCTTCCCACTCAGGATACGAAGCCGAACAGTGGGCGCACTTACCATCGCGGAGAGCCGCCAGACGCTCAGGAGTGGGGCGCAGTTGCGGATACATAGTAAAGAAACGTTCATCCGCCGCCTTCATCCTGGCTGCGGCAGCGTCAGCAGCAGCGGCAGCCTCAGCCTCCCTCTGCTTGATAGGCTTACGGAAATCCTCCCGCCACTTATCCAAGAGCTTTGTCTGCCAATCGGACGTGGGTGTCTTTTCTACGGACATCCTCAGAAAGCCTGGTTCGAACAAATGCGTCTTTGCAAGTGCCTTCCCCACAGAGACAGAATCAGAACAGAGACTCAGTCAACTTTTTGTCAGACAAGAGAGAGAGCCAAAAAGGTGGAGTGGAAAGACATACAGAAAGACATACATAAACAGACATTTAGCAGCGGTGGACACACAGATCGGCGCTCCAGGTCTCCCCAGGGTGGATGCGGATGCAGAGGGCGCGCTTGGCGCCGGTGGGATCAGAGGCACCGCACTTGGCTCCGAAGGTACAATCCTCCTTGAGCTTGTGGATGGTGTCGCCGTGGACATAGTTACAGTCCTGCTTGAAGCACTCGGATCCCTCGCGGCAGAAGCGAGGAATGTACTTGACCGCGGGAGGAACCCAGACACGCGCGGGCTCCGATCCCGTAGACGCCTGGACCCAGCGGCGCTCCTCGTGACGGACATCCCAGCCCTTCTCGTAGAGAAAGGTCATAAAGTCCGCATACGCACCGTCAGAGAGACGGCGGCAGTCGTAGACCTCCTGGGCCTGGTCCATCATCTCGAGATCGGCGGCAAAGGGCTGAGACCAGAGCTCCTCCTCCTGATCCGCCCAGTCCTTCTCGACCTTCTCGACGACCGTCTCCGCGACCGTCTCGTAGACGATGGGCTTGTGGTCCCAGTACGTGGACTCCACCTCCTCGGCCCAGCGGGCCATTGCTGGGTGGAGGACGTACTCATCCTCCCCCCACTTTCCCGTGTCCTCGATCGTCAGAGAGACCACGGGAGCGACAGTTGCGGAGGCAACAACTATCTCATCCTCCACGAGGAGGGCAGAGAACCTGTTGGCCCCCGCCGCCTTCGTACCGCCACCGGCAGTACGAGAGCATTTGGCAGGAGCCCGTGGGTTCTGGGCGCATCGAGAACGCTTTGCGGGCGTGTACATCTCGGGGTGTTAGGATATTCGCTGTCTTATGCTCGTATCCCACTGACCTACACACAGGCCAAAACCTCTGTCAACTTTTTTCAAATCAGAACAGAATCCAGAAAGACACAAAGACAGAAGCCGACAATGACAAAAAAGAGCCAGAGAGCCAAAAAGACAGACAGAACCAAAAGGTGTTTGGACTCTCCTCATCTCAGCAGGCTATTGCCCCGTCTCTCAACGCACATAGCAGTGAGTCCCGCCCAGAATAGCCGTGTAACTTTACGAGCTCTGTACGCCCAACGTTAGCGTACAGACAAGGGTCAGGTAATGTCCGCCACTCTCCCTCAGCAGAGAATGACGGGAGCCGAGGTCCCCTCCAGAACAATCAGTTTATCGCATCGGCTCACATAACCTCACCCTGACTCTGACTCCGTCAACTTTTTCCAGGATCAGAATGGACAGACAGAATCCCGTCACTTAGGAGTTTTTGTCTGTCAGAATGGATAGCCAAAAAAACAGACATAGAGCCAAAAGGTGTTTGGACTCTCCTCATCTCAGCAGGCTATTGCCCCGTCTCTCAACGCACATAGCAGTGAGTCCCGCCCATATGTCTCGTGTAGCTTTACTATGCTCTGGCGCGCACGGACACGCCAGACAAGGGTCAGGTAAATAACCGCCACGCTCTTCTCCGCAAGAGTTAGCGGGACCTAGGCTCGGACCCTTCCAGTTCCTGCCCCCCTACTTTTCTATGTGGCCACAACCTACTACCTGGCCGATCTACCGGTCAACTTTTTCCAGGATCAGAATGGACAGACAAAATCCCGACACTTAGGAGTTTTTGTCTGTCAGAATGGATAGCCAAAAAAACCTACCGGTAATGACCAAAAGTGGAGGGTACCCTTCTGTCTTACAGTTCTCTGTAGACAGCCCAGGTGGAGCGGGAAGATTGTCGTCTGTTAGAGTTCTAGCCATTATCATCTTTTGTCTGCTGAGAGACCTATGTCCATCGATGACCCCGTGGCGGAACAAACACCTATCTGCTGTGTTTGCCTACAAACCCCAACCTGGCTCGGACTCTGTCAAGTTTTTCCAGGATCAGAATGGACAGACAGAAAGAATCCGACCACCCAACTTCAAAAAAATCCAGGTCAGACTCCCTCTTGTCAAGTATTATTCGGCCAAAGAGGGGCAAACAGAAGGAAATCCCGTCAAGTTGGGGCCAAAAACCCAATGTTAGACTCCACGCGTCATGTATTATTTTAGAGAGCTCCGAATCCATCCCGCCAGAATAAAACTTGACGGGCCCAGGGAGCCAGGTAGTAGGCGGTGGCGACAGCAGTTCAATACAACAGAACGCGACGCGCAAGGCAAACCCGGCCTCTGCGTGGATAGCCTAAAGGGTATACGGGCCCCACTGATAAATGGGCGGACACACGTCGAATATAGTTCTAGAAAGAGCTGGAGAGTGTGACGAAGTGCTGCGAGGTTGGGGCAGCTTCAAACATCACCGCTTGGCCGGTCCTCTGATAAGGGGACCGGCCAAGTCCTACCTCCTTAAATGGATATGTAGGGGTAAGAGACTCACTGATGGCCGCGAGGAGGGGCGCCATCCATAGTCTGTATCGTCCACCGTGACGAACAGAAGGAGAGGAGGTTATTTTGGTCATTACCATTTTTGGTCATTTTTGGCGTGGCTTCTGGGATCTTATGTTAGTCCAACAAGCCCAACAAAAACGCCCAAGTGCCGCCCGCGACTCCATTCTGAACCAGAAAAAAGTTGACAGGCCAGACAGCCAGGTAGTAGTCTGTGGGCGCGGTGAAAACTAGTCAGCGGATAGCTCCAATCCGCTGTAGCCCGTACAGGAGCCGGACGTAGCAGACCAAACCATAGAGGATGGCTACGACGGGTGGATGCGCAGGTATGGGGCATTCATCTCAACGGAAGGGGTTCGCTAGGCTCCCAGAGAGCCTAGTCCTGACTAAGATGCAGGGGCAGAGACTCACTAGTACTTGCGAGGAGGGGCATTACTTAACAACCGAAAGTCTGACGAGACGGACGGTAGGAGAGGCTAATGGGTTGAGATGGGCTGATTTTTGGCATTTGTTAGTCCCCCCAAGTACCATAGACCCATCAAGACTCTGTTAGCATTCTGGCGATCAAAAAAGTTGACGGGGCTCTGTTCCCCAGTACGAACTCTCAGGGATAAATACTAAGACGTATCTATTCCTAAACCAGATGTCCGCGAGTGTTGAGATGAACTACGCAGAGGAGATCGCAGCGCTGAAGACACGTGTCGCAGCGCTGGAGGCGGCGGCCAAGCCGAAGGCGGAGGCCAAGCCAGAGGCGGCAAAGAAGGAGGTGAAGGCGAAGGCACCTGCTTCTGAGAAGCCGAAGGCGAAGAAGGCGGAGAAGACAGAAGTCTCTCTTCCTTCTGACGAGGACGGTGTGCCGGAGGCGTCGGCGTACCGTGTCGCGGAAGCGGACATCGATCACTCTACGTGTATCGCCCGCGTGCTCCCAAGCTCTGCCGGCTACGTGGACAAGCGGTGGAGCAAGCAAATCAGCCGCGAGAAGCAGTGCGGTAAGAAGAAGGTGGAGGACGGAGACCTCTGCGAGAGCTGCGCGGCCAACGAGGAGGCATACGCGGAGGAGGCGAGCAAGAAGGCCGGCTGGAAGGGCCGGATCGGCGAGGAGCCTCTGGAGTGGCTCCATATGCTCGGAACGAAGTGGGCGGAGGGAGCGAAGCTGACCTTCAACGGCGCAGGCGCCTCTGAATCCGCATCGGTCGCCGAGTCGGAGGAGTCCGAGAAGTCCGAGAAGCCGAAGGCAAAGGGCGGACGGAAGCCGGCGGCGGACAAGGAGGAGAAGGAGGCCAAGAAGGCCGCGGATAAGGCCGAGAAGGAGGCCAAGAAGGCCGCGGATAAGGCCGAGAAGGAGGCCAAGAAGGAGGCCGATAAGGCCGAGAAGGAGGCCAAGAAGGAGGCCGAGAAGGAGGCCAAGAAGGCGACCAAGGCGAAGCCAGAGGCCAAGCCGGCAGCCAAGAAGGAGGCCAAGAAGGAGGCCAAGAAGGAGGCCAAGGTCGCCAAGGTCGCGGAGCCCACGGAGGTGGAGTTCGAGCTCAAGATGATCGGCGACACGGTCTACGCGCTCAAGAACGGCAACGTCTACGAGTGGGACGCGGATGCCGAGAAGCGCGGCGACTGCGTCGGCCGTCTGACGGGCGACGACGACGATCCGTCGATCGACACGGATGCGGCAGAGGTGGTGTAAGGCAGTCAAAACAGTGAGAGGGTGTAATGTCACCACAAAACCAAAAACCAAACAAAAATAACCAGTTTTTGGTGCAAGGGGGCAGTTATTTCGAATCCGATCTGTAAGTCTAACAAAACGCCATGTACCGGCGTCGAACTCCGACTCCATTCTGATCAAGAAAAAAAGTTGATAGGCAGGGGTACCACCCATCAACCAAGTGGGAGGAAACATTTGCAAAGACGCATTTGTTGAGAACCAGGATGTCAGCCCCCACGCCAGCAAGCATTATTAGCATAATGATGCTTGCCGGTGCTTCGCCTCAAGCGATAGCAGACGCCGTAAGAGAACTGCTGCAGGGGTCTTCAGCTGGCGGTGGAGCAGCGGCTTCCAGTGCCTTGCCTTCGGCTGGTGGAGGCGGAGCAGCGGCTTCCAGTGCCTTGCCTTCGGCTGGTGGAGGCGGAGCGGCGGCTTCCCGTGCCTTGCCTTCGGCTGGAGCATTGGCGACCAAGTGCGAGTTACTCAAGGCGGATCGTGACCACTTCAAGTCCAATCACGACAAGTGGGAAGCACGTCGGCTCAAGAATAATGCGCGCGCCAGGGCAAAGACGCAGAAAGCTGCCGCGTGGGATGCGGCCTCGGCGGCCTCGGCCGCCAAGGTGGAGCTCGTGCTCAAGCTGATCGGCGACATAGTCTACATGACCCAGAACGGCAACGTCTACGAGTGGGACGCGGATGCCGAGGAGCGCGGCGACTACGTCGGCCGTCTGACGGGCGACGAAGACGAGCCGTCAATCGATAGGGCCGCGGCAGAGGTGGTGTAAGGCAGTCAAACAGTCACAGTAATGTCAACGAAACCAAAACCATACAAAAATAACCAGTTTTTGGCATAAAGACCAGATCCGTGGAACCGACAAAAACGCCCAAGTGCCGGTTCCGACTCCAACTCTGACTCTGACTCCAACTCCAACTCCATTCTGATCAAGAAAAAAGTTGACAGACAAGAATGCCACCCACCAACCAAGTGGGGGAGGCATTTGCAAAGACGCATTTGTTGAAGCCAAGCGAAAGAGAGAGATGCCAGCAGTGAAGCCCCTCGGAAAGGCCGCGAAGAAGGCGGTAGCGAAGAACGACGCGGCGGTAGAGGAATTGGTGAAGATCCTCTACCGCGCGAAGTCGATGGACGTATCAGACGCACAGCACAGTGCGACGATCGTCTCGGAGATGCGTGCGGACGCCCTGGAAATCGCGCGCGTGACGCGGCGTCCAGGCGGATCACGTCTGGAGGTCACTCTCCAGGACGGAACGAAGGAGGCCTCAGTCCGGATTGGAGGCGCGATCACGATCAAGGGTCGCGCCTCCACGAAGGAGGACCGTGCGAACTGTATGTGCGTCGGAGACGTCATAGTCGTGCGGGGCGGAATCGCCGCGGGAAAGCTGTCCCAGAAGGCGTTCCGACTGGTGAAGCACCGTCTGGAGGAGTTGAATATCAAGGTGAGTCCGGTGATCTTTGCGGAGGCGACAGCGGCAGCTTCGGGCGAGGACGATCTGTTCGACACGGCGGTCACGACGGAGGAGGTGGCGGCGGCGGGAGCGGGTGGGGATGCGGACATTGATGCGATCTAAGCAGTCAGACAAGCCAGACGAACCAGTACAATCAGTCTTTGGGTCTTTTGGTTTTTTTGGTCTCTGTTAGACATTCCAAGGAACAAAAAAGTTGACGAAGTTCTATCCACGCAGAAACAGTCCAGGGACACTATTGCAAAGACGCATTAGTAGAACCAGAACCCAGAAACCAGAAACCAGAAACCAGAACCCAGAAACCAGAAACCAGAAACCAGAACCAAGAATGAGCCAACACTACAACCATCCGTACTGGCCGTCGCCGCGTGCTGCGCGGATCGCGAAGTTGTTGCTGGAGCAGCATAAGATGCCTTCTGGGTTGGGCTTGATCTTCGAAGAGGCCTGGGTCGCCATGGGCCATCCTGTGAAGCCAGAGGGTCGTCTGACGCACGCCAAGGCGCTCAAACTGATGGCGGACCATCTCGGTCTGACAGTCCACGAGTTCCTCCACATCAAGCCGCTGGATGCGCTCCAGCGGCTGAAACTGGCCAAGAACGAGGACGACGCGCGGGAGATTATCGGCGACAACGGCATCAGCTACTGGTGGATCCTAGGCGGCGGAAACTTCCAGCGGCGTCTGCCGTGCTGTGTCTGCGACCGTATTCTGGATCCACCAGCACCAGCACCAGCACCAGCACCAGAGCCAGAGCCAGAGCCAGAGCCAGAGGCAGAGCCAGAGACAGAGGCAGAGGCAGAGCCAGAGACAGAGGACCTGATCGAGAAGTTGCGGGCATATATCTCAACGGCAACTGGCACGGAAATCGATCGGTATGAGTTGGCCGCGATCATCACCAGTTTCAATGGGCAGACCGCGATCATCAACAGCTTCAATGGGGAGTAAGTCAGTCAAACGCAAACGAACAGAAAGAATCAGTAAAATCAGTCACGACCATTTTTGGCCTCAAAAAAAGTTGACGGGGCCTCCGACCAACGAACAGATCCCCAGGTTAGCCACAAAAGACGTGACCAACCTAGCACAACCAGAAAACCAGTCCAGAGATGTCCGTTATTTCCGATTCCGACAAGTCTTCATCGTCCAAGCTGATGGATTCTGAGATCAAGAAGCAGGCAGCGAAGACGGCCAAGGAGGAGGCCAAGGCGGCCGCGAAGGCGGCCAAGGATGCGGAGAAGGCTGCAGCAAAGGCGGTCAAGGAGGCGGAGGTTGCAGCTGCAAAGGCGGTGAAGCAGGCGGAGAAGGAGGCAGCAAAGGCGGCGAAGAAGGCGGAGAAGGCGGCTGCTGCCGCGGCGAAAGCCGCGGAGCCCAAGGTGAAGGCGGAGAAGAAGGAGAAGACCGATCCCACGCCTCTGGAGGCGGAGATCGCAGAGCTCCGACTGAAGTTCGCCTCACTTCAGGAGCAGTGTATGACCCTCCAGGCCAAGATGGATGTTATCCGCGCGGCCGTCGCTCCCTGAGACCAAAACATTAGAACATTCAAATCAGTCAAGACATTCAAGTCAGTCAACTCCAGTCAATTCCCCACATTTTTGGCCATCTAAGGACACGAACAATAGTTCTTTAATGTCAGAAAAGCTGTCCAGCCAACCAGAACGGCGATGGGAATCGTGTTAGGAGCCTTCAGGAACGTAACGATCTTAGACAAGAGGTCCTCCTGGTCCTTGTGGTCCTCCTCATCGACCTCCTGATCCTTGTGGTCCTCCTCATCGACCTCCTGATCCTCATCGACCTCATCCTCATCCTCAGCCTCCTCCTCAGCCTCATCCTCCTCATCCTCAGCCTCAGATACATCTAGAGGGGGCAGCTTCTGAACCGGCTCTGACTCTGGCTCTGACTCTGGCTCTGGCTCTGTCTCCGGCTCCCTCCGAATCCGAACAGGCGCATCCGGAACAGCCACAGCAATCCGCGGCCGCTTAGGAGTCTCAAACATAGTTCCAGGAGTCGGAACCAATGACTCTAGCGCCTGTGCCTTGGATCCCGAAGCCGAAGGAAAATCGCGGAGCGATAGTGCGGGATCAGAAGAGCGCGTCAGAATATATCCCAGTGCCTCCGTAGCCTGTCGCGACCAGGCGCGGAGGAATGCTCCACCCTTAGACTCAGCCTCATCGCGATAAGCCGCCAGAATCGAAGTCAGAAACCCCGGTGGCGGCGGCATAGGATCAGGATGATAATGATGCCACGAAGCAACAAACAGAGGCACAATGCCCTGTGACTCCCAGAACGCACAGTCCGGAAATCCAGGCAATCCGCGACTGTCGACCACAGTCTCATCGGCGAGATCATAAGCCTCTTCATCGACCAACTGTAAGTCACTCCAGAGCATAAAGCCCCGTCCATCGCAATCCCGAACACGGAATCCGATTCCAGGTAGAACCGCAACAACTCGTCCAAACGCAACGGAATCCGAAGAGGTCTTTCCCTTCATATAGGTAGAACCAACAGTAACATCTGTAAGAGAGAAAGTCATCGTACATATCCCCGACGACAACCAACGATTGTCACATTTTTTGGCCACTCCAGTAAATAAAATCGCGCGGTTAATTAGAAACGATGAACGCCGCCGCCGCCGCCAGTGGAGCAATGAAGATGGGAGGAGCCCGCCGCCGCCGCGGTCGCAAGAGCCAGAAGCGCCAGAGCCAGAAGCAGCGCCAGAGCCAGAAGCAGCGCCAGAGCCGCCGCAATCGCCAGAGCCGCCGCAACCGCAACCGCCAGTAAATAACCAACAAAACCCAAATCCATCTTCTCAAAGGAAACCATCCGATGGCTTCGTTTGAGAAATTCCCCGGATCCGAGGACCCCCCCCCGACCCTAACACCCCCGTACCAGAGAACTAACAACTTCGGTCATTTCCAAGGTCAAGGACCAATCAGTATCTCCCATATCGACGGTGACGCCATACGCATCAACCAGACGAAAGCGCAGAACGGAGATGGCAGTCGGTGTTGGAAAAACATTTTCTTTAGCGACACAATTTCCTCCATCATCATAATCTATCTGATAAGCTCCATAACGCAACACGATTTTAGCCAAAGCCTGGACATAGGAGCCAGCCTCTATCCGGTGCTGAGTACTTTCAATCATATCGGGACACTGTAGTTGTACCAACGCATAAGCAGGAGGATCTGTTAGCGGGGCCGCGACGGCGACCACTCCCGAAGAACCAACGAACACCGTTTGTTCCCGGAATCCCAACCAGTAACCGAGTCCCCAATAGCGTGTGCGTGCGGCATAGGAATCCGCCAGAGTAAGAACAAACGGAGTCCCCAACTTATTGGAAACGGTGAAACGATTGGTGATGGAATTGTAAGTGACGGAGACACCCGAAATATCGGAAACAAACGCGGCGGTGACAGCTGCCGCAAGTTCAACGGGGGAATAATTACCATCTGCGATTCTCCCAGTACGACGAACACCAGAGATATCGTAGAAGAAAGAAGTATTACCACATCGTTTCGCGGAGAACACATAGGCGACTTGTGGAACCTCAACGCTGGTAAGTTCGATACGACTAACATTGCGCATAATACTCGGGAGACGAATGGAGAATTCACCGGTACCGTCGAAATACTGATCGGCGAATCGACTATCAATGGACAACACGGTACGTCTACACGTCATTCTAACCTAACGGAGATATCTTGTCAGCCCAGAAGCCGCATAAGTAGATCAAAGGAGTTCTGTCCGAGGATTCCGCGGACAGTTTCGAGATAGTCACGTCCTTCAGCATTGCGGGCACCACTATAGCGATCCATAACCTGTTGTTCATTCCACAGAGGGCGACCAGTGCGTGAATTGACGTCATTATGTAAGCTAAGAAGCCACTGAACAATCTTGGGATGTGTCGTACGTTGTCCCATCATCCGACGGATAGGAAGCATACTAGTGGAGCGAAACGGATGACTCTGAAGCCATCCGGAATAATGTGCGCGGCAATCCGGACAGGGAATATCATATTGAAGAGCATTCAGGAGCTCTTTCCAGAGGGGGAGATTCTGGGAAGATGCGATAGAAGCAATATGAAGAGCGATCCACGTAGGCGGACCCCACACAGAAGTATCGACCGTGGGAATACTAGGTTCACTTTGTTGGATCATACGATTACCGAGACCACCACCACCACCACCACCACCACCACCATCACTATTTCGGCTAAGAGCCGCTTGTTGAGCCCGATTACATCCACACATTGTAAGTCCTCTAATATCACAAAGGCAAAATTATAGAGACCATTTTGTAGCAAACGCGTCACGGATCATATTATAAAGACTGAGATTCCGAACCTCAAGAACTTCAAGAGAGAAACTAATCTGTGAGGAATCCATTTGAATATGTTGTCCATAAGGATCAACCAATTGAATCTTAAATTTTGTCAGATCATAGGGATTCGGAAAGGTAACTTCTTTAGCGTGATGTCCCGTATAATCGTCAAAGGTCATAAAATCTTTACCCTGTAGGATAATGATTTTAGCCAGAGCGCCGAATTGATAACCATTAACGGTTTGCCGAATACAATCAAAATCGTTGACTCGAAGAAACACATAAGGATCACCAGCGAAATTTGCGGATTGATTGGAAACGATATTACCAGAAGCATCAGGAGAGAAAATTCCTCTAGAGAATCCCAGATTATAACCGAGTCCGTAATCAAATTCACGATTCCACGTATCGGTGGAACCACATACAGTATTAATAGTATACGACCCAGTTCCTGTGAAAGTGAATTCACCAGTTACGGAGTTAAATGTCACAGATAACCACGACAGAACAGAGTTCCTAAAAAGAGAATTAAGAGTGGCCAACATATCTTTAACATAATAATTACCATCGGGAATAACTACGGATACACTAGTAGCGGGATTACCGAAGGTAACCCAGATAGTAACATTTCGACGATAAGCACTGAAGATGAAATAATTATTGGCGAGCTCAATGGAGGTAACACGAATCCGCAGAACATTTCGGATGGGAGTGGGAAGACGGAAATAGAATTTAGAAGCATCGCTATCTTTCATAGGAACACGAAAGCGACTATCGATATTGATAACGTGTTTGACAATATCGTTAGCGTGAAGAGAGAGAGGTAGATCCTCAGAATAAAGTGCCATCTGTTATGGCCGCGGAATAGTAACGCGCGAATCCACCGCCGTGTGTCTGTCTACAAAGTATTTATGAGAGGATCTTCATCCCAAGAGGTTAGACCGAATTCCAGATAAATATCTTTAATTTCATATCGCAGCGACAAGTTATTATCGTCGAAAATCATACCGGG
>Ga0114958_10002711_pt1 | contig 13080 bp, 12 predicted proteins | sample C_130208_EF_Meta_FD_89577 | JGI IMG/M metagenome (GOLD analysis project Ga0114958, IMG submission 89577) | Freshwater microbial communities from Lake Croche, Canada to study carbon cycling - C_130208_EF_MetaG | ecosystem: Environmental > Aquatic > Freshwater > Lake | place: Lake Croche, Canada... | reverse complement strand
TTTACTAATGATCGACGAGAGTCACGCGACAGTCTCTCAAATAGGCGGCATGTTTAACGGAGACCTGGCGCGCAAAACGACGCTGGTGAATTTTGGATTTCGGTTGCCCTCCGCGCTGGATAACCGGCCGCAAAATTTTCCGGAGTTTCAACAAATTACGGGTCAAACACTTTATGTATCGGCGACGCCGGCCAAATTCGAATTAGAGTGTTCGGCGGTGATCGCTGAGCAGTTGATCCGACCCACAGGGCTTTTGGATCCGGTGATCACGATCCGCTCGACCAAGGGCCAAGTGGAAAATCTTAAGAGCGAGATCAATCTCGCCGTGGCTGCAGGAGAACGCGTGCTGGTTACGACGTTGACCAAGCGACTATCTGAAGATCTCACGAGTTACTTGCGGGAATCAAAAATCAAAGTCGAATACCTGCATTCGGATATTGATGCGATTGAGCGTGTGGAAATTTTGCGAAACTTGAGGCTGGGTAATTTTGACGTACTTATAGGCATCAACTTACTGCGCGAAGGACTGGATTTGCCCGAAGTGGCGTTGGTTGCTATCCTTGATGCCGACAAGGAAGGTTTTTTGCGCAGCGAAACCAGTCTGGTGCAGACGGCGGGACGCGCGGCGCGCCACGAAAAAGGTCGAGTGATTTTCTATGCTGATAAGCAGACCGATTCCATTAAGCGCACGATTGCGATTACGAATTATCGCCGCGAAAAACAAATCGCCTACAATCTCGAGCATGGTGTCACCCCGCGCAGTGTGAAGCGCTCAGCGCAATCTAGTTTGCACTTATACGACGGTTCGGGTCGCAAAGATGAGGAGCCTAACGTCACGGAAAACGCGGATGACGTCGCTGCGGTCATTGCCGAGCTCGAAGAGGACATGCAGTCGGCCTCCGGACGTCTGGAGTTTGAACGCGCGGCTTTACTGCGCGATCAAATTGAGGCACTACGCACCGGCGATTATCGAAAAATGGCCAAGATTGAGGCCAAGGACTACGCGACTCGCGGGCGCAAACCGGGCAAGGCGGCGGCAAAATTTAGTGCGCGACGTAAGTGAGCGCACTAAGCTTATCGTGTGGTATTATTTTGCGCGGGCGGGATTGAGTACCCCGATACACGGTAAATTGCGGTAGCGTTCGGCGAAATCTAGACCGTAGCCGATCACAAATTTGTCGGGGATTTTGAAGCCCACGAAATCGGCCTCGAATTCGACCTCACGACGACCGACTTTGTCTAGGAGTACGCAGGAACGCAGGCTGGCGGGATTTAGTTTACGAACGAGACCGGCGACGAGCTGGAGGGTTTTACCCGTATCAAGAATGTCGTCCACGATTAGTACGTGACGGTTTAGGATGTCGAGGGTGAGGCTGGCGACGACTTGGGGCGTTCCAACAGATTTCGTTTTTTCACCGTAGCTGGATATGCGTATGCAGTCGAGTCGCACAGGGTTGTCGATTTCACGCATGAGATCTGCGGTGAACATGATTGCTCCGTTGATGAGGGAGACGATCGTGAACTCGCCGTCCCCGTAGGTGGCTTTGAGTTCCTGCGCGATCGAGCGCACGCGTTTTTTGATTTGGGCCTCGGTGTAAAGGACGCTTTCGAGGTCCGGGTGAATGGCGGCGGGCTTTCGCTTGGTTCGGGTCGGCATGGAATTGAGACGGAGAGAGACAAACCGGCGCCTGAGAGGCAACCGGTTCTCTAGAGTTGGTTAAGGTTTATTACTTTGACTTGGCAGGGGGTGAAATCTTGCCTCCGCGGCTGTCCACGCCCGGCATGATTTCTATTAAAATTCAGCAACTGACGAAGCGTTTCGGAGCCGTCACGGCGTTGCATCAACTCGATCTCACGATTGAACCAGGTGAACTTTTTTTTCTGCTTGGCCCGAGTGGCTGCGGCAAGACGACGCTGCTGCGTAGCATGGCAGGTTTTTACATCCCGGAGGAAGGGAAGATTTTGTTCGGCGATGAGGACGTGACGCGACTCGCGCCGCACAAGCGTAACACCGGTATGATGTTTCAAAGTTACGCGCTTTGGCCGCACATGTCGGTTGCGGAGAATGTGGCCTTCGGGCTTGAAGAGCGACGTGTGTCGAAGGACGAGATTCGTCGGCGCGTCGGTGAGGCGTTGGAATCCGTGCGCATGGGCAATTACGCGGATCGCAAACCCAACCAACTCTCCGGCGGGCAACAGCAAAGAGTGGCTTTAGCGCGAGCGCTGGTGATCCGACCGCGTTGTTTGTTGTTGGATGAACCTTTATCGAATTTGGATGCCAAGTTGCGGCTCGAGATGCGCACCGAAATCCGACGCATCTGCAAAGAGTTCAAACTTACGACGGTTTATGTTACGCATGATCAAAAAGAGGCGCTCTCGGTCTCGGACCGGATGGCAATTTTAGAAAGCGGACGTATTTTGCAGGTCGGAACTCCTCGCGAAGTTTACAAGCGTCCTACGCGTAAGACGGTCGCTCATTTCATCGGAGAGACGGATTTTATTACAGGCAAGGTGACGGTTGTTTTGAAGAATTCAGCCACGGTTGAGACGACGATAGGCCGTTTTGATGGAGTGCTGGGCGATCCTTCATGTCCACCTTCAGTTGGTCAGGAAGTGACGCTTTCGATTCGGCCCGAATGCTGGGAGCTTAGCCATGTGCAGCAAACGCAGCAGAACTCTGTGCGCGGAACGATCGGTGGTTTTGTTTATCTCGGTGAAGTGGCTCAGTATGATTTGTTGGTTCGTGACCGGGTCCTAAAAATTTTCGAGCGCAATCCGCGTTTTGTTGATGGAGCCTCGCGTGGCGAATTGTTCGCGACTGTAGCGCCGGAGGATGTTGTCATATTGGTGGGCTAAGCGAGCGCATGCTGCGGCAGATCATCATTGTTTTGGCATTGGTCGCGACGGTGGCATTGCCCTTTGCATTGCGGCCCCAGCAGCCTGCGGCGGAAAAAGCGGATGTAACCTTGGTGTTGGTCACGCCGCACAATGAGGCTATCCGGCATGAGTACGCGCGGGGCTTTCGCGACTGGTATCACGCCCGCACGGGCAAGACTGTCGCCATCGACTGGCGCGTGCTCGGCGGCACGAGTGAGATCGCGCGCTTTCTCGAAGGTGAATATGTCGCGTCGTTTCAGCATATCTGGACGCAGAAACTCGGAAAAAAATGGAGCGCGGAAATTCAGGCAGGTTTTCAAAATGGGAAGTTGCCCGCGGACGCACCCGCTTGGGTAAAAGAGGCGCGGACGGCGTTTTTGAATTCGGATGCTTCTTGCGGCATTGATCTTTTTTTTGGCGGCGGCACGTACGATTTCGACAAGCAGGCGAAGGCGGGGCGCATCGTGGACAGCGGAATTTTGAAGTTACATCCGGAATGGTTCACCGATGCGGTCATCCCGCGCACGTATGCCGGCGAGGAATATTGGGACAAAGACGGGCGCTGGATCGGCAGCGTGTTGAGCGCCTATGGAATTATTTTTAATCGCGATTCATTGAAACGCCTGCGGATCGAGCACGAGCCGCAGCAATGGACGGATTTGCAAGACCCGCGCCTGATGGGCGAGGTCGCGCTCTGTGATCCGACCAAGAGTGGCTCGATCGCGAAGGCGTTTGAAAATGTGATCCAGCAGCAGATGCAACGACGCTTAAACGCGCTGCTCGCGGAGAATCCCTCGGGTGATGTGAAGGCTCGCGAGCAACGCGCGGTGCGTGAAGGTTGGATTGCGGGGTTGCAGCTGATGCAGCTTGTGGGGGCGAATGCGCGCTATTTTACGGATACTTCGCAAAAGCCGCCGATCGATGTGGCCGCGGGCAATTGCGCGGTGGGTATGTGCATCGATTTTTACGGCAGGCAGCAGGAAGAAGCGGTGAAACGACGCGGGGTTTCGGGCCGCATCGGGTACGCTTCGCCGGCGGGTGGATCGGTGAGCTCCGTTGATCCAGTCGCGTTACTGCGTGGCGCTAAAAACAAAGCGGTCGCGCTCGCCTTTATCGAATACGTGCTCTCGCTGGAGGGACAAAAACTTTGGAATTTTCAACCCGGGGTGGCCGACGGGCCAGAGCGTTTTGCGCTCCGACGCTTGCCGGTACGGCGAGATTTTTACGGGCATCAAGAATGGTTGGCGTTGCGTAGCGATCCGACCGCGCAGCCGTTTGAGCAGCGCGATCAATTGATTTAACGCAATGAATGGACGGGCGGCGTATTCCGCGAGATGGCGTTTGTGATTCGCATCATGTGCCAAGATACGCATGCGGAGCTGACCAGCGCTTGGCGGGCGATCAACGCCACCACACCGATGGCCCGCGCGGAAGCCTTGGCGGTTTTATCGGACCTTTCAGCGGTCGATTACGGGCGTGTGAACAAGGAAATCCGTCAGGCGCTTGGCTCGAAGAACAAAGTCGATGAGATTCGCATGGCTAGCGAGCTTGGTGCGACGTTTCGACGCAACTATCAACGCGCTGAGGCTATCGCGCGCTCCGGCGTGACGGCTCGTTAACTCATCTCCGCTCGGTCTTAAAGACGTGCGAAATTGGAGGCGTAAGCGGCTTTATCGGCGGCTTTGAAAAAAGACGTGCCGGCGACAAACGTGTCAGCCCCAGCCTCGCGACACGCGACGCCGGTAGTCAGATCCACTCCGCCATCAACCTCGAGACGGAAGGTAAGATTTTGCTCCCGTCGCCAATTGTCGATTTGGGTTAATTTGGGCAACATATCGGTGCGGAAGGATTGGCCGCCGAAGCCGGGTTGCACAGTCATGACCAGCACGAGATCGACGCTGGAGAGAAGGTGTTTCACTGAGCTGGCCGGCGTGTCAGGATTTAAGACGATGCCGGCCTGGCAACCGAGGGCACGGATACGGACCAGGGTGGCAGCTTGATCATATTCTGGCTCGATGTGGATGCTGATGAGATTAGCTCCCGCGTGCGCGAAGGCCTCGACGTAGCGGTCTGGTCGCGCGAGCATGAGGTGGGTATCAAAAAAAAGCTTATTACCATGACGGCGAAGGGCAGAAATCGTTTCAGGGCCGAAGGTCAGGTTGGGGACAAAATTCCCGTCCATGATGTCAATGTGCAGCCATTTCAGGCCGAGTTCTGAGACGGTGGCGGCACTGGCGGCAAGATGCGCATGATCGCCGGCAAGGAGCGAGGGGGCGAGAAGGGGCGCGTTTATCACGTGGTGCAGAGAAACGGAGCTTGGCCGGTGGCGCAAGAATGGAGCGCGGCGAAGGGGTTCTGGCGGATTTGAACGGGCTTCACCACACGTCGAGGACCGCGTGGGTGACTTTGGTGGCCAGCGCTTCGGCTAACAGAGGCAGGGTTTGATACTCTGCCTGAAGTTGTCCGCTTACGACGGTCCCTGACGGCAAGTTTTTCCCACTGTCAGTGTAGGCGTCACGGCGGGCTTCGATTAGACGTTGATCAAAAAGGGGGCGGCCCGTGCGGCGATCGGTGAGGGTGCATGCGACGCCGAGCGTTAGGGTAAATTTACGAGCTAGCCCGGTGTCATCGCGACGTTGAGTCGCAACTTCTCGACGGTAATCGATGAGGTGAAGCTTGAGGGTGGCTTCAGCGGCTTCGGCAGAATTGACGAGAGTGACGCGACCGTCGCGGACAAAAGCAGAGCGGACCTGAGTCTCAAGAGTCTCTTGTGATTGGGGTAGGAGAATCTTGGTGGTTACCGGCTCGACGTAGAGGGTGGTGAAGTCGGGTCTCGCACCCGCTCCGAGTTGGTAATGTGCGCAACCATTGCCCAAGACGAGAAGTCCGGCGCAGGTGAACAGAGCAAAGAGCGGACGGAGCATGGCGCTTATTATCCGCAGGGAGCGGGAAGGCTTAAAACAGCCCAAAACGCTTCTTCTTACCGGCTTCGGGTGGGACAGGTTTGCCCTCGGCGCCGGCTTCGACTTCTACGAGGCGGATCTTGGCGCGTTTGGCGACTTCGGAGTCGGGGTAGGCGGTGATCGCTTCGTTATAAAATACTTTGGCGGCTTTGAAATTGCTGCGTTTGTATAGGTAGAAGTCACCGATCTTCATTTTACTCTCGGCGATGACGACCTTCATGCTGTCGAGGCCTTTGGCAGCTGCAGCGATGCTGGGATCGCTGGGAAACAGAATCATGAAATCTTCAAAATAAGTAACAGCTTCCTTGGAGGAGGCCTGGTCGTAGTAGGGGCCTTCGACAAGGCCGGCGTGGGCTTGGGCGAGTTTGAGGTAGGCGTCTGGGGCAAGCAGGCTTTGGGGGTAGGAATTGATCATGCGGTCGAGGGCATCGATCGCTTCTTCGGGTTGCCGTAGTTTTTGGTGGCCGCGGGCGATATTCATGAGCGCGAGCGGAGCGTAGTCGCTGTAGGGCGCGTTGATGAGGATGAACTCAAAGTATTCGATGCCTTTCTCGCGATTGCGGAAACCGGGTAGCCAACCCCAGGTGCGATTACGCGCGCCGTCGAGGAGGGCGCTGGCGATGCGGTATTGTTCGCCAATGATTTCGGAGAAGTGTTTGCTGTTGGGGTAGCGGCCTACGACGCCTTGGTACGCTTCGAAGGCTTTGAAGTATTCTTTGCGACCGAGGTGCAGTTTGGCTGCGCGGTAAAGGGCTTCGGGGGCGTAGATCGAGTTAGGATATTTCTTGGCGACCTTGTTGTAAGAGCTGAGGGCGGAACCGACGCTTTTATTTTCCTCGGCTTCGCGTGCCTTGTTCATGAGGTCGACGGCGTTACGACCTTCGCTGCCGAGTAGGCCGGATACGGCGCCACCATCGACTTGCCAGCCGGTGCCAGGTTTCCAGACGAGATCCGCGGCCAATCGGGCTGGTAGGGATAGAAAAAGAGCCGCGAGCGTGAGCGCGAGGACGGGCAGGCGGCGGAGAAAGAGGTTCGACATGACGGCGTAAATCACCAGCGAAGCAGCGCGCTACCGTAGGTCAAGCCCGCCCCGAACGCGACGAGGAGCGTGAGGTCGCCGGACTTGATGCGGCCGCAGCGGCGCGCTTCGTCCAATGCAATGGGAATCGAGGCGGCGGAGGTGTTGCCGTAGCGGTCGAGGTTGACGAAGAATCTCTCCAAAGGGAGCTCTAGGTACTGGGCAATGGCCTCGATGATGCGGAGGTTGGCTTGATGAGGTATCACGAGCGCAATCTGATGCGCCGGAATGGCATGTTGTTCCAAAATATCGCGGGCGGCTTCTTCCATCCCTCGGACGGCGTATTTAAACACCTCTTTACCCTTCATCTTGAGAAAGTGGTCACCACCGGCAAGTGAGGCGGGGGTCGCGGGGGCGTTGCTGCCACCGCCAGGGATACAGAGGAGATCGACGCAGTCACCGTAGGCTCCGAGCTTGGTGCCAAGCAGGCCCACTTTGGGTTGAGCTGAGGCGCCCACGACAACGGCTCCTGCGCCATCACCAAAGAGCACGCAGGTGGTGCGGTCTTTCCAATCCACAATCGAGGAGAGTTTTTCGGCACCAATCACGAGTGCGTGACGGTAGCGGCCGGAGCCAATCATCGCACTGGCGGTATCTAGGGCGTAGATGAATCCGGAGCAGGCGGCGTTTAGATCGAAACAGGCCGTCGATGTGGCGAGCCCGAGCTTATGTTGAACGATGCACGCGGTTGCGGGCATGGGGAGATCGGGCGTGATGGTCGCAACGATCAGTAAGTCGATATCGGTGAGCTGGAGTTTAGCGTCGGCGATAGCTAACCGTGCCGCGTGCACGGCCATATCGGAGGTCGTTTCGCCGGGCGCGGCGATATGACGTTCACGGATACCACTGCGAGTGCGAATCCACTCGTCCGAAGTCTCTATGCTAAGAGCTAATTCGGCGTTGGTGAGGACGCGAGCGGGTGCGTAAGAACCGGTGCCGAGAATAACAGTGGATACGGAAGATGACATGCGGGCGCGGGCGAGAGGGAGCCTCAGAGGGCGTGTGCGGGCGGGGGGCCGCTGAGGATCTCGTTGGCGCGGGCGATGTCGCCTTCGATGCAGTGGTTCATGTCTGCCTTAATAATAGCTCGGGCGGCATAGATGGCACTGCTGATAGCGCGGGCGTTAGATGAGCCATGCGCTTTTAAGATGTTGCCGCGAACGCCGAGTAGTGGCGCTCCGCCGTAGCGCTCAGGATTGATTCGTTCTTTAAGGGCGGTAAAGGCGCCTTTAGCCAAGACTGCCCCCGCGGCACGAAGTGGGTTGGCTTGCAACTCTTCGCGGAGCATGCCGGAAAAAAACTTCACGAGTGATTCCCAGCTCTTGAGCATGATGTTGCCAACGAAGCCGTCGCAGACAACCACATCTACATGGTCGGTGAATACTTGAAAGCCTTCGATGGGGCCGACGTAGTTGATGATATCGCCGATGCGCCGGAGTTGTTCGTTGGTCTCGGTGATCAGGGCGTTGCCTTTACCGTCCTCAGTGCCGATGGTCATGAGACCGATGCGAGGCGCGGAGACACCGAGCATGACGCGGCAATAATGCGAACCGAGAATGGCGTTGTGCACGAGGTGCTCGGGCTTGGCCTCGGGATTAGCACCGGCATCAATCAAAATGAAGTGGCCTCCTTGGCGGGGGATGACGGCGGCGAGAGCGGGTCGGTTGACGCCTTCCATCATTCGAAGGCGGAGTGTGCCTCCGGCCATTAAAGCGCCGGTATTACCACAACTTACAAGTACGCTGGCATCGCCATTTTTGACGAGTTCGATGGCCCTTACCATCGACGAATCTTTCTTTTTCTTCAGCGCCATGAGCGGTTTGTCGTCCATGGTGACGACTTCCGAGGCGTGAAAAATGGAGAGGTTGGGCCCGAGGCTTAGGCCGGCCTGTTGAATCAGTGGTTCCAACAAAGCCTGATCCCCGACTAGGGTGATCGGGTCGATTTGGGGGTCTCGTTTTTGCGCAAGTTTGACGCCAGCGACAACCTCGGCAGGGCCGAGATCTCCGCCCATGGCGTCAACTGCGATCCGACGGGGTGTTCCCGAAGACATATCCTCCGCGGTGGCGGGGCGAGGAAGAGAACGTGAGGCTTAGGCCTCGACGTTGAGCACTTGGCGGCCGCGATAAAGACCGGTCTTTGGGTTCACGCGATGGCGGCGGTAGAGCGTACCATCCACTGGATCCTTGGCGAATTCAGGAGCGATGAAAGCGTTGGCCGCGCGACGATTGGCGCTGCGGCGTTTGGACTGTTTGCGTTTCGGATTAGCCATGTGAGTGGTGAGTTAGGTGTGAGGGGACATCGCTCAAGCGAGTCCTATGAAGTAGTGCAAGGGTCGGAGTTAAGGCGCCGAGTTTTGCGCGTCAAGCGCACTTATTTAAGTAAACCACCGGCGAGTAGCACGCTAAGCAGCGCCGCGACACCTAGGCGATACCAAGCAAAGGCGCCAAGTCCATGGCGCGTTAGCCAATTAATCAGGAAACGCACCGACAGCGCCGCCGCGATCGCGGCGACCAACGCCCCCAGTGCAACGTGTGACCAGCCGAAAACTTGCAACATTGCGGCACCGCTCTTGTAACTTTTATAAATCGTGGCTGCGCTCAAGGTCACGAAACCGAGTAGAAAACTAAATTCTGCCGCTCGCCGTGGCTCAAGTCCTGAAAAATAGCCTCCCACGATAGTGGTCATCGATCGGCTTGTGCCCGGCCACAGTGCCAGACATTGAAGGAAGCCGATGCCAGCCGCTTGGCGTGAGGTCAGTTGAATTGGCTTGGTCGAAATTTGCTCGGAGCGATGGCTCCGCCGCCACGCTTCCGCATAAAACATTAGACCCGCGCCAGCGACTTGTGCGGCAATGACAGCCGGAATTGAAAATAAATGGGCATCGATCCAGTCGTGAAATAAAAATCCGAGCGCAGCCGCCGGCACGAAGGCAATGATAAGATGCTGAAACAGACGAAAGCCGCTTGGATCACGTCCGAGCAAGCCGCGCAATATCGACATTAACTGGGCCCAATAAAGCAGCGCGACAGCTGCGATCGCTCCAAATTGGATCACGACGTTGTAAGTGTCGGCAGCCAGTTTTATCGTCAACGGAATGCCGTCGGGATGTTTTGGAGACGGCGCTCTATACCAAAGAGCTTGCCCTTTGTTATCGACCAGCGCTCGTTCGCTTTCTAGCCCCAAAAAATGGGACGCGATGATTAAATGTCCCGTGGAAGAGATGGGCAAAAACTCGGTGACCCCCTCGACTACTCCGAGCACCACGGCATCGGTGACGCTCAACTCAGCGGCTGGTGCCGCAGCTTTGTGAGTTGGCGCGGTCGCCGTCGCTGCTTGGGCGGAAATTAAGATGGCGGTGATATAAATTAGAAACGTTCGCACAGCAGGTTTTTTTCAAGAATGGACGTACGGTGCAAATTTATTTGCGGATGGCGGAGGCCTGCGCTCTTTCAAGTCCGCATGACGGACCTAGCAGATCTCACGACCCAACTCCACGCCCGCCAAGATTTATTGCCCGCGCAGATCGAGGGTGCGGCGGCAGCGTTGGCCGAGGTCGAGTCGAGCGAAGAAATCAAAGCGGCTTTTCTTACTGCGCTCTCGGCTAAGGGTGAATCGGTGGCTGAGGTGGCGGGTTTTGCGCGAGCCTTTCGTTCGCGTGCGGTGGATCCCGGCGTGGGCGTATGGTCCGCGCGTGCGCTCGATATCGTCGGCACTGGCGGCGATCATGCTGGCGGGTTTAACATTTCGAGTTTAGTGGTGTTGGTGTTGGCTAGTGCGGGGGTGCCGGTGATGAAACATGGTAACCGCGGCATCACATCAAAATGTGGCAGCGCTGATTTATTGTCTGGTTTAGGTGTCGATCTAACTGCGTCGCCTGAGAAATTGAGACGGGCTTTGGCAGAGCTTGGCTTCGTTTTCTTTTTCGCGCCGAATTACCATCCGGCCTTTAAAAATATAGCGCCGGTACGCAAGGCGCTGGCCGCGCGTGGTCAACGCACGGTCTTCAATATTCTTGGGCCATTGATTAATCCGGGTCGGCCGGCGCATGTCTTGCTTGGCGTATTTGCCGAAAGCTGGGTAGAGAAACTCGCAGGAGCGCTTGATCTGCTTGATTGCTCGGCGGGTTTGGTCGCGCATGGTGTAATCGGACCGGGGCAGGGGATCGACGAATTGACGACGGCGACACCAAACCGCGTGCGTGGCGCGGGCCGATTGCGTGAAATCGATGAAATGTGGCGCGCGGAAGATTTTGGTTTGGCGGTGGCTCCTTTTGCGCAGTTGCAGGGTGGCGATGTCGCAGCCAATCTTGCTTTGACGCAGGCTTTGCTGACGGGCCGTGGGCCTGAGGGACTCGTAGACACAATCTCGTTTAACGCTGCGGTGGCGCTGTGGCTTACGGGCAAAACGTCATCCGTGAAAGAGGGAATCGCCGCGAGCCGTGAACTTCTGCTCGGCGGCGCCGTGCGGGCCAAGATCGCGGCGACGCAGGAATTTTACCAATCATGAAGCGACTTTATTTTGGAACCGACGGCATTCGCGGAAAATTTGGCGGACCGGTGATCAATGCTAGTTTCGCGTTTCAGCTAGGTAGTGCGGTGGGGCAATGGTTGCAGTCTAATCGTACGCATGCAGCTGACGATACCGTGTTGATCGGCCGTGACACGCGCGGCTCTGGCGCAGTGTTGGTTGCTGCGGTGGCGGCGGGTCTGAGGCAGGCTGGTTGGCAGGTGCGAGATCTTGGCGTGGTGCCGACTCCGGCGGTATCGCGCGCGGTGAAACAGCGAGGCGCTGCCCTTGGTGTGATGGTGACGGCTTCGCACAATCCAGCCGAAGATAATGGGATTAAGTTTTTCAATGCCCGGGGGGTGAAACTCACTGACAATCAAGAGCACGCGATCGAACAGGCTCTTACGCTTGTTACACACTCAGTAGGAGTTTATTCGCAACCTGAGTCATTGAGCGACGCGGGGCCGGCCTATATCGCCGCGGCAAGTGCGCTTCTGCCGGCGGGTGCGTTGCAAGGCTGGCGCATCGTACTAGATACGGCTAACGGCGCTACGTGTGCGACCAGCCCGGTGGTGTTGCGCGCGCTGGGTGCCGAGGTTGTGGGCATCGGCGATGCCCCCAACGGCTCAAATATCAACGCAAACGTTGGTAGCGAACATCCTGAAGCGCTCGCGGCGCGGGTGCTAGCCACGGGCGCTCGTCTTGGTGTTGCGCACGATGGTGACGGTGATCGCTGCGTTCTGTGCGATGAGCGCGGTGGGGTGCTCGACGGCGACGAAATACTGACAATGCTCGCTACGCATGCGTTGGCGCAAGGGCGCCTAGTTAAACGTACGCTAGTGGTCACGGTGCAAAGCAATCTCGGCGTAGACGCGGCAGTCGCGGCCGCCGGTGGCCAGGTGAGTCGTACGGCTGTGGGCGATCGTTATGTGAGTGAGGAAATGTTGGCCAACGGTGCGATGCTGGGCGGCGAGTCTTCCGGCCATGTGATTTGTGCGGAAGTTGCGCCGACGGGTGACGGCTTAGTGGCGGCGCTCAAGGTTATTGAAGTGATGTTGGCCACAGGACGGCCGTTATCGGAGCTCCGGCAAGTATTGCAGAAATTTCCGCAAGGTACTCTAGCGCTGCACGTTAAGGACAAACGCCCGCTTGAAACATTGCCGGCTGTGACCGCGGTTATCGCGGAGCTCGAGCATGCGCTCGGGACACGCGGGCGTTTGCTCGTACGCTACTCGGGCACTGAGTCTAAATTACGGTTATTGGTCGAGGGACCTAACGATGCCGTAGTGGCTGAGGGGCTCGCGCGCTTAGAAAAAGCGGTTCGGGCTGATCTAGAGGTTGTTTAGCTCTAGCGTTGACGCGCTCGGCACGGCGCGGCTGATTCGAAAAGTATGCCCGAAGTCGCCGTCACCTCACTCGACCCTCGCCATCAAAAACTTATCGATAACGCGCGCATCGCCCTAGATCGCGGCCAGCTCGATTACACACTAGACGCCTGTGCGCAGGTGTTAAAAAGTGCGCCGGGTTGCTTGCCCGTTCGCCGGTTGCAACGCGCAGCTCAATTGCGTGATTTCCGCTCGAAGAATAAATTCATGGCCAAGGCTTTCGGCGGTTTTTCCGGCGGTGGTTTGATGTTTGGCGGCGGCAAAAAAG
>Ga0114958_10002710_pt1 | contig 13085 bp, 12 predicted proteins | sample C_130208_EF_Meta_FD_89577 | JGI IMG/M metagenome (GOLD analysis project Ga0114958, IMG submission 89577) | Freshwater microbial communities from Lake Croche, Canada to study carbon cycling - C_130208_EF_MetaG | ecosystem: Environmental > Aquatic > Freshwater > Lake | place: Lake Croche, Canada... | reverse complement strand
TTTCGTGTTCTTCTAAATCTTTTTGCAAATCTAAATTTCTAAAAGACGGTAATCTAAATCCTGTAAAAAGCACCACTAATAAAGTCATACTTCCGCCAAAAACAACTGCCGAAACGGTTCCTATTAATTTTGCTGTCAAACCACTTTCGAAAGCACCCAATTCATTTGATGAACCTACAAATATAGAGTTTACCGCAGCAACTCGACCGCGCATGTGATCAGGAGTTTTAAGTTGCAAAATAGTTTGCCGAATGACTACAGAAATTCCATCGGCAACACCACTAAAAAATAAGGCCAATACCGACACCCAAAACAAAGTAGAAATTCCGAAAACTATAATACAAATTCCGAATGCAAAAATAGCACCCAAAAGTTTTATTCCAGCATTTTTAAACAAGGGAACATAGGCAGAAATAAACATCGTTAATAAAGAGCCTACTGCGGGCGCAGCTCTTAAAACACCAAATCCCTCTGGTCCCACTTTTAGAATATCTTGCGCAAAAATAGGCAAAAGGGCTACCGCCCCACCAAAAAGAACGGCGACCATATCGAGTGTTAAAGCCCCAAGAATAGTTTTATTAGTATAAACAAATTTCACTCCTTCCTTTAAACTTTCCATAATAGGCTCCCCAATTTTTGGATTTAAAATAGGCTTTGTTGCTATTTGTGTCAAGGTTAGTAAAGCCAAAATAGAACAGGCAAAAACAAAACACATAGACCAATGAACGCCCAACCAAGTTATTGAAAAACCAGCTATAGAAGGCCCTAAAACTGCTCCGATTTGCCATACAGAACTGCTCCAAGTAGCGGCATTGGGATAGACTTTTTTAGGCACAATTAATGCCAAGAGCGAGAAGATTGTCGGCCCCAGAAAAGCTCTAATTAACCCTCCTAGAAACACTAAAAAGTAGATGACATATAAAACTTTGTTTGTGTCAAGTCCGCTTACTATTCTTGCCCAAGTCAACAGAAACATTCCAAAACTTAGAATTGAAAATGCCAAAATGCACTTAAAAAGCATTCCTTTTTTTTCTTTTTGATCCACAATATGCCCTGCAAACAAAGCCATCGAAATTGCTGGAATCACTTCCATTAATCCAATAATTCCAAGGGATAATGGATTTTTGGTTAAACTATAAACCTGCCATTCTATGATAATAAATTGCATGGACCAGGCAAAAACCATGGCAAAACGTATTAACAAAAACGTATTAAATTCTTTATAACGCAAAGCTGCGTAAGGATCTTTTTTCTTCATTTTAGGAGATTCCATTAATATCTTTTAATCGCAATTGAAGCGAAATTTTTCCATTCCATTCGTTTTCATCAATGCAATATACAGCTTCAAATGGCTTTTGATTTGTTGCTAATTCTATTTTATTTCCCAAACCAAAACCAATCGCAGTAATGCCTTCGGGAGTATTTTGTTTTACAAAAAGCTTTAAATGATCTTCATCAGCCCCCATTTTTTTAGAATATCCGGTGTCTTTAATGTTTTTTGTCAAGAAAATAGGCGTCATGTTTTGAGGCCCAAAGGGTTCGAATTGTTTAAGAATTCGGGTTAGTTTTGGAGTAATATCCGAAAAATTAATTTCGGCATCAATAGCAATTTCGGGAGTTAACGAATCAGGATGAATCGTTTCTTTGACCACTTTTTCGAAAGCGGCTTTGAAATTATTATAATTTTCTTCCTTTAAAGTCATTCCCGCAGCGTACATGTGTCCTCCAAATTGCTCTAAATGTTCCGAGCAACTTTCCAATGCATTATAAACATCAAACCCTTTTACTGAACGGGCAGAAGCAGCATATTTATCGCCACTTTTAGTAAAAACCAAGGTCGGACGAAAATAAGTTTCTATCAATCGAGATGCAACAATTCCGATTACGCCTTTGTGCCAATCTTCCTGAAAAACAACAGTGGTAAAACGTTCTTTTTCTTGATTTTCTTCAATTTGAGAAAGTGCTTCTTTCGTAATTCTTTTGTCTAATTCTTTTCTGTCCGAATTATACGTTTCTATTTCAGAAGCAAATTTTTTCGCTTGCTCAAAATTAAATTCTGACAATAATTGCACCGCATAATTCCCGTGTTTAATTCGTCCCGCAGCATTAATTCTTGGCGCAATAATAAAAACGACGTCGGTAATATCTAAAGTTTGTTTTTTTACTTGATGAATCAACGCTTTAATTCCAGGTCTTGGATCGGAGTTAATTACTTGTAATCCAAAATGTGCTAAAACTCGATTTTCACCCGTCATCGGAACGATATCCGCAGCAATCGCAGTGGCCACTAAATCCAAATAAGGAATTAAATCTTCAATGGTTTGATTTCGGTTTTCACCCAATGCCTGAATCAATTTAAACCCAATTCCGCAACCGCATAATTCATCATAGGGATAGAAACAATCGGCTCTTTTTGGATCTAAAACAGCAACTGCTTCTGGCAAAAAGGCTCCTGGTCGGTGGTGATCACAAATGATGAAATCTATTTTTCGCTCTTTGGCGTAAGCCACATGATCTATCGATTTTATTCCACAATCCAAAGCTATAATTAGCGAAAAACCATTATCATCGGCATAATCAATTCCTTTGAAAGAAACGCCATATCCTTCTTCATAACGATCTGGAATATAAGTGGCAACATTGGGATAATACGTTTTTAAGTAGGACAAAACTAGCGAAACTGCCGTGGTTCCATCCACATCATAATCACCAAAAACGAGAATATTTTCCTCATTTTCCATGGCCTTTTCTATGCGTTCGACCGCCTTATCCATGTCTTTCATAAGATAAGGATTGTGCAAATCGGCAAAGGTAGGTCTGAAAAATTTTCTGGCATCTTCAAAGGTTTCAATTCCCCGTTGCACCAAAAGCGAAGCAACAAATTCTTCCACATTCAAAGCAGCTGCAAGATTTTTTACCTTTTCTTCAGAAGGTTTTGGTTTAATAGTCCAGCGCATATTGATTTTTGTGGTTAAGTCTTTATTAGGATAAAACAAATTTAGTTTAAAATAGCTAAAAAATTAAAACTAAACATTTTTCTTACATACAAATTGTAAACAATAAAAGGCATAAAAGAAAAATGTTGAAGTGTGATTGCTTCGTGCCTCGCAATGACAAATACTATGATTTCAAAGCCAATGCTTCTCCTTCGAATTGAACTCCATCCCAACCTAGTTTCATGAAATTACGAATGTTTTTATGGTTTGTTCCTTCTGGATCGCCCAAAACTTCTTCGAAATAATAGGCTCCAAAACAGGCTAAGGTTTCGGCTTGAGATAAATTTTGCAATTTCGCAAAAGCAAATAATTTACAAGACCCAGAATTTTCTCCTGCGGCATTATGTTGGGTTCCATTGTCGAAAGTCGTTGGAGTAAAATTGTAATTTTCCTCAATAACGGCAATCGTTTCAGGAAATGTAATTGAGTTTGGGGTTTTCTTTAGTTTTTCTAAAAAATCGGCTGTATTCATGTTGATTTAATTTTTAAAATTGAGAAGCAATTGTTTTAGCAGCAAAAATGGCTCCGTCCATATAACCTGGATTTTGAGTAGCTGTTTCTGCTCCAGAAATATATAATTTACCATTAAGTAATGGATTTTTAAATAAGGGATGTCCGTTGTTTTGGTGTGCCAATACCAATTGCTCATAGGGTTGAAATGTTAAAGGTTCTTCCCTCCAAACCTTCTCGTAATAGGCAAGATAATCATTAGCTTCTGTCCCAAAAAAACGAACCAATTGTGAAATTACTTTCTCTCGACGCTCTTCAAAAGACAAAACTGCAGTGCCAGCGTTAAGGAATCCTTTCAACGCAAAACCAAAATTATCAGCTGTACTGTGATCGTACATTTCTTGAATAATACTGGCTTGGCTAAACAAGGTTCCAGAATAGTTATTCTGTTTCCAAAAACAAGTTTTATACTCTACAGAAAACTTTATGGACTCCCCCATCCAAGTATGGGTTTTCTTGGCTAGTTGTGTAAAATTATCGGGCAATGAAGGTTCAAAAATTACTGAATTTACCAACAAATTAGGCGGAATAGTACTAATTACTTTATCCGCTAAATAGCTGTTTCCGCTAGAATCCGTGACAATTAATTGATTGTTCTCTTCTTTAATTGCTACTATTTTAGTTTGTGTTTTAATATTTTGTATCCCAATCTCATCAACTAATTTCCCAATTAGTGTTGCTGTTCCACCCACAATTCGAAAAGAAGGTTCTTCGGAATCAGAGATTTTAAATTTTTGTGGCGGTACAAAAGACATGGTTTCAAATAAAGAAATGCCTTGAGTATATTGTTTAAAATAGGGAAGTTCTAAATTTTGTAGTAATTCTAGAAGATGACCGTGTTGGTTTCCAAACCAAGTAGCGCCCATTTCCATAGTTACAGCTGTTGTTCCGGTAATGGTATTTATGCGGCCTCCAATTCGGGTATTCGCTTCTAATATCAGGACTTCAAATCCTTTTTTCTGAAGTAATAAAGCAGTGTAAAGCCCGCATAGCCCGGCTCCAATTAGAATAACTTTTTCCTTTTTCATGATTATTCTTCTTCCGAAAATTTACTTTTTTTGGATTCTTTCTGGATTGTTTTCCCTCCAACCACAACAACAATTTCTCCTTTTGGCGGTTTATTTTCGAAATGTGTCAATACTTCTCTTACGGTTCCACGAACATTTTCTTCGTGTAATTTAGATAATTCTCTGGAAACACAAATTTGTCGGTCTTCGCCAAAAAAGGTGATAAATTCGGCTAAAGTTTTGACTAATTTATGTGGCGAAACATACAAAATCATGGTTCGAGTTTCTTCGGCAAGAGCCAAATATCGAGTTTGTCTTCCTTTTTTGTCAGGCAAAAATCCTTCGAAAATGAATTTATCATTGGGCAAACCGCTATTGACCAAAGCCGGTACAAAAGCAGTTGCGCCAGGCAAACATTCCACCGTAATTCCGTTTTCGACACAGGCGCGAGTTAGCAAAAAACCAGGATCAGAAATCGCCGGTGTTCCCGCATCTGAAATTAAGGCAATGGTTTCTCCCGCTTTCAAACGCGAGATTAAATTCTCGACTGTTTTATGTTCATTGTGCATGTGATGGCTGTACATGTGCGTGCCAATTTCGAAATGCTTTAATAATTTTCCGCTTGTTCGGGTGTCTTCAGCAAGTATCAAATCGACTTCTTTTAGAATTCGAATGGCTCTAAAAGTCATGTCTTCAAGATTTCCAATTGGTGTTGGAACAATAAATAATTTACCCATTTAAGCGAATTTTTTTTCAATAATTTCTATAAATCGTTGTTCATAATCCTCTTTTCCTTCCCAACTATTATAATCTGGTTTTACCATGTCTTCGATAAAACTTTGCGCTTCCTCAAAGCTGTCATAAGTAATTAACTGATTCAAAACTCGATTGTAATCTTCATCACTATTTCCAAAAAGGTTTTTTACAAAAGCAATTTTATCGTTCAAATCAATATTTATTCCTTTGGCTAATTTTTCGTTTAATGAAATTGTTTTCAAATCAGATTCTGATTCAATTTCATCTTCTTGAATATCGGATTCTTCATCAATATCAAAAGTAATAGCAGGAGGCGTTTCCTCGTTTTGATCTAATTTCACAAATGTTGTTTCTAAATAATCGCTGCCCAATAAATCCAAAAATGAAATTTGCACTTCTTCCACAGGATTCGAAATTTCCGATTCTATTTCCTCTTCTTGTTCTTCCTCAATTTCGAAAGAAGGTTCAAATTCTATAGCAGTTGGTTCCTGAGTTTCTTCAACACTATCCTCTAAATATGCCACTTCCTCTTCTTCCTCAATTATAATTTCGTCTGAAATAATTCCTGGAATGATATTGTTTTTTGGAAATTCAAATACATCAAATTCTTCAAAAAAATGTTTCATTTTCTCTACCACTTCGGCTTGGCCAATAGTAGGTTTTGCATCTCCAAAATGCTCTTCAACAAATCGTAAAATAGCCAGTTTTTCATAGAGTCTTCTTGTTTCAATAAATAAAACTGTAACATCTGACTTATCTTTAATTTGCAAAATTTTATGAGCAATACTCATTAAATCAGCTTCTAATTTTTTTTTCATACTTTTGATATTATCGTTTGTTTGGGCATTTGATTTTTAAAATAAAAAGAAACCATTATTCAAAATTTTATTATTTTATAAATAACTGCACTTGAATCTTCGATTTAGTAAAATTTTTCTACTTTTGAGACGATGTAAAAGTATAAAATTTTATATTGGATTATTTGGTTACAAAGTAATAAAAACTATTCATTTTAAAAGCAAGAAAAATACAAAATGTTTCTCGAAAACACTGTAAATCATAAAGAACAATTTGGCTGGATAGAAGTAATCAGCGGCTCTATGTTTTCGGGCAAAACCGAAGAGCTCATTCGTAGATTAAAAAGAGCCCAATTTGCTAAACAAAAAGTAGAAATTTTTAAACCTTCCATTGATACCCGCTATCATGACGAGATGGTCATTTCGCATGATGCCAATCAAATTCGTTCTACACCGGTTCCTGCTGCAGCAAATATTGCCATATTAGCGCAAGGTTGTGATGTCGTTGGCATTGACGAAGCGCAATTTTTTGATGACGAAATCGTAAAAATATGCAATGATTTGGCCAACCAAGGAATCCGCGTTATTGTGGCTGGATTAGACATGGATTTTAAAGGAAACCCTTTTGGACCGATGCCTGCCTTAATGGCTACTGCCGAATATGTTACCAAAGTCCACGCGGTTTGCACCCGTACCGGAAATTTAGCCAATTACAGTTTCCGAAAAACAGATAACGACAAACTTGTGCTTCTTGGAGAAACCGAGGAATATGAGCCTTTAAGTCGCGCCGCTTACTTTTATGCGATGAAGAAAGACGAGGAGAAATAAATCCTCTCCCCAACCCAGTCATTGCGTAGAATGATGCAATCCAAAAGAGAGGGAGCCGAAACTGGAAAACTAAAAAGCGTGTTGAAAAAGACAAATCCTTTCATATTTTTTGAACTCTAAAAGTGTTATTTTTATGAGAATTGTTAGCCAAAACCTAATTTGTAGTTACTAATACCAAAAGCTACACGCAAAAATCCCTTAACTCAATGTCCTTGTATTAATTTTAGATACGATTAAAAAAAGAAAAATACTCTAGCCATTTTTCATATAACAATCCGCTCCATTCGTAGTACCTGCTTGCCCTTCTATATCTTTTTGGCATAGCAAACAGTCCTAATCTACATCCTGAAAACGTCAAATAATACGCTTTATACCTATAATTATATGTTTTATACGTCAATTTATATGTTTAAAACGTATTACTATATATTTTTAACATGTATTTATACGTTATTTACCTAAAAAATTATGTTTAATACGTATTATTATGTGTGTTTAACGTGTTATTATAGGTATTAAACGTATAATTATATGTTTTATACCTATAAATTAAAAAAATGTATTACTTTTATAAACGTATAAACTCTTATAGCAATGGACACTACAAAAAAATATAAAATTCTTGGAGCTGCTCCACACCCTCACATCGGGAAATTAATTCAAATAAAAGTACGAGAAAAAAAACTTACCTATGCCGAAGTGGCACGGCGAATTGGGGTAAACGCAACGGTTTTTCAGGCCTATCTCTCTAAAGCTTCGGTGCAGTTTGGAATTTTATGGAAAATAAGCATTGCCATTGAATATAATTTTTTTGCCGATTTGATGCCCTATTTACCAGCAAGCACATTAAACAATAACGACTCCGAATTTCAACAAAAAATAAAAGAGCAAGACCATGAGATTGCCGATCTTAAAAAAGAAATAGAAATATACAAAGGCATCTTATCTCGTAAATAATATGGATGTTGCGCTTTTTAGAGGAACAAGATGAGTCTCTTTATTGGCTAGAATTACTAGAAAAAACGAATTTGGTTAGTGTTTATTATTTGCTAAAATTTTAAAATAAAGTGTATTACATTTCTATTTTTCATAACTTTGATTTAAATAACAGTACCATGGATTTACAAAGTCGAAAAATATCATTTGTTCAAGAATTTCTTTCTATTGAAAGTGAGGAAATTATTTCTCGTTTAGAAAATTTTCTAAAAAAAGAAAAGAAAGTCAACACAACCAAAGAGTTTAGCCCAATGACGATGGAAGAGTTTCAAAATAGAATTGATCAATCAATGGAGGATTCTAAAAACGGACGAGTTATTGAAGCAAAACAATTGATTGAAAAAATTAAAAAATGGAGCTAAAATTAAATTGGACTGAATATTCTGAAAATGAATTACAGAAAATATTTCTATATGATAAAGCTAAATCCAATTTAAAATCTGCTAAAAATAAAGCAGAAGAAATTTCTAGACAAGTACTTATACTTGAAAAATATCCATTTATAGGACAAAAAGAAGAACTGTTATTAGGTCGAGAACAAGAATTTCGCTATTTCTTACATTCTAACTATAAAATAATTTATTATGTAGATTTAGATATAAACTTGGTTGAAATTGTTGATATATTCGACTGTCGCCAAGAACCTCTGAAAATTAAAAGAACAAAATAAATAGATTCATGATTTTTTATTTTTCATATAAATGAATTTGTCACTAAGTAAAATCACTTCAATTCTAAATGCCAAATTTATTGGTACTACTTACAATCAGGATATTGAACACATATCTATTGACAGTCGCTCGTTGCAAAACGGTGCACAAACTTTGTTTTTTGCTTTGGTTGGACCCAACAATGATGCCCATGAATATATTTCGGGATTAATCGAAAAAGGCGTTCGCAATTTTGTAGTGAGTCATGTTCCAGAAAGATGTGAAACCAAAGCTAATTTTCTAATTGTAGAAAACTCATTGGAAGCCCTTCAGAAATTTGCAGCGCATCACCGAAGTCTTTTTGATTTTCCAATTATAGGATTGACCGGAAGCAACGGAAAAACCATCGTGAAAGAATGGCTTAATTTCTTGTTAAGTCCCGATTATAATATTGTTAGAAGTCCGAAGAGTTACAACTCACAAGTTGGCGTTCCTTTATCCGTTATCGGTATTAATGAAAAACACAATCTTGGCATTTTTGAAGCAGGAATTTCGAAAATAAACGAGATGGAAAAACTGGAAGTCCTAATCAAACCAACTATCGGAATTCTTACGAATATTGGTTCGGCACATGACGAAGGTTTCGCAAATATTCAAGCAAAAATTGAAGAAAAATTAAAGCTTTTCAAACATTCGAAAGTGCTAGTCTATCAAAAAAATGAGATTGTCGATGAAGCTGTAAAAGATTTAAAAGCAGAAACTATTTCTTGGAGTTTTACAGAATCTGACGCAACTGTTTTTATAGAAAAAAGTCGTGTTTTAGATAAAACCATATTGCAAATTAAGCAAAAGAATACCCATTTTGAAATTCAAATTCCTTTTCAGGATGATGCTTCCATTGAAAATTCCATATCGTGTTTGATGGTTTTATTGTATTTTGAATATGATAAAGCAACGATTCAAAACCGAATGGAACAGCTATTTCCGGTGGAAATGCGTCTAAAAGTCAAAAATGGAATCAATAACACAACGCTTATTGATGACAGTTATAGTAATGATTTTCAATCGCTAAAAATAGCTTTGGATTTTCTTGAAAGTCAAAAACAGCACGAAACTAAAACCGTTATTCTTTCGGATATTTTTGAAAGTGGGCTGACAAACGAAGAATTATATTTGAAGGTTTCGCAATTAATTGTTTCCAATAAAATTTCGAAAGTTATTGTAATTGGAAAAACCATTTCGGCATTCGAAAACAAATTTCCAAACTGCCTCACTTTCGAAAATACAAACGAATTTATCGCCGAATTGAATCAATTAAATTTCGGCAACGAAACCATTTTGATTAAAGGCGCGCGAAATTTTCAGTTTGAATCTATCGTTTCATTGTTAGAAGAGAAAACACACGAAACCGTTCTTGAAATTAATCTAAATGCTATCAGTCACAATCTAAATTTTTATAAATCGAAACTAAAACCAAGCACCAAAATGATGGTGATGGTTAAAGCATTTGGTTATGGAAATGGCGGTTTTGAAATAGCCAAATTACTCGAACATCATAAGGTGGATTATCTTGGAGTGGCTTTTGCCGATGAAGGAATAACGTTAAAAAATGCTGGAATTAAATTGCCAATTATGGTTCTTAATCCCGAATCGACGAGTTTCAATGCTATAATTCAACATCAATTAGAACCTGAAATATACAGCATCAAAGGGCTACATGCTTTTTTAAAAATTGCAGAACAACGGCAATTAAAACATTTTCCAATTCATATAAAACTCGATACTGGAATGCACCGTTTGGGTTTTGAAGAAGAAAATATTAACGAATTAATTTCGATTCTAAAAGATACTAATCTAATACAAGTACGAAGCATTTTATCGCACATGGCGACCAGCGATGCTATAGAACATCAAGAATTTTCCAATTCGCAGGTCAATCTTTTTGAAAAATTATCTTCAAAATTAATGTCTGAATTACAAATACAACCACTTAGACATCTATTAAATACTTCGGGAATTAGTAATTTTCCAAAAGCGCAATATGACATGGTTCGACTTGGAATAGGACTATATGGCGTTTCAAACGATGCTGAAGAGCAGAAACAATTAGAAAATGTGAGCACATTGAAATCTATAATTTCACAAATAAGATTCATTCAAGCTGGCGAAAGTGTGGGTTACGGAAGACGTTTTATGGCTGAAAAACCTACACGAATTGCTACGATCCCAATTGGTTATGCAGACGGAATTTCAAGACTTTGGGGCAATGGGGTTGGTTTTGTAACTATCAATAATCAGAAAGCCTCCATTGTGGGAAGCATTTGCATGGATATGTTAATGGTGGATGTTTCGGAAATAGCTTGTAATGAAGGGAATCCTGTAATTATTTTTGGCGAAAGCCCGAGCGTTAATTTGATTGCCAAGAAAACAAATACCATTCCGTATGAAATCCTAACCAGCATTTCGCAACGGGTAAAAAGAATATTCTATAGAGAATAAATCAAATTGTTATTGTTGTATATTTATACTACTTTTATTACTTTAGAGTTTAAATAAATTACTAACTAATAAAAAAATTATGGGAATTATTTCTGAATTTAAGGCTTTTGCAATGAAAGGCAATGTTGTTGATCTTGCCATTGGGGTAATTATTGGTGGTGCTTTTGGGAAAATAATAAGCTCGTTAATAGAGGATGTAATTACGCCCTTGCTATTAAAACCCGCTTTGTCGGCTGCTAATTTGTCCAAAATAGAAGAATTGACGATTTTTGGAGGTGCAAAATACGGACTATTTATTTCGGCTGTAATCAACTTTATCATTATCGCTTTTGTATTATTTATCATAATCAAAGGAATTAACGCTTCGAAAAAGAAAGAAGAAGTTATGACTCCAAAACCCGCAGGACCTACTCAAGAAGAATTACTTACACAAATTAGAGATTTGTTAAAAAAATAATTTCCGCTACATTACCTATTCTAACTTAACCACGCCAAGAGCGTGGTTTTTCTACTTTGTTATATTTGTAACATTTTGTTATTTTTTGTGAAGACGCTTGTTTTATTGTTAATACTACTTACTTTTGCAGTAGAAAATTATTAAAATTAAAAAAATATAGTATGAAAATTGCAGTTGTAGGCGCAACCGGAATGGTTGGAGAAATCATGTTGAAAGTATTAGAAGAAAGAAACTTTCCTTATACAGAATTAATTCTGGTAGCTTCGGAAAAATCAGTTGGAAAAGTAATTGAATTTAAAGGACAAAAACATGTTGTGGTAGGATTACAAACTGCTGTTGATATGAAACCTGAAATTGCACTTTTTTCTGCAGGTGGTCAAACTTCATTGGATTGGGCGCCTAAATTTGCTGCAGCAGGAACAACCGTTATCGACAATTCATCGGCTTGGAGAATGGATCCTTCAAAAAAATTAGTAGTACCAGAAATCAACGCTGGAGAATTGACTGCAGCAGATAAAATCATAGCAAATCCTAACTGTTCGACTATTCAAATGGTTTTGGCATTAGCCCCATTGCATAAAAAATACAACATCAAACGTGTCGTTGTTTCTACTTACCAATCCATAACTGGAACTGGCGTAAAAGCAGTGGAACAATTCGAAAATGAATGTGCTGGAATTGAAGGAGATATGGTTTATAAATATAAAATCAATAGAAACTGTATTCCACAATGTGACAGTTTTGAAGAAAATGGATATACCAAAGAAGAAATGAAATTGGTAAATGAAACTAAAAAAATATTAAGTGATGACAGTATTTCTGTAACCGCTACTGCTGTTCGTGTACCGGTTGTTGGTGGACATAGCGAAGCGGTAAATATTGAATTTACAAATGATTTTGATGTTGCCGAGGTGAGAAACATTCTTCATAACACAGATGGAATTGTAGTTCAGGACAATTTAGACACTTTTACATATCCAATGCCGAGATATGCAGAAGGAAAAAATGATGTTTTTGTTGGTAGAATTCGTCGTGACGAAAGCCAAGCAAACACATTAAATATGTGGATTGTAGCTGACAATTTAAGAAAAGGAGCTGCAACAAACACTATCCAAATTGCTGAATATTTAGTAGCACACAATTTAGTATAAAACTTAGGTTTAAATTTTTTAAATCCATTTGTCTTAACAAATCATTAATTTTTGTTAAAACAAATGGATTTTTTTTTGGTTTTCATACATTTACAATGTGAAAAAGAAACAAATCATACTTAATTTTGCTTTGATGCTAGTGGTATTGTTTTCAATGCTATTTCAATCTTTTCATAGTTACACCCATTTGGTAAAACAACTTTCACAAGAAATTTGCCATCACAAATACAATCTTCACAAAACCCAATTCACACATCATCATAACACTTTAGAACATTGTTTTGTTTGCGAATTTACTTTTAGCAGTTTTATTCGAACAGAAATTTCTCATTTTGAATTTAAGAACATAATTGTTCCTACTGGATATTCTATTTTCAAATCAAGAGAAATAACACAATTTTTTAAAGGAAGTCTTTTTGCGCTTCGTGCTCCACCAAT
>Ga0114958_10002709_pt1 | contig 13088 bp, 13 predicted proteins | sample C_130208_EF_Meta_FD_89577 | JGI IMG/M metagenome (GOLD analysis project Ga0114958, IMG submission 89577) | Freshwater microbial communities from Lake Croche, Canada to study carbon cycling - C_130208_EF_MetaG | ecosystem: Environmental > Aquatic > Freshwater > Lake | place: Lake Croche, Canada... | reverse complement strand
TTTTCGCTATCGCTTATTGCTTAAAAAACAAGGTCACATTGTCTTCGATTGTCGCAGACAACCCTTCGTTGATTGCCCCATTTAACAAGTACTCTTTAATGCACTCGTGCGTCAAATTGAAAAAAGGGTATGAAAACAGTTGCATAAAGGCGCATTCGTCATCTGCTGAAGACACACCTATTTGTATTTTAATCTTTGTAATCAAGGAAGAAAACAACGCGTTCCTAGAACACGCTTTAAACAACTTTTCTGTTTTTTTGTTGACGATCTCGTCTTCAAAATTTTCTAATTTGAAAAATTTCAAAAAGTCTTCTCTATATACTTCTTCGCACAAAAACAGAATGTCGTCATCTTCTATGGTCTCTGGAGTAGAAAACTCATCGGGTTCATCTTTGCAACGGGACGTCGTCGCATCGGTTGTGCTTTGTTTTTTTTTCAAATACTTTTTTTCTACCTCTTTATATTGACATTTGAACTCTAAATCAAATGTGGTTTCTAACCCATCTGTTCTTATAGCGCGTGGTAACATGTTGTGATGTATAGGTAAACGTAAATTTGTTGTATTATAGTGTGTAGATGGAATCTTTTTAATATGTTTTAAATCAAATATATTAAAATGCTTTGATAAGCGGAGCTCAGCTCAGCTCAGCGCAATTAATTAGACTGGTGGAAGTTGCGATCCCTGGTTAATTCCCTAGATGGCACTCCACCTCGCACCCAACCATCTGCCGCCATTCCTTCTACATAGTTGGCCGGGTTTTGAATATTCTTCTTAACGTCCGGAATCAATGGAGTGTTGCTATACTTAATATATGACTTCTCGCTTAACTTGTTTACTGTTCGCTTGTTGGTGTTTAGTTCACCTTGCATCATCTGTGATTCCATGATAGGGCAGACAGATCCTCTGCCTAAAAAGGGGACGGTGGCAAATGGTCGCTGGAACAAATCGACGCGGCATTTGGGGTTGGTCTGCACCGTACCGATAAGCAACCTAGAGTTGTCGTCAATATTGTATCCACCTGCGCCAGTAGTGTGTGGGCCCGAATAGTTAACACATGGTTGAGAAGTTGCTAAATGAATTGGTTTTTGCATCGTGCTATCTGACGCGAAGTAGTTCTGAAGGATATAATTGCAATGTTGCGTATCTTGAATCGTCGTTTGGTCGATGCAACAACTGTCATTGCCAATTCGAGACATGTTTTCAAATGTAAAGGAAGAAACGTACGCCATTATATATTATATATACTCGACAATATTTTTCCAAAGAGAAAATATTTTCTTCCTTGCGTAAGACTCTTGCAGTCTTAGGGACGCTTAACGGTCTTATCCAATGGTCGCTTAAACGGTCGCTGTCGCTTAAACAGTCGTACCTTTACGAGACTCTTAAACAGTCGCTGTCGCTTAAACAGTCGAGTCTCTGCGAGACTCTTATATCATGATGTGTCTTGGGTTATCTTTTACACAAGCAAACCCATCTCCTTCTTTGCAAGAGGGCATGTTACCATATAGATATTGAGCAAATGCCCCCTGGTCTTGGGTTACCTTAGTGTTGGCGGTCGAGTAAAATGGACGCATCGCAGAATTCTCGAATTCATAGTTCTGCCACAAATCGCCAAACAATTGTTTGTTAATATTCTTAATATCTGGGTTCAATCGTTGGATCGCCTTCTTCGCAGAACTATTAATATCATCATAAACATCAGGGTTAAAAGCAGGGGGCGCAGATTTTCGGTCTGGTTCATCTCCAATATCTGTTAAAAGCACGTTTCCTAAAGGATTCGTTCTATCTGAATCATAGTAATTCGATTTCAGCACTGTTTCTAATGTAATAGGGTTCGTCGTCATCTCGCTCTTTTTTTCGCGATTGTACTGCTTGTTTTTCTTGGGATCTTTGTTATACACATTGTTGGGGTCATTGTTGGAAGTAAACCCTTCTTCCTTTGTTTTCACCATAGAAGCAATTATTTTCTCCTTTCTATACTTGTAAAGGAAGAAAATAGATAACACGGTGAGCGCACCTACCACAAGAACACGCACTTGGGATGTCATAAGGAACCCAAGAACAGTAAGCACTATAATGCTTCTAGTAAGCGCGTTTAGTTTGGACTCGAAACTCATTGCACCTGTAGGGAAAAATTCTAATATATAAGATTTATTAAACAATATCGTAGGAGAGTTTGACCAAAATGGAACGTTCATTTATACAATATATATAATATAGATACAACTTATTTTCTATCTTTATTTCTTTTTAGACGCTCTAGGAGTCTTCTCTGCCCCGCCATCTTTGCTAAATATCGCGAATAGTTGCTCGTCGGAGATTGTAGAAGTTTGCTTAGGAGCTTGCTTAGGAGTTGTCGCTACGCTTGCTGCTTTCTTCCTCATCCTCTCCTTCATCTGTGCCATCTTCAAGTTTTTCTGCATCTGTGATTCCGCGGCATTCATATTCATCTTGCCTCCTTTGGGCATAGGAATACCCATTTTGTTCAACATCTCTTGCATATTTCCCATACCAGGCATCGATTTCATTTTGTTCAACATTTCCATCCCTTCAGATATTAGTTCACTCTCCTTGACCTCTCCCGACTTGATCTTGGCATCTACCTTGGCACCCAAGTTTTTCACGATTCCCATCAGTTTGGCAGGGTTCTTAAACATCTTTTTAAAGACATCGTCTGCATTAGTTGCGCCTTCTACGTCCACGCTAAACTCTTCCGCTGCCTCCTCCGCTAGTTCCATCGCTAATGCACCCAACTTGCCTTGCATCATTCCTTGCAAATGTTCTTGAATGTTTTCAGGAGAGGGTAGATTGTTTATACCTTTTGCACCTGCGCCATCCCCGCCTTCTTCTGCGCCTTCTGCATTTGTTTCAGCACTTTTGAACCCTGTAAACATTTCTTGTATATGCTCCATCGTTTCCTCCAACTTGGATTTGAGCTCGTCTCCATTAATTGCTTCAAACAACTTAGCAGCGTCCCCAAAGTCTGTGCTATTTTTTGCTGTATTAATAACAGCGAACAATAGTAGTTGTAAGTATTTCCAGATAGTTTCGCGCGTTTTATCGCTAATGTCACATGTCCATAAGTATTTGAATACTACCCCTGGAAGGAACTCGGTATTAATCTCTGATGTCTCCGAAAACATATCCGTGTTCTGGTACAAGATGTCAAAAAAACGCTCTGGGATCACTCGCGAGCAATGGTTAAAGACTCGCTCTGTTTTCTCTACATCTTCTTCCTTTTTAGACCACCACTTGGAAATAATCGGGTCATATTCAGGGAAAGTAGTGCATATGTCGCCGACAAAATCGTTTATAATTTTGAAAAACTCGGCGGGAGGTTTTATAGGTTCGGGCTCCGCCATAGGCTCTGTTTGGATATTGGGTTCTTTCTTACTACTCTTTGTTTTTTTGGGCATCTACAATAATTTGTATCATATATTATATTTAAGTCATGAAAACGTATATATAATATAATATAATCTGGATTGTTTGATTGATCGATTGATCGATTGATCGATTATAAATCGCTGGAATTGTTTGCAAAATGCATGGCCGCGAGTTTGGACAAGTTCTGTAAGTACTTTACCACATTTGCATGCTCTGTTGGGTTCATCATACTAATTGGTTTTCGTAGGCGGTCAATCGATGACATGATCTGCTCCGAGTTCCCTGTGTTGGTCAAATCGTTAGAATAATCTTTATGAATAAAAAAATCAATGTCGCCTTTCTCGATCTCCTTTCCATATGGCGCGATAATATACTTGTTCCAAATCTTGATGATTAATTTTGGGTTCGCCTTACGAATTGCTATCAGCGCATTCTTGGCAGTCAATATGTCCGCGTCATCCGGGAATGCATCTTGTACTGCCCCCACAAATTCCACGAAATGATCGTTAAAAATGGTTTGAAAATTGGGAGTGGTCATAAATATAAATGAATATACTTTTATTATTACGTTGTTTTTAAGTATTTTTTATACAAAACAATTATTGAAGGAAGAAAAATAGATATATATATACTGTTACCTTGTTACCTTGTTACCTTGGAACTTTTGTTAAAGATTTACCAATAATCTGACGTGGATCGAATCGCTTTGTGTGTAAGTGCCGCCCTGGTTAGTTCCGATAAGACATCAGGAGGGCATTCGCTTTCTACAATCTGAACCCCACCAGCGTTGCGCACAACTCCATCTTGTGTTTTCATAGACCAGTATGTGTCTGTCTCTAAAAAGGTGATTCCACGTTCCCGGAAACGGTCCAAGTAGCGCCTTAGAGTTATAGCGGAAGGAGTCCCATTTTTCTCCCTTGCATTTAGTTTCGAGATCAGGCAGCTAAATTTCACATGCGACGCTTCTTTCAGGTCTTTTTTTGCAGCAACCAGTTTTGCATTCGAACCCTCTGACATAAATAAGTGCTTTGCGACCTCTAACTCTTTGCCAACTATAAAGGTGGTGAATGTGTACGCTTTGGCACGTTCAAATGCAGTCTGTGATTTTTTAGGGGGACCTAGAACCCTGGAGTCTCGCCACGCAGTGATGTAATCTTTCAATCGGTCGGGGGCAGCGCGTCTTTTTTCTTCAACTTCTTCTACAATTTGGCGCATCGCGGTGGCACCAGGGGTTTCTAGACAATATAATAAAATTTTTCTCTGTAGTTCAGGCACTCCTGCTAAGGCATTTTGCATCGTTGATAACATCATTTTTATATAAGGGGTTTGATAAGAGGGTTTGATAATTGCTTTCTCACTCAAATAATAAAAACATTTCAATTTTTTTATTATTTTTTAAGGTTTCTTCTCGCTTCTCGCTTCTACCTCGCATGAGAGACACTATTAAAATCTTGCTCCCGCTGTCGCTGGTACTTTTCTATATCGCTTTCAGTCATACGATTCGCGTTCTTGCCATTGGATGCATCTTCTTCCACTGCATTGATGCGGTCTACGTATTCCAATGTAACATAATTATGCATTTGGCGAGTTCCGCCATCCCCCTTGGCGGTCAGCGCATCGGCATCCATATCTAGGAAACTAAATTGGTCGCTGACAATCCCGAATCCGCCAGACAAACCTCCTAAAGAAAACGCGGAGGGTTCTAGATTGTTGTGGGTCGCTTGTTTGATAGATGCTTCTTGACGGGGCTTGAAAAATGCGTTTATTTCTTCGCCATACAAAATTCGATAGTTTTGGTTTAGGAGCATTAGCGCGGGAACTTTAGTAATGTTTTCAGGCATGATGATTTTCTGTCCATTCTGTAGTTGGATAAAGATCTTGCCATTTTCTCTTACACGATTGTCGATACAAATAAAGTGGATATCTTTGCTGACTTGGGACTTAGACAAAGTTTGCAGTAGTTTTTTAGAATGCTCGCAAAAGTTGCTATAGTAAATAATAGAACTCATTAAAATACCTAAATCTTTTCCGTTTATTATTTTAACTTACTAAATGTGTTGTTGAAAGGAAGATGAAAATATCTAATGATATTGTAAATGAGTACGGGGAGTGAAGATGATGCAAGTGGGTCTGGCGAGTGGGCGCCGCCTTATGAAGATGGATACACCCATTTGTCACGAGATGAAATATTAACATGTGTCGCAACTTCTGTGCAAAATGTTTTAAGTGAGGCGGAAGAAGGACAAACCATACCTGATAGATACAAACTTAGTCCAGAGGATGTTGTGTCTGCGAGTTTCGAATGGGAAAACCTACATACATTTTATGGAGTGACCAATGTGAGACAAGAGTATTACATAAGTGAAGATGATCCAAATGTATACAGAACAGTTACATATATTAAAATTAATGGAGAGTGGGAGCGCGCAGGAGAAAGCAATTGGACGGTTCATCTTATGCCACGTACTGAATTTGACCGCGAAACAGGGCAAAATGAATCACAATACGTTGTCGCCATTAAAGAAATATGGATTCAGTCTTTATTAAAAGGGTTTAGGTGGGCACAGTTATCTCATTTTGACACCCTTTTAATTGCGGCTTTATTGAGAATCGCAATTTTGGGCAAAGATGATTGCACCGATCTAACAGCGTTTTTTGCAAATTTTAGTGTGGATGCTGGTTCTTACAAAGTAAAGGAGGCGACTTTACACAACGCTAAAGACGACGATTCTGACGCATCGTTTGATAGTTATAGAACAAGTCAAGAAACTCCGTCTGGTAGTTTCACCGAAGGAACTGACTCTTCATCAGGAACTCAACCAGGTTACTATGAATTGTATGACCCATGTTTATATGCGCGAACACGCGACGATGACCCTCGAAAATTTATTGTCACCACAATTCAATACTTTTTAAACAGCGCGGTTTATAGTAAAAAAAAGACGGCATTAAACACATACTTACGTGCTTTATTAAGATATAATAGCGACCTGATGACGATCCAACATTATGATCTCGCAGGCGAGCACCTTCCTAAAATAACGAGTGATGTTGAACAAGAAATCACTAAATTAAAAAATACAATTGTGAATTGTTTAAATAATTTAACTGGCGACGTCGAAGGAATCGTGAATACACATTTCGATGACGTTATGTCTAACACGACAGATTGGGCGCCATACGATCATAAATTGAAAAAACTAGTTGATGTTTCAGCATCAGATCCACTTTCAATTACACTCGTTCCTCAAGTATTGGCGGCATATCGAGGGGAACATGGAGGGGAAAACTTGCATTTGTTTCTCTCAGACGTCGCGAGGAGATTGCAAATTATTAGAAGAACTGCTAGATTTGTTCCTCAACAAGAAGTGATTGATGAGTCTCACGCAGAGGCTTCTGACGAGGATATTGGCGTCTCTTCAGACGAGGATATTGGTGTCTCTTCTGGCGTAGATGAAAACACTAACGAATTTGATGTTAAGCGACAAAAAAAAGGTCCTAAAAGCGGCGGTTCAAAAACGCGCGCCCGCAACCCCGATAAACGAAACAAAACCAAAAAGAACAAACGAAACAAAACCAAAAAGAACAAGAACAAACAAAACAAAACCAAAAAGAACAAGAACAAAAAGAAAAATAAAAAATTGAATTATTCCGCCAAACGTAAATAAACATTATCAAACAACATTTAAAAAGAACCCCACATATTATATATTACCTTTTCAACAGAAACCATGTCCGCCACTATTCAATTCGGTCCCGTAGATGAGTTTGGAAAGTTATCTTTCACATTATCCGACGTGCATGTCTCTATCGCCAACGCATTTAGGAGAACCATTATCTCTGAAATCCCCGTCGTTGTCTTCAAAACTGGCGCGGGTGCAGATGCCTCCACTTTTGTCTCCAACACCTCTCGTCTAAACAACGAGCTTGTCAAGCAGCGCCTCAGTTGTATCCCCATCAATTTAGACCCTCGCGAGTACCCTCTAGAGCGCCTGCTTTTAGAAGTCGACGTGGTCAATGACACCGACACCATTATGTATGTCACTACGGAACACTTCAAGATAAAGGATATCCAAACTGGCGAGTATGTCCCGCGCAAGAAATTAGACGAGATTTTCCCTCCATTCTCTCCTCATGGTGGCGCCAAATACTATATTGACCTCACTCGTCTTCGCCCTCGTATCTCTGACCATATTCCTGGAGAACGTATAAAATTTAGTTGCAAATTTAGTGTAGGAACCGCGAAAGAAGACTCTTGTTACAACGCAGTCAGCGTATGCTCCTATGGGTTTACACTAGATCAAGAGACAAGAGACATGGAGCTTGTCAAACAAATCACAAAATGGCGAGACGCAGGCGAGTCCAAAGAATCGATTGAATTCTTGTCAGCGAACTGGAAACTTCTAGATGGAATGCGTTTATACAAACCCAACAGTTTCGATTATGTTATCCAGAGTTCCTGCTTCTACAACAATTTTATGCTAGGCACAATTGCATGCAATGTACTTGCAAACAAGATGTACGCGCTGATAGACCAAATGCAAAAAGATGAAGTCCCTATTTCAGAGTCCGAGTCAACTATGAGCAACAGTTATGACATTATTCTGCTGCACGAAGACTACACGATCGGGAAGATGCTTGAGAATGCTCTATACGCCAAATATTTCGTAGAACTTAAAACGATGACCTTTTGTGGGTTTAAAAAAATGCACCCCCATGATAACCAGAGTGTGTTGCGTGTTGCTTACAAAGAGGCGGTGGAAATAAGTGGCGTCAAAATCGATGTAGAATCTTGTGCCAAAGATATTATTCGCATCTTTGAAAACATAAAGGGCGCGTTTGTGGCACCCGTTTCAGGTAAAGAATCCAAGTAACCCCGTAACCCTGTAACCCTGTAACCTTGTAACCTACCTCTTATTTACTTAAACAATACAAAATATCATCTATATTATAATATGGTGACCACATGTCGCCACAATGTCCTATTGTTTTTTTACTTATTTTTATAACACGATGTTCTTTTGAATGTTGTTTTATATAATTATCTGACAATTCACGGTCCACCATTGGGTCATACTCGCAATATATCTCGAATATTTTTGTCTCTTTCTCTTGGTCAAAGTTGAACCCTGTCAATTCTCTATATTGTTTTTCATCATAATCGTCATGCACTGCATAACACATTTTGATAAGTTCTTTAGAACCACTGCACCATCTACCTGGATTTAAATGTTGCTTGATTTTATCGTAATCGTAGTGATTCAAGTAGACATTGTAGACTGTTCTATAAAAAAAATAATCTAATCTAAAAAACATGTAGTTTTCAAATGCGAGCACATTGTCCATTACCTGATATGGTGCATCATAAGTGATAATCTTCTTCTTGCATTTTAGGTCGCCTAGCGCACTCATAATATGACTTGCGATGACCCCACCACTAGAATACCCAATCAGTGTCAAATCACTTATCTCAACCTGTTTGTTTAAATGCATGATATAGTTCGCGACATCAGAGAAAACAATAAACGATTGTTTGTCTCGTTTTTCGTAGACAATTAGTTGGTGATCGTATGCAATATATGGGTCTTGTAACAAATGTTTCACTGACTTTTGTATATATGTATCAAACGACAGTGTGAATGACCCAGATACCAACAAAATCACCTTTTTAGATGTAGGGTTACCCATTTTGTATATATTGGCGCGATGCATTATGTCTGGTTCCTCTTGTAATGTGTACGAATATACTTCTTTTTTTGCACCCAATGAGTCGATTGCGTCATAGTAAAACAACATCATATAAAGATGTTGCAACGCCACGATGAGCACTTGGAAAAAGGAGATGATGGTTGCGAGCATGGTGAATAAATATTAATTATATAATATGTTGACAAATCTTTAAGTGGTAGTAAACGGTAGCAGTAATAAGAAAACCATTTATATTTTATATTTATACCTTCGTTTTTTGGTTCGAGGGTTCTTCCTATTGCCCCCACCTGTACGAGATCTTTTTCTTGAAAACGGGTCTCGCCCTTCTTCATTGTCGATCGAATACCTTTTTCTAACCATTTCATCCGATGATCTCCTCATTTTTGAAAATCTTGTTTCACTGATGGTTTGGTTGCTTCTGCAAGAAGGTGCGATGATAATACACCCATCATTCGAACCAGTACCATACCTTTTAAAACAATCGCCAATAGTGCTATCCCATTCATCCACGATCGGGACAAAATCTCGGTAATACATGAAATCAGATTCTTCGTCAAAATACATCAACAAATCTTCTGTAGTTGGGTAAATCGAACCTTGATACACCCTCTCGACATCCTCTCGCGTAATGATATAAAAAGGCGCTGCACTAGGGTCAGTTTTCAACAACGACTCCCTAGCATTTTTAAACCCTGAACTCTTATCTCGTTTCAGCTCTATCAGTTCCCCGTCCGAATTATAGTATACATATTTTAAATGGGCACGTTTCTTAACATCGTGAACTGTGCCCGCGTCCTTAATATCATCATATAAGTAGATTCCTGATTTTTGTATAGAAATGGTGTCACACTCATCGATATCCTCATCTTCATATGTTTGCTTGGAGTTTTTGTGCCTAAAATCCAGAAGATATCCCATCATAGAATCATAATATTCTTCCTCTGGAAACGCTTTCAAGATATTGTCACCTCCTATTTTGGTTGCATTCTTGTCAAAACGCCAAAAGGATAAGTATTCAGAATCGGGTGGGAGACGCTGTTTAAAAAATGCACGCTCGATATGACTTCCTTCGGAGGAAACCCCACAATGAGAATCGTATATATATAAAGAATTGTTGGGGACTCGTGCTTTTTTACGTGTTAAGAGACCATGTGCAGAGATTAAAAATATAGGTAAAGAGGGTTCGGTAACCTGTGGCAATTCTGTATTCAACAAGTTTAGCTCCGCTGCATCTTCGTTGACAAACGGGTTGAAAATATCGGGGGAACTTGCTTTTTTGTCCAATTCTTCTTCCTCTGACGATGAGGATGGGATTCTCCTTCTTCTTCTTATCATTATATATAATTATGTGAAAATTGTATATAATAAAAATATTTTATCGTGTCGTTTACTGTCGCTTGCTATCGCTTATCGCTTGTCGCTTACCGTCGCTATCGCTTACCGCTTACCGTCGCTTACCGCTTACAATGCGTTGTTCAACAAGACATTCGATACTATAATATCCATGCAGTCCATAAACTTTGCCAACCCATCCAGTAGTTCAGTTTTTAGCGCGACATTATGAACCTCAGTGATCTCTTTGACAAACCCAAATAGAATGTTTTTACGATGTGGGGTCCATGCAGTATCTAAATGTTGGTATATGTTTTCTTTGATTTTGTAAATAGGTGTGTCTACATTGATGATCGAATTCACTTCGTTTAGTTTTGTATTGATTGTAGTTTCATCCAACCACTCGTCTGATTCTGAAACTCTACTAGGGTCAATCAGTGCGCTGCTCTCGCTGAGATCTTCTTCTACAACAATGGCGTCTACTTTTTTGGGTTCTCTTTGCTTTTTCATAAACAACCCAATAATATTGACAATATGCTCAATATTATAAATGATTGCTGTCCCTGCATAGGTTTGCTTCATATTGGTCAACCCGTCTAGTGCACCTTTGAAAATAACATGGAAAGGGTCCAACGCAGCGCTTGGTTTGACCCCACGTTTACAAACCACTTTCAAGTAATGTGTGCATGCATACAATACAGGGCACAACAATATATTGACATCATTCTTTGTATCGCCATTCCATCTTCGCCATGCCCCTTGGATATATGTGTTTTCTTGTATACATAATTTATTACTACCAATCGAAATTTTAGTCCCCACTGGTTTAAAAGAGTAAATAAATAATTTCACAATCACAGAGAGCGGGTCCAGAATATCGTTTTTTGTATTTGCCGACGCCATTTTGATAATCGATTCCATTGATTATGTTCACTGTTATGTTTACGGTTATGATGGTATATTGCGCAATGTTTAAATTGTTGTTACAAATGGTGTTTCTCTTTATAGAGGCGCGACCGGTTCTTCTTCTATTAAAACTCGATGTTCGTAGTTTAGCGCATACATCAAGTGCTCTGGTGCAAGCGAATTCACATATTGAATTACTTCCAACTTGTTGACAAATCGGTTATCTAGTTTTAAAACTGTCTTGTACAAGACGCTTAGGTTAAACATATGTACACGGAATTGTTTCGGGAACCCAGCAAGCGGCGATAAGTGTTTGATATAGCAGTCGCAATAATTAGAGTGCAATCTAGAGGTGAACTCATGCACTTGTTCGCGATACATCGTAAAATCTTGCGCAAAATCGGGGTAAAAAGATAAAAACTCGCTTACTCGACCTTCTTTCCTAAGAGTCAAATATTGAAATTGCGATTTAGGTTGATTTCCTCTAAGACGATGCACCCGCTCAAAATTGGGGTTGCGCATTTTGCAGTGCTCACCTGTTTCCAAGTGTCTAAATATAATGCCTTGAATATAGTAGGGGGTGATCACAGAAGAGTATTGATCAATCGCGCTATGGTATGTGCACATTGACTCGGCATCATACCTAATGGGGTATTGGACGCCCGAGTTTCTTAAATGATCGCAAGACCGCGCAATATTAATGTCGACTCTTGTTACCTCTACAAAAGAAGAGGGTTCGTGAACAATTTTGTACACCGCAACTAATCTTAGTGCAGGAGCCAAGAAATGAGTTATCAGAATGTTTTTAGGATGCTGCAACACAAAACTATAACTATACTCACGATTCAACATCTGAATATCTAAACGAGCGTGGGCAGCTGCCTCGTAAAACATTTGAGCGAATGTGGTTTTTTCCTCGGTTACATAAAATGATGTCTCTGCTCCTACCACATTTTTAGTTGCGATGATAAACGATTGCGCGCATGGGTCCCAACACACATTGATCATAACACCTTCCACAAACTCTTCTGCGACAATGATTTGTCTTCCTTCGGTGTCAAAAAAACTCGGTTTCTCTGCGATGAAACTCCAATAAGGGGTTGATTTAGGCGGTGAAAACCCGATCACGCGATTTTCTTCATTGACGATAACAGATCGAAGGGGTCCATAGGTGCTCACAAGATCTTCTGTATTAAGCAATGATTTTACATAACTAACGATTTTATAGTTGTTGTTGTGGAAACAACATTGTTTTGTTTTAATAAACTCGGACTCAGACTCAGACTCAGACTCTGCGCCTAGTGTCTGGGAAAACCCTGGGATATTAGATAATACAATGCTTGCACTTGAGTTCATGGTGTTAATTGTGAAATATATGTAGTGTTTGTATAACTATATAAGAAGAAATGTCTTTAACTGATATTTTAAACTCTATTTAAAGGGTGTTTAACAAATGCAGCAATAAATATTTAAACTTTCTGTTATATTATATAAGATATATAAGATAAATGTCTGACAAACTTGTTCCAGAAGACCCAGATTTATCTAATACTAATCTTGATTTACCCCCTGGTTCAGACATTGAAGAAGTGAACCCCACCCCCCAAGAAGAAGAAGCAATGGAAGGAGAAGCAATGAAAGGAGATGAGGAAGAAGAGGTGGAGGGAGCTGGGTTCGACTTATTGTTGGGCGACATCATTAAATTACATGCTCCCCAAAATGAGGTGACCAATATGCAAACCTATTATATTAA
>Ga0114958_10002708_pt1 | contig 13092 bp, 10 predicted proteins | sample C_130208_EF_Meta_FD_89577 | JGI IMG/M metagenome (GOLD analysis project Ga0114958, IMG submission 89577) | Freshwater microbial communities from Lake Croche, Canada to study carbon cycling - C_130208_EF_MetaG | ecosystem: Environmental > Aquatic > Freshwater > Lake | place: Lake Croche, Canada... | reverse complement strand
GCGCAGCACCTTCCTGATCGACGGGGCCGGAAAAATCGCCCATATCTGGAAAGTCGATAAGGTCAAAGGCCACGCTGCCGAAGTTTTGGCCCATCTGAAGGGCTAAGCCCCGCTGTCCAGAAAGAGGTCCAATGACCAAAACCCTGTCGCAAATGGCGGTCGAGGTGCTGACCACCGCCGATGGCCGCGCCAAAACGGCGCTGTCGCGCGAACACGCGGCCACATGGTTTGCCGCCCGCGCGGCAGGCCAGCCCTTGGCGATTGGGGCGGCTTTTCCGCCCGCCCAACCTGCGCGGCCAGAAAAGCCCGACCTGCTTTCGCCGCGCGATGTGCCCCGCCGCAGGCCGACCAGCGCCTTGGGGCGCGTGGCTATGCTGCATGCCATTGGCCATATCGAACTTAACGCCGTCGACCTGCACTGGGATCTTATTGCCCGTTTTGCCGCCGTGCCCATGCCCATGGGCTATTACGACGACTGGGTGAAAGCCGCCGATGACGAATCCAAGCACTTTAACCTGATCTGCGACTGCCTTGAAAACATGGGAAGTTTTTACGGTGCCCTGCCCGCCCATGCCGGCATGTGGCGTGCGGCCGAAGACACGGCGGCGGATTTTTTGGGCCGCTTGGCCGTGGTGCCCATGGTGCTGGAAGCGCGGGGCTTGGATGTGACGCCGGGGATGATTGCCCTGTTTGAAAAGGCAGGCAACGCGCAGGCCTTGGCCGCCTTGCAGGTGATCTATGCCGAAGAGGTGGCGCATGTCGCCTATGGGTCAAAATGGTTCAACTGGCTGTGCGGCCGCGATGGGCTTGATCCGAAAGAGGCCTTTCACACCCTTGTGCGGCGCTATTTCCACGGGCTGTTAAAACCGCCCTTCAACGAGGAAAAACGCGCAGATGCCGGGCTGCCGCCAGATTTTTATTGGCCTTTGACCCAAGAGCCCGACCAGGCCGACCCAGAGCCGGTCAATTTGTAACGGCGGATTCCCGCAAGGGCGCGGGGCTGTGGCGGCAAACCTATTGAAAGGCACGCGGTGGGCTGGCTAAGCGCTGTCAGGCCCGTTCTGGGCCGCGAAACCTCTGTCGCAGAACGGACCCAAGGGATGTTTTTCAGCTTGTCGCACCGGATCGACGCAGCCTTGACGCCGTGGTTTCCCGAACAACGCCTGTTTCTTAAGTCTCATGCCACCACCCGCTTTGTGCGCTTGTCGCCCTTGACCCAAGCCTTGGGGGCTGTGGTGGGGTTTTTGGCCTTGGGCTGGACCATTCTGGCCTCGGCCATTTTGCTGATGGATTTTATCTCGGCCGGATCGTCGCATGCGCAAGCCCTGCGCCAAACCAGCCAGTTCGAGCAGCGTCTGAATGCGCTTTCCGACGACCGCGACCTGCGCTTGGCCGAGGCTGCGGGGGCGCAAGAGCGGTTTAACGTGGCGCTAAGGCAAGTTTCAGCGATGCAAGAGCGGCTTTTGGCCTCTGAAACCCGCCTGCGCGAGCTTGAGACGGGGATTGATGTGATCCAAGCCACCCTGCGGCGCACCCTGCACGAACGAGATGCAGCGCGCGCAGAGCTGGCAGAGCGCAAGTCGACTGACATCGCGCAGACCGGATCAGCCCGTACAGATCCAGGCGCTGCCCGCGATATCGCCGCAACTTTGGGCCTGATGGCCGATGCCCTGACCGATACCGCCAAGGACCGCGATGCGAAGGTCGCGCAAGTGGCGGCAGAACAGGCCAAAACGGCTGCCGTGGCCCAGCAGAAGCTGCAGATGGAATCGCGCAACGCCCTGATCTTTGGCAAGCTGGAAGAGGCGCTGACGATCTCGGTCGAACCTTTGAACAAAATGTTCACCGCGGCCGGCGTGAACACCGATGATCTGTTAGCCAGCGTGAAATCGGGCTATTCCGGCCAAGGCGGCCCCTTGTCGCCGATCGCCTTTTCTGCCGACGACCAGCCCCCCGGTCACGACGAGCAGCGGGTGAATGCGATTTTGCAGGGGTTGGATCGGCTGAACCTTTACCGGATCGCGGCCTATAAAGTGCCCCTAGGCTTGCCTTTGCAAACCCGTTTTCGCTTCACCTCGGGCTTTGGCGGGCGCAATGATCCGATCAACGGATCCGCACGGATGCATGAGGGGCAGGATTTGGCGGGCGATTACGGCGCGCCGGTCTATGCCACGGCGGATGGGACCGTGACCTTTGCCGGGTGGGAGAATGGCTATGGGCGGTTGATCAAGATCCAGCACAGTCAAGGGATCGAAACCCGCTACGGGCATTTGTCGCAAATCGGCGTGAAGGTGGGTCAAAAGATATCGCGCGGCGCCAAGATTGGTGATATGGGAAACTCAGGCCGATCAACCGGAACACATCTTCATTACGAAGTTCGGTTAAGGGGCAAAGCCGTAAACCCGATGACCTTCATAAAGGCAGCGCGAGATGTTTTCTAAAAGTCGCATTAACGAGACAGGCAGCAAGCCAAATGAACCCGAAAAGCCAAAAGCGCCCGAGACGGCGGTGGTCAAGGCCGTGACAGAATACGCACCTGTGACGCCCAAAAGCAAATCGGGCCCTTCGATTCTGTCCACCGATTTGACCGTAGTGGGCGATTTGAAATCCTTGGGCGACATCCAGATCGAAGGCACGGTCGAGGGCGACATCCGCGCCCATATGCTGATCGTGGCCGAAACCGCCACGATCCGCGGTGAGATTGTGGCCGATGACATTGTTGTCAATGGCCGGGTGATCGGGCGGGTGCGCGGTTTAAAAGTGCGCCTGACCTCAACCGCGCGGGTGGAGGGCGACATCATCCACAAGACCATCGCCATCGAATCGGGGGCGCATTTCGAAGGCTCGGTCCAGCGGCAGGATGATCCGCTGTCGGCGGGTCGCACCGCCCTGCCCGCGCCGAGCGCGCCCCAATAAGCCGACCCAGCTGCGGGCTGATCGGTAAGCCCCCTGCCCAAGCGGTGCGGCGAAAGCCGCCCGCCATAGGTCGCGAAACGGCTAGACCGCCGTGGTCCGTCGGGCCAAGCTTTGGGCATGACAGCCGCTTCCCCCATTTGCCGCAGCACGCCGGGTTATCTTTTGGCGGCGGCCGTTATGGTCTCGGCCATGGGGTTTATCGATTCGTCGGTGACAGCCATCGCCCTGCCCGCGATCCGCGCCAGTTTGGGCGGGTCTTTGGCGCGCGCCGAATGGGTGCAGGCGGGGTATTTGTTGGCGGTTACTGCGCTGGTGCTGGTGGGCGGGGCCATGTCGGACCGCTTTGGCGTGGTGCGGGTGTTTCAGGGCGGGATTTTGGCCTTTATGGCGGCGTCATTGCTCTGCGCCATTGCCCCGACGATGCCCTTGATGATTGCCGCGCGCGTGCTGCAAGGCTTGGGCGCGGCCTTTATGGTGCCCGGGTCGATGACCATCGTCTCGCGCGCCTATAGCAGGGCGGATCGGGGCCGCGCGCTGGGGCTTTGGGCGGCGGCGTCAACCGCCACCACGGCGGGAGGGCCGATCTTGGGCGGGCTGGTGCTGACCATGGGCGGGCCTGAGGTGTGGCGGGTGATTTTTGCGATGAACCTGCCGCTGGGCGCAGGTGCGCTGTGGCTTTTGGCGCGCCATGCCATACCGGATGCGGGGCGTCCGGGCACGCCGGTGGATCTGTGGGGGGCGGCGCTGGCGACGCTGGGTTTGGGGGCGATGGCGGTTGCGCTGAGCGAGGGTCAGGCTTTGGCCCTGCCTGCGGGCGTGCTGGCCATTGCTGCGGGGCTGGCCTTTGTGTGGGTGGAAAAGCGCCTAGCCGCGCCGATGATCCGGCTGGATCTGTTTGCCAACCGCGCCTTTAGCGCGGTCAATCTGGCCACGCTGCTGCTCTACATCGGGCTGAACGGGGTCAGTTTCTATCTGCCGATGACGGCGATTTCGATTTGGCATATCAGCCCCTTGGGGGTGACGGCGGCGTTCTTGCCGATCTCGATCTGCATCGCCACGCTGTCGGGCCGCGCGGGGCGCTTGGCCGAGCGGGTGGGGTTTGGCTGGCCTTTGACGGTGGGTAGCCTCATGGTGGCCTGCGCCTATGCGCTGATCGCCTATTTCGCCCCCGCGCAAGATTTCTGGCACCTGACCGCGCCGTTTTGCCTGATTACGGGGTTGGGGCTGGCCTTGGTCGTGGGGCCGCTGACCGCTTTTGTGATGGCAGCAGCGCCGGAAAGTGACCAAGGGGCAGCCTCGGGCATCAACAATGCCACAGCCCGCGCGGCGGGGTTGATTGCGGTGGCCTTGATGGGGCGGATTGCGGTTTGGTCTTACGGGCCGGTCAGCGCCGCCAAGCCGGGCTTTGGGCTGGCACAAGCCTCAGTTGCGCATCAGGCGGCGAGCAGTCTGGCTTTTGGCCATATTGCTGCGACCTGTGCGGTGCTGGCTTTGGCCGCTGCGGTGGTATCGGCCTTTGGCCTGATCCGGCGGGCTTAGTCTTCGCCCATCGCATCGGCGCGGCTTTTGCCTGACACATCCTTGGCCAAGGTCGCCGCCATAAAGCGGTCGAGATCACCGTCCAGCACGCCTTGGGTGTCACTGGTTTCTACCCCCGTGCGCAGGTCTTTGACCATCTGATAGGGCTGCAAAACATACGAGCGGATTTGGTTGCCCCAGCCTGCCTCGCCCTTGCTTTCGTGCGCTTCAAGGATCGCGGCGTTGCGCTTATCAAGTTCTTGCTGATACAGGCGCGATTTTAACGCTTGCATCGCGATATCGCGGTTCTGGTGCTGCGATTTCAGCGAGGATGTCACGACGATGCCGCTGGGAAAGTGGGTGATGCGCACCGCCGAGTCGGTCTTGTTGACGTGCTGCCCGCCCGCGCCCGACGAGCGGTAGGTGTCGATGCGGATGTCTTTGTCCTGCACATCAATCTCGATATTGTCATCCACCACCGGATAGACCCACACCGAACTGAAAGACGTGTGCCGCCGCGCGGCCGAATCAAACGGGCTGATCCGCACCAAGCGGTGAACCCCCGCTTCCGATTTCAGCCAGCCGTAAGCGTTCTTGCCGCTGATCTTATAGCCGACCGAGCGTATCCCCGCCTCTTCGCCCGCCGTTTCGGACTGCATCTCGACGGTGTAGCCCTTTTTCTCGGCCCACCGCACATACATGCGAGACAGGATCGAGGCCCAATCGCAGCTTTCCGTTCCGCCCGCGCCTGCGTTGATTTCAAGGAAAGTGTCGTTGCCATCGGCTTCGCCGTCCAGAAGTGCTTCAAGCTCTTTTTGGGCGGCAAGGTCCATCAGCGCCTTAAGCGCCGCTTCCGCCTCGGCCACGATCTCGGCATCGGCTTCGGCCTCGCCCATTTCAATCAATTCGACATTGTCGCGCAAGCCGTTCGCGATCAGGTCGTGGGAGGATTGCGCGTCCATCAAGCCCTGCCGCTCGCGCATCAGCTTTTGCGCCTTGGCAGGGTCGTTCCACAGATCGGGGTTTTCGATCAGGGCGTTGAATTCTTCCATCCGGTGCGGGGCGGTTTCGATATCCATCCGCTGCCCCAAAAGCCGCAGCGACTTTTTGATCGCTTCGACGTGATTTAGGGTTTCAGAGCGCATGAAAATCTTCCTGATGGCGGCGTTGGGCGGGATTTAGCGCCCGACTTAGCGACAGACGGCGGGCGGGGCAAGACGCAACACGGGGTTTTGGGCCCTATGCCGCCGCCTTTGCCGTCTTAGTAAAGCCCGCCCGAACTGACGCTGCCGAATTTGGCCTTGCCATCGGTTGGGGCGGCAGGGTCAACCGGGGCCTCGGTCGGCGGGGCTGTGGGATCGGTTGGATCCTGCGGTGCCAGCTCCGAGGTTTCGCCGGGGGCGAAGACCGGCAAATCTTGACCCATGGCAAAGCCGCCGTCCACCGTGGCACCTGCGCCAAAGACCAGATCCTCACCGTCGCGGAAATATTCGGCCTGCACATTGGGGCCGCTGGCGTCATCGGCCAGATGCTCGCCCGTGTAGCGGTCGATGTTCACAAAATGCCCCCCCGGCGGCACTTTGAAAGCGCTGCCGCCGAAGCGTTTGACGGCCTGTTCCATAAAGGCCTGAAACACCGGCACACACAGCGTGCCGCCAAAGGCTTTCGGGCCAAGACTGCGCGGGTTGTCAAAGCCCATATAGCAGCCCGCCACCACGTTCGAGGTGAAGCCGATGAACCACACATCTTTTGCATCATTGGTCGTGCCGGTCTTGCCCGCCACGGGCACGGCCAAGTGCACACCCGTTGCCGTGCCGCGCTGGATCACCCCTTCCATCATCGAGGTCAACTGATAGGCGGTGATGGCGTTCATCACGCGCTCGCGGTTGGTGGTGATGGTGAGGCCCTCGCCTTGCGGCAAACTGTCCATGCCACAGTTCACGCAACTGCGCGCATCGTGGCGGTAGATCGTGGCGCCGTGGCGGTCTTGCACGCGGTCCACCAAGGTCGGCTCGACCCGCTCGCCGCCATTGGCGAACATGGCATAGGCGGCGACCATTTTAAACAAAGTAGTTTCCTGCGCGCCCAAGGAATTGGCCAGCAGGGGTTGCAGTTGGTCATAAACCCCGAAGCGTTCGGCATAGCCTGCGATCGTATCCATGCCGACCTCTTTGGCGATGCGTATCGTCATCAGGTTGCGGCTTTGCTCGATTCCGGTGCGCAGGGGGGCGGGGCCAAAGAACTTGTCATGGCTGTTCTTGGGCGTCCACAGGCCCTGCGGGGTGTTGACCATGATGGGGGCATCCACCACCAGCGTGGCGGGGGTAAAGCGCTGGTCAAGGGCTGCGGCATAGACAAAGGGCTTAAACGCCGATCCGGGTTGGCGGGCGGCTTGCGTGGCGCGGTTAAAGACCGAATCCTGATAGGAAAAGCCACCCTGCATGGCCATAACGCGGCCTGTGTTCACATCCATCGCCATAAAGCCGCCCTGCACCTCGGGCACTTGGCGCAGCGACCAGTGGTCAAGCGCACCGTCGGGGCCAAGCTCGGGGCGCACCATGACAACATCGCCCACAGCCACCAGATCGGCGGGCACCTTGGCCTTGGGGCCCAAAGTGCCATCGGCAAGGCGCTTGCGCGCCCATGTGACGTCTTTGGCGGGGATTTCAGCGGTTGCGTCTTCGCCTTCGATGCCCACGGTGGCGGTGGTTTTATCAACCGCCAGCACCACAGCCGCCCGCCAGCTTTCCACATCGCGCGGCAGGCCCGCGACATCGGCGAGGGCGGATCGCCAAGCCTCAGGCGTCAGCGCATCAGCGGGAAGGGTCTTGCCTGTACCGCGCCATACCCCTTGATCGCGGTCATAGCCTTCAAGCCCATCGCGCAGGGCCTTGGCGGCGATCTTTTGCATCTGCGGGTCTTGGGTAGCGCGAATCGACAAGCCGCCGGAGAAGAACTCGTTCTCGCCAAAGGTGCCCGAGAGTTGGCGGCGAATCTCGTCGGTGAAATAGTCGCGCGGCGGCATGTCGGTGCGAAAGGTCGGAATTTCGCCGCCCTGCACGGTGCGCAAGGGTTCGGCTGCGGCAGATTTGCCCAAGGCCGGGTCAAGATAGCCGTTCTGCACCATTTCATGCAGCACATAGTTGCGCCGCTCGACAAGGCGGTCCTTGTTGCGCACGGGGTGAAATTCGGACGGCGCTTTGGGGAAAGAGGCAAGAGTTGCGGCCTCTGCCGGGGTCAGCTCGTCTAGGGTTTTGTTGAAATAGGTCTGGGCGGCGGCGGCCACGCCGTAAGAGTTTTGGCCAAGGAAAATCTCGTTAAGATACAGTTCCAGAATGCGGTCCTTGGACAGGGTCTGTTCCAGCCGTGTCGCCAGAATGATTTCCTTGATCTTACGCGCCACGGTCCTGTCGCCCGACAACAAGAAATTCTTGGTCACCTGCTGGGTGATGGTCGAAGCCCCCCGCGTGTTCTGACCGCGCGATTTAATCGCCTCATAAGCCGCGGCGATCATGCCTTGCACGTCATAACCCGCATGGGTGTAAAAATGCTTATCCTCGGCCGAGATGAAGGCGTCTTTGACAAGGGCGGGAATGTCGCTGATCGGCACGAACAGGCGGCGTTCGGTGGCAAATTCGTCCATCAGCTTGCCTTCAGCCGAATAAATCCGGCTGATCGTGGGCGGCGCGTATTGGGCCAAGCTTTCATGGCTGGGCAGGTCGCGGCTGTAGATGGAAAAAATGCCCCCCACCGTCAGGGCGGCAAAGAGCAACCCCAGCGTGACCGTCGAAAAGAGGGCCCCGAACAACGACACAATAAAACGCAGCACGGCACACCCCTTTGTAGGTTCTCTTTATACGCCAAAGCCGTGCCGAAGGTCAAAAAACTTGACGTGACCAGAGGCCCAAGGCGGTGTGATCCCGCCGAGCAGCCTGCCGCGACGGGGATTGCACTTGGCGCAGTCTTGCCGCATCTTGGGCGCCTATGCAGGGTCACGACAGGCGCTGCGTCAATCAAAGGTTTTTCATGCGCCACATTGCCCTTTGTGTTTGTTTGTTCTTGATGCCCCTTGCCGCCGTCGCCGGTGGCTTGGGCGAGATGACGCCCGCCGAAAAAGACACCTTTCGCGCAGAGGTGCGCCAATATCTGTTGGAAAACCCCGAGGTGATCGTGGATGCCATGCAGGTGCTGCAAGACCGCAAGGCGCAAGCGGCGGAGCAGGCGGATGTGGCCATGCTGCAGTCTAACGCCGAGGCGATTTTCAAAGATCCGGCCAGTTGGGTTGGCGGCAATCCGGATGGCACGGTCACGATCGTGGAATTCATGGACTACCGCTGCGGGTATTGCCGCAAAGCCTACGGCGAGGTGGAAGATCTGGTGAAGACCGACGGCAATATCCGCTTTGTGGTCAAGGAATTTCCGATTCTGGGCGATGATTCGTTGATCTCGTCAAAATTCGCCATCGCGATGCGAATGCTGCACGGCGATGACGCCTATAAGGCGGCGCATGACGGGCTGATTGGCCTGCGCGGATCACCCGATGCCGAGACCTTGGCCCGCTTGGCGGCGAGTTTGGGGTTTGATGCCGCCGAGCTGACCGCCAAGATGCAAAGCCCCGAAGTCATGGCCGTGATCCAAGCCAACCACGCCTTGGCGGGGCAGTTGAACATCACAGGCACGCCAACCTTTGTGATCGGCAACCAACTGCTGCGCGGCTATCTGCCCGAAGCAGAGATGCAGAAAATCGTCGACCAAGCGCGCGCAGGCTGACCGGCCCAAGGGCGCGCGGCGGCCCCGGCTGGGGGGTTTCACACCCCCCAGACCCCCCGTGGAGTACTTGCACCAAGATGATTTAAGAAAGATGATTTAAAAATGCGGCCTAGTCGGCCTTGGCCGCTTCCAGCTCGGCAGCTTTTTGTTCCACAAGATCAACGATGTGGTCGATCATTTTGTCATTGCCCAAAGTATGGACCTGTTTGCCCGCCAGATAGACCATGCCCTTGCCCGCGCCGCCGCCGGTAAAGCCGATGTCGGTCATCAGCGCCTCGCCGGGGCCGTTGACCACGCAGCCGATGATCGACAGGCTGAGCGAGGTGGTGATATGGGCGAGGCGGTCTTCCAGCGCGGACACCGTTTTGATCACATCAAACCCCTGCCGCGCGCAGGACGGGCACGAGATGATCGTCACCCCACGGTGGCGCAGGCCAAGGCTTTTGAGGATTTCAAACCCAACCTTCACCTCTTCCACGGGATCAGCCGACAGGCTGACACGGATTGTGTCACCAATGCCCGACCACAGCAAATTGCCCAAGCCAATCGCCGACTTAACCGTGCCAGAGGTCAGCCCCCCCGCCTCGGTGATGCCAAGGTGGATGGGGGCATCGGTGACACCCGCCAGTTGCTGATAAGCCGCCGCCGCCATGAAGACGTCCGAGGCCTTGACTGAGATTTTGAATTCGTGAAAGTCGTTGTCTTGCAACAGCTTGATATGGTCCATCCCGCTTTCGACCATCGCGTCGGGGCAAGGCTCGCCGTATTTGTCCAGCAGATGCTTTTCTAGGGATCCGGCATTCACCCCGATGCGGATGGAACAGCCGTGGTCCTTGGCGGCTTTGACCACCTCGGCGACGCGTTTGGCATCACCGATATTGCCGGGGTTGATGCGCAGACAGGCAGCGCCCGCCTCGGCCGCCTCGATCGCGCGTTTGTAGTGGAAATGGATATCGGCCACGATCGGCACCGGGCTTTCGGCCACGATGGCCTTCAAGGCGCGGGTGGCGTCTGCGTCGGGGGTCGAGATGCGCACGATATCGGCCCCGGCGACAGCACAACGCTGCACCTGCTCTAACGTGGCCTTCACGTCAGAGGTGATCGTATTGGTCATGGTCTGCACCGAAATCGGCGCATCCCCCCCCACCAGCACACGGCCAACGCGAATTTGACGGCTGACGCGGCGTTCTATGTTGCGCCAAGGACGGATCGGATTATGGGTCATGCGGGCCTCATGCTTTTGAAAAACAGGATAGGCGTTGCAGGGCGCGCCTGCAACTTGAGAGCGCGCGAATTCTTAGTTTTGCGGGGCAGATGGATCGACGGCGGGGGCAACCTGAGTCGCCTCGGCCACAGCGACAAAATGCGCCAGATCGGCATCGCCCGACAGATCGGCCACTTTAAAGGCCGTGGTCAGATCACTGGCCGCCAAGGACAGGTTCTTGACAACCTGAGACCCGGGAGAGGCCGGACCATAGGTTTTGCCATTCACCGCGAAATAGACCGAGGCCGAATTGCCCGCGCGCAGAACCGGCGCTTGGGCCAAGGCAGGCACGCTATAACGCTCGCCCGCATCCAGGATCTTTTCAAACAATACCGTGCCATCGGCGGCAGAGACGCGCACCCAACTGGGCCGAACGGCAAAAACCTCTACGCCGGGCGCTGCCGCGGCCACCACTTGGACGCCAGCCTCAGGCAGGGCGGCCTGTTCTACGGCTTGATCAATCACGGACAGGGCGGGTTGCACCGCGCTATTGGGGTTGATTGCCGCAATCGGGCCATCGCGCGGGGTCATCACCGGCACGCTTAACGCCTGCGGACGGTACAGCCGATCAGCCGCAGCCCCCGTGGCACTGGCTTCCTGCTCACCCCCTTGGGCCGCAAGGCCCGAAGACTGGGCCAAAGGCGCATCAAGCTTTACATTGGCCAAAGGGTCGATTTCAGCCACCACGACCGGCGCTTGGTTGACCGGCGCCAATTGCACGCGCTGCACCTCTTGCAACAGCGACCAACCGCCATAGCCCAAGGCACCAACCAAAGCAATCAAAACCGCAAAGGACCACACAGCCCCCGCTTGGACATTGGAAAACATGCCGGCATGTTTCGGCACGAAATTGGCATGCACAAAGGGATCGCGTTTTTCCACAGGCACGCGGTGGCGCGCCGCCTTGATCATCTGGCCAGAGGCAGCGGCCGACATGCCATGCGCCACTTCAAAGCCGGATTCGCGACAGAAATGCGCAAAGACATCCTCTGGTTTCATTCCCAGATAGCGCGCATAAGAGCGCACATATCCCGACACAAAGCTTGGCGATTCAAAAACCGAAGCATCGGCATTTTCGATGGCAGCGATATAGGTGGCTTTGATCTTCAAATCCCGCTGCACATCCAGCAAGGATTTGCCCAAGGTTGCACGTTCTCCGCGCATCAAATCGCCAAGACGCAATTCAAAATCGTCAAAGCCCCTGGGCTTATCTGCATCCGCCATCGGAGCGCGGATTTTCCGCCCGATCATGCGCCTTGTCCCATTTGTGCCCACGCGCCTTTCGTAAACCGCCCCGATGGGCGACTCATCACTTTTGCTATTTCGCAATCCCTAACACATGGCAAGCCGTTTTGCAGGGAAAGTTTGGTCTAAGCGTCTTACCGCGCAGGATTTTATCGTTAATTTGGTCTAGGCGCAGACGAATTCGGCACAAGACAGACGAATCTGTGAAATTTAGCTGCAAGTCCGCTGACTTTTGCCCTGCCCGCCCGCTTCCGGCTTGCCGAATCACTCTGCCGGTCAGGAGGCGGGCCCCACTTCCAAGACGACGACGCAGGGGGCGGTCTTTGGGTCGCGCTTGGCGTCGCACGCGGCCAGTGTGGCCTTGGAAGCGGCCGCAGAATCGGGAAAATCGCTTAGCGCAATCGCGCTGGCCGCAGGCGTGCCATCTTTCAAGAACCCGTCCGCGGGGGCGAGGGCAAGGGCCGCGAAATGGCCGCGGTTTTTGGATGGCAAGAACACGCTCAGCGCATCGCGGTTGGTGGCGACAAGACGCAGGGTTGTCAGATCTTGCTCGGTCAGGAAGGGGTAAAGGTGCAAGCTGATTTGCGAGGCGTCTAAGGTGCTCACCTCAACCGGCACATCCTCTGCGATGGCCGCAAGGCCGATCAACGCGCCCGCCATTGCCCATGAAACCGCCATCTTGCGCATCAACGCCTCCTCTTTGCAGCTTTCGCTCAAATTTTAGCGCAGAAATCGGCGGCTGGACAGTCCCTGTGCGCCTGTTAGGGTTGGCCTGAAAGTTTCAGAAAATGAGTAAACCATGCCCACGCCCCCCAGCCTTGATGCAGTTTTAGCCCGCATCGACACCGATCTGCCCCAATCCATTGCACGCTTGATCGACCTGTTGCGCATCCCGTCGATTTCCACCGATCCGGCCTATAAGCCCGATTGCGCGCGGGCGGCGGATTGGCTGGTGCAGGATTTGGCGCAGATGGGCTTTGCGGCCTCTGCCCGCGCGACGGCGGGGCATCCGATGGTGGTGGCGCATGGCGGCACCGGATCGGGGCCGCATCTGCTGTTTTATGGCCATTATGATGTGCAACCGGTAGACCCTTTGGCGCTGTGGACGCGCGACCCCTTTGATCCGGCGATCGAGGAAACGCCCAAAGGCCAAGTGCTGCGCGGGCGCGGCACATCCGATGACAAGGGCCAACTTATGACCTTTATCGAGGCTTGCCGCGCGTGGAAGGCGGTGCATGGCACCCTGCCCGGCAAGCTGACGATCTTTCTGGAAGGCGAGGAAGAATCAGGCTCTCCGTCTCTTATCCCCTTCCTGAAAGCCAATGCGCCCGAACTTCGCGCCGATGTCGCGCTGATCTGTGACACCGGCATGTTTGAAG
>Ga0114958_10002705_pt1 | contig 13106 bp, 9 predicted proteins | sample C_130208_EF_Meta_FD_89577 | JGI IMG/M metagenome (GOLD analysis project Ga0114958, IMG submission 89577) | Freshwater microbial communities from Lake Croche, Canada to study carbon cycling - C_130208_EF_MetaG | ecosystem: Environmental > Aquatic > Freshwater > Lake | place: Lake Croche, Canada... | reverse complement strand
CGCCGGTGATCATCATGGATGAGCCCACAATCGGCCTCGATCCCCATCAGATTTTGATCGTGCGCGACCTCATTGCTGGCCTGCGCGGCCGCATGACGGTGATCATTTCCTCACATATTTTGCCAGAGATTGAGATGACATGTGACCGCGTCCTTATCATAAACCGCGGCCGCGTCGTTGCCCAAGGCTCCCCCGCAGATCTACGCCGTGAAGTCCTCGGCCGCACCACTTACCAGCTCATCACCGCCGGCTCAGTCGCCGCGCTGCCCGCGCTCCTCGAGGCCCTCGAACCCACCTTAAAAATCACGGCCACCAGCGAACCTGATGCCACCGGCTTCATCACCTTCACTCTTTCCACTGAGCGTACGGATGAACTGGGTGAAACTTTACTGCAAAATCTGATCACGCACGGTTTGCGCGTCCGAGCGCTCAGCCGCGCCCAACCCACGCTCGAAGACGTTTTCCTGGCGGCCACGCGGCGCAGTTGGGACGCCAAGCTAGCCCCAGCGCCCGCCATCGCCGTCACCTGAGCTGATCATCCATGAAACATTTTCTCACCCTTCTCAGCCACGAATTGCGGATGTTGCTGGTCAGCCCGAGCACCTACATAGCTGGGACGGCGTTTCTGTTTTTCATGGGTTTCATCTTCACGGGCATTCTGGAAAACTACACCAAGGCCGCTCAGGATGTCTCACCCGCGCATGTGTTCTTTCAGCTTTTTTGGCTTCCGGTTTTTTTTATGGTGCCGTTACTCACGATGAAGTGCCTAGCAGAGGAACGTCGCTTGGGCACTATCGAGACGCTCCTCACTACGCCCGTAACCACAACCGAAGTGGTTCTCGGTAAATACACCGCGGCCTACGCCTTGTATACATCACTCTGGAGCGCGACCGGCGGATTTTTCTATATTCTGAAACGTTTCTCCAGTGACCCAAGGCTGATCGACAGCGGCCCGCTGATCGGTGGCTACGTCTTTATCGCTGTCTCCGGCCTACTCTTTGTTGCTATTGGTGTCTTCGCCAGCTCGCTCTCGCGTAACCAGGCAGTGGCCGGGATCCTTTGCTTCGTCATGTTGGCCGGCCTGATCGTAGGTGTGCGCTGGCTCGGTGAAGCGAGTTTCCTCAACCGCGACATGCTCGCGCCTGCTAAAGCCGCCGTGGAATATGCCCAGATTTTCGCCCATTACGAAGACTTCACCCGCGGCGTGATCGATGCACGCCACCTTCTTTTTTACTTTAGTGGCACCGCCCTGGCGCTGATTTTCAGTATCCTCAGTGTCGAAGCGAAACAGATTCACGCCTGAGCCGATGTCTTCCCCGCTCCAAAGTTTCCGCGCCGTGCGCTGGCTCCGCACGCTCAATCTCGTACTTCAGGCCTTCCTTGTGCTGACGCTCGTAGGTGGCCTCAATTATCTCGCGCGCAACCACCCAGAGTGGCGTAAAGATCTCACCAACGACCGCCGTTATTCACTATCACCCGAGACGCTGTCCTATCTTAAAAATCTCCCGCGCCCAGTCCGCATCGTCGTCACCCTTAACGCCGACACACCCAACCCTGAACTCCGCGGCCTGCTTCAAGAGTACCGTCTCGCCACCGAGGCAAATCCCAACGGTGCCATCAAAATCGATTACCTCGATGTCTACCAAAACCGTCGCGAAGCCGAGCCCCTCGGCCTCGACCAACCCGACGTAATTTTGCTGCTCGCCGGCGACCAACGCACTGCCCTTGCCGTCGATGACCTCTACCGCATCACCCGCGACAAGGAGGGCAAACCCATCCGCACCGCCTTCCTCGGCGAGAAAGAACTCACCGCTCGTCTGCTCGACGTCTCTAGCCCCGAGCGCAAAAAAATCTACTTCCTCGCAGGCCACGGCGAACTTCGCCCGGAGGACACGGACGCCAACCGCGGACTCTCTCTCGTGCGTGAACAACTGCGCATCCGTAACTTTGACGTCGAATCGCTCGACCTCACTGTGGCCCGCCAAGTCCCCGAAAAAACTGCGCTACTCATCGCCGTCGCCCCCCAAGCCCCATTTAGCGCCAAGGAACAAGAGCTTCTCCGCCAATATCTCTCCAATTCCGCCGGCCGACTCCTGCTTTTTCTGGCCCCGGGCACCAAACACGGTCTCGAGGAGCTTCTGCTGGACTGGGGCACGTTAGTCGACGACGACGTCATCTACGACACCGGTTCCGAAAATATCACCGAAGACGGCGAACTGATCATCGGAGCCTTCCAGCCCCACCCGATCACCCAGACGCTTCTTAATTTCGGTGTCGCTCTGCGGCTAGGAGCTACCCGCAGCGTCCGACCCGATCCCGGCCGCTCCCTCGGCGGCGGCCTAACCACCCTCACCCTCGCCGCCAGCTCTAAAACCGCTTGGGGCGAGCGTAGCTACCGCGACCGCGTCATCCCCCGCTACGACCCTGGCGTCGATATCCGCCCACTCCCCGGCATGGAACCCAAAGAGCGTCTCGGCGTCATCACTGCCGCCGAACGCGTCGCCGTGCGCGAAGGCCTAAATTTCAGTGTCCGAGGCGGTCGCCTCGTGGTCTTCGGCAGCGGCGACCTCATCGCCAACGCCCGCATCGCCAACGTCGGCAATCAAAGCGTTTTTCTCAACGCCGTTAACTGGACCGTTGATCGCGACACTCAACTCAACATCCCCGCCCGCCCTATTGAGCGGTTCCAGCTCTCCCTTAGTGCAGGCGACCTCGCCAAACTCCGCTACGCCCTCCTCTTTGCCCTCCCCGGCCTGGCCGCCCTACTCGGCCTCGCCGTTTATTGGACCCGACGCCACTGATCTGTCTTTTCCTCGCTCGCCTTCTCCATTTTTCCGATGCGCACCAAAGTCACGCTCGTCCTCGTATTCCTGAACGTAGCCCTGTTCTTCTTTATTTTTAAATTTGAGCGTAACTGGCGTACCGAACGCGCTTCCCTTGAGGCTCGCCGACGTGTTCTCGGCCCCGAAGCCGCCGACATTCGCTCGCTCACCGTCCGCAATCCAGCCGGGGTCCTCTACACCCTCAACCGCGTCGGCGATACCTGGCAACTTACTCAACCTCTCGACTGGCCAGCAAACCCCGCCGCCGTCTCCCGCATCATCAACGAGCTCCAATTCCTCGAACACGAAACTTCATTCGCTGTAGCCGATCTCAAAACCAACGGCCAATCCCTGGCTGATTACGGTATCGATCTAGAAAAACCCAAAGTTACCGTCGCCTTCGGCAACACCCCCGGCGCCGCGACCACCCAACTGATTTTAGGTGATACCACCAAGATCGGTAACCGGCTATATCTTCTATCCCCTGATGCCAAACGTATCCACGTGGTGCGCCGCGCCCTAGCCGACAGCCTCGCCCTCCCCATCGATCAACTCCGCGCCGATTCCCTCATTACCATTCCCGTTTTCGAGGCACGCACGCTCCGCATCCAGAGCACCACGCGCGTCGCCCTTCACCGCGAACCCGCCTCACCGCGCTGGACCTTCGACACCCCAATCGTAGCCCGCGCCAGTAAAGACGACACCGAACGAGCCCTCAACGAACTCGGCGCCCTCCGCGCCAAGACCTTCGTCAACGATGCCCCAAACACGACGCTCCCTTCCGCCGCCCCCACCTACCGAATCACCATTGAGGGCAACAACCGGCGCGAAACCCTTCTCCTTGGCACCCCTGTTCCGACATCCACTACTAGCACCACTACGAGCGCCAGCAAAACCGCCGCCACCACCACCGATTACTATGCCCAAATCGAAGGTCGCGCCGCACTTTTTACTGTCGCACTTCCGAGCGGCCCGCAATCACTCAAGGATACTCTCGACCAAGCGCAGGAACGACTCCGCGAAAAACGCGTCCTTGATTTCGACCCCGCCGCGGTCACTGCGATAACTCTCCGAGCCCCCAACACCGCCGGCCAACCCACCCTCACGCTGCAACGCCTTGAGGCCCCCGCCAACTCAGCCGAAGCCGCTCCTTGGCAAATCATTCGCCGCGACGCCGGTGACACGGCCCCTCAGACCCAACCCGCCGATCGCGCTGCCGTCCAAAGGCTCCTCGAACAGCTCAACCTCCTAGCCGCGCAAACCTTCACCAGCGACGCCCCTACCGCCGCCGACCTCGAAAACTGGGGCTTCGCCCGACCCGAACGCGAAGTAACCCTGACGTTAAACAAACAGCCTGCTCCCGGTCCAGCCGCCGCCGGCACCAACAACCCCACCACCCTCACCCTCCAACTCGGCCTCGCCAGCCAACGCGACAACTTCGCCTACGCCCGCCTCCTCGGGGCGGCCTTCATCTACGCCGTCAACCCCGACATTCTCCGCCTTGAAACGCCCACGACTGCTGCCGCCTGGCGCGAACGACTCCTGCGCGACCTCCCCTCGGGCGCTCGCCTCACCACGCTGCGGCTTACCGATCTGGCTACCAACCAGACTGTTTTCGAGGTCACACTCGACGACGCCGGCCGCGCTCCCGCTACTACCCCTCAAGCGCCCGCACTCAACGCCCTTGCAACCTCACTGCGGTCATTACGCGCGAAACATTTTACCCAAGACGGCTTCACTGAAAAAGTCCTACTCCTCGGTGAAGACCGCCCTTGGCGTTACCGGCTTGATGCCACGCTCACTCTGCCAGGCGCAGCCGTCGGAGCCCCCGCGCCCATTACCACTTTACTGCTTTCGGAACGTTTCGGCGGCACCCAACAACTCGCCGGCTCCCAAGAATTCAACGCGGTGTTCGAACTCGAACAATCCGCCGTCGACGCGCTTTGGTCCCTCACCTATCGCGCTGATCCTGGCCCTGTGCTGGCCCCGGCGGCCCTTAAAAAATAAATAGATCCGACCTGCCGCGTCGCTCACGCACGCCGTTTTTTCCGCACTCGATGCACCGTCTTTTCCAACCTTGCTTGCAAGCTACTCGTCTGTGTGCGCAGGCGTTACTGACGCTCGGTTGCTGGACGCTATGGCTATTTCTCATAGTCGTTCTCGGCTTTCAACTCCACATCCTCACCAGCAGCGAACTTGAGCTCCCTCGGCCACTCTTGCGCGCCATCGAAACACGCCTTGCCGCCTCGGGGGTGAGCACGACCTTCGGCCGCACCACCTTCGATCCCTCGGGCCGACTGCTTGTTGAGGATATCATCTGCCATCTGCCCACTTACCCTGATCCGATCTTCACCGCCCGCGCCCTTTACGTTCGCCTAGACCCCTGGGCTCTCCTCATTGGCCGCGCCGAAGAGCTCGAACTCCACGCCACGGGCGTAACCCTCTTACTCCCTGCGATGCTCTCTCCTTCGGGTCGCTCCGAGGAACTTGTTCGTAATCTCGACGCCACTTTCCTGCCCTCATTCGATAAAATCACGATCCCGCATCTCACCTTCGAGCTGGGCACCCTTCGCGTCAGCGCTCAAGGCACGCTCCCCCTTCCGGCCCAACACCAAGACAACTCCGCTCCACTCCCAATACCGGCTTACCTCGCCAAAAATTTTCCATCCATTGCGCGCGGCCTTGGGGCCATCGCCGCCCAACTCAGTCAACTTGATAAACCCACCCTCGACGTCGTCCTAAGCTCACCGCAATCCGGTCCAGCAATTGCTGATTTCACCCTCCACGCCCAGAGTCTGAATCTAACAACGCCCGCCCTAACCACCGGCCCTATCACAGCCATCACGCGCCTGCCTCTGAGCTCCTCGCAACCGATCAAGGCTCTTATCCACTTCACTGCTGAGGATCTCACAGCCCCTGCCAACCAAACGACCGCCACGCGTCTACAAGCCCTAGTCCGTGCTCAGTTCCAACCGAATACCTTCACTGCCAGCCCCATCGAACTTGAGCTAAGCGCGGCTGAGATCATCGCCGCCGGCATCACCTTGCACGCGCCTTCGTTGCGTCTCACTCCACAACCCCTCCCGCGAGTAGTCGCCGAGCTCAACACCCGAGTTGCTGGACTCCCCCTCGCCGCCCAGGCCCAAATTGATCTCAATGTCCAGACCGCTGAGGTGTATTTCAACGCCCGCGTGGACGATGGCCTACTCAATCTCATCAGCGAGCGCATCGGATACCGTGTCACGACATGGATCGATTTACCCAAACCCGTCACCATCAGTGAAGCTCATGCGCACTTTGGCCCCGGCTGGAAATGGGAAAAGCTCAACGCCCGGCTCTCGATCCCGATTATCAACGCCTACCACGTAGCCATCAGCGATGCCCGCACGGTGCTCGAGCTGACACCGACCCGCTGGTACGCCCCTGAAGCCTTCGGGCGCATCGGCGAAAACTACGCGCGCGGCTCCTACGAGCACGACCCGGCCAACCACCGCTACCGCTTCCTGCTGGCCGGACAGCTTCGACCGATCGATATATCTGGTTGGTTTGGTTCTTGGTGGTCCGACTTTTTTAAAACCTTTGAATTCCCCGCTGCGCCGCCGCCAGCCAGCGTAGAAGTGGCCGGCCGCTGGGGCCGCAACACCGGTGGTGAATCTAGCGTCATCGTAGCAGCCCAAGCTGACTCGGCCGTGCTGCGCGGCGCGCACTTTGATTACGCCCGCACCCGACTCTTCATCCGGCCGCACTTTCTCGAAGCCCTCGAGCTCAACGCCACCGAGGGCCCCGGCGCACTGCGAGGTACCTTCACCCGCGCCCTCGATCCCCGCACCCTAGATTGGCACCGGTTTGATTTTGCCTTCACGACTCAGGGTATCGATCTGAGCCTCGCCGAAAAAATTTTCGGCGCCGCCGCGAGTGATATTCTGTCACCCTTTGCCTTCACCTCGCCACCCGCGCTACGTATTTCTGGCCGCATTGATAGCGCCACCTCAAACATCGGCGCTCACCAATCGATCGATCTCAATCTCGAAACAAACACCGAGTTTCGCTTCCATGATTTTCCTGTAGAACGCATTGCCTTTAACGGGACCGTCCGCGACGACACGCTCACTCTCGACCGCCTCGACCTTGATTTCGCGGGCGGCACCGCCACCGGTCGAGCTAAAGTCTCAGGCGCCGGCGCTCAACGCCGAGTCGGTTTCGATTACGCGCTCAAGGACGCCAGCCTCGGGCGCGCTATCAGTGTACTCGAAACTTACGCCGCTCGTCGCAAGAACACACCCACGCCTGCACCCAACCGATTTCTCGCCGAAAAATCTAACGTTCGCATCTCTGTCGCGGCCTCCGCTGAAGGCGCCTACGACGATCCCAACGGGTACCACGGTGAAGGCAGCGCCACCCTCGACGGCGCCTCGCTCGGCGAGGTCAAACTCCTCGGCCTACTCTCCGAACTCTTCAGCTTCACCTCACTTCGCTTCAACGCCGTCCGCGCCAATTTCAAAATCAACGGCCGATTGCTCGAATTTTCCGACGTCGGCCTTACAGGTTCCAACTCCGCCATCGTCGGCAGTGGTAGTTACGCGCTCGACGCCCGCACCCTCGATTTCAAAGCCAAGATTTATCCGTTCCAAGAAAGCAGCCTATTTTTGAAAAGTATCGTCGGAGCGGTTCTGACGCCTTTTTCCAACGTCTTCGAAGTGAAACTTACCGGCAGTCTCGAGCATCCAGCGTGGAGCTTCGCCATGGGTCCCACCAATTTCTTACGCAACCTCGCCGCGCCGTCATCCCCTTCCACTACGCCCTCGCCCGCGACTGTTCCTGTCGTGCCCATGCGGAAATAATATCGCTGGCGCGCAACGCGCACCCGCCCAATTACGGCGCGACGTGATTGCCCCTTGCGCTCGACGGGGCGAAGCCTCTTACGCTTTCGGCTCCTATTGAATCACGCCGTGCCTACGCTCCCGCAGCTGCTCAAGTCCACGTTCGGATACTCCACGTTCCGGCCGCTGCAGCGTGAAATCATCGAGGCCAACCTCGTCGGCGAAGATGTCTTCGCGCTCCTACCCACCGGCGGCGGCAAATCCCTCTGTTTTCAACTGCCCGCACTCGCCCGTCCAGGCCTGACGATCGTGGTCTCGCCGCTTATCGCTTTGATGAAGGATCAGGTTGACGCACTCCAAGCCAGCGGCGTCGCAGCCACGTTTCTTAATTCCACCCTCGGCGCCGATGAAGCCCGCGCGCGGCTTCGCGGCCTACACCGCGGCGAATACAAACTGCTCTATGTCGCTCCAGAGCGACTAATGCTCGAGGGCTGGGTCGAAAATCTTAAAGCATGGAACGTCACCGCGATTGCCATCGACGAAGCCCACTGCGTCTCCGAATGGGGCCACGACTTTCGCCCTGAATACCGCCAACTCGCGAAACTGCGCACGAGATTACCTGACGTGCCCATGATGGCGCTCACCGCGACCGCCACGGGCCGCGTCCGCGAAGACATCATCACGCACCTGAAGCTTCGCGATCCCCAGACGTTTGTCGCCAGCTTCAACCGCCCGAACCTAACCTACCGCGTCGTCCCCAAAGACGAACCCGCGAAACAGATCATTGATTTTGTCCGCAAGCGCGAACACGAGAGTGGCATCATCTACTGCGCGAGCCGCGCCACCGCCGAGCGCGTGGCCGATTCCCTAGCGGGCCGCGGTTTCCTCGCCCGCCCTTATCACGCCGGCCTCAGCGCGGAGGAACGCGCGCGTAATCAGGAAATGTTTCTCCGCGACGATACACGCATCATCTGCGCTACGATCGCCTTCGGCATGGGCATCAATAAACCCAACGTCCGCTGGGTCATCCACCACGATCTGCCAAAAAATATTGAGGGCTATTACCAGGAAACCGGCCGCGCTGGACGCGATGGGCTCCCGGGCGACTGCTTGCTGCTCTTCAGCGCCGGCGACATCGCCAAGCAAACCCACTTTCTCGACGAGATCACCGGCGAGCAAGAACGCGCCATCGCCCGCACTCAACTCCGCCAGATTGTCCACTATGCCGAGAGTGCGGGCTGCCGCCGCGTCGAATTGCTCCAGTATTTCGGCGAAACCTTTCCATTCGATAATTGCGGCGCCTGCGACAACTGCTCCGAGCCGCGGGAGAGTTTTGACGGTACTATTGTTGCCCAAAAATTTCTCTCCTGCGTATACCGCATCCAGCAAAATTCCCGCTTCGGCACCGGCATGAATCACGTCATCGAGGTCCTCACCGGCGCGAAGACGGAGAAAATCACGCGTTGGGGCCACGACCGACTCACGACCTACGGCATCGGGCACGAACTTTCCCGCTCCCAGTGGGGCAGCATCGGCCGCGAGCTCCTGCGCCTGGGCTACCTCGGCATCGGTCCCGGCGAATACGCCACGATTGAGCTGACCGAATCCGGCCGCGAGATTCTCCGCGCGCGTACGCCCATTACGCTCACCAAGCCCATCGAAACGCCCAAATCTCGCCGCATCACCACCCGACGCGAGGGCGACATCGCTTGCGACGAAATTTTATTCGAATATCTCCGCGCACTGCGCAAAAAACTCGCCGACGAACGCAAGGTCCCCGCCTACATTGTTTTTGGCGACAACACGCTCCGCGCCCTCGCCCGCGAATACCCGCAAACTCTCGCCGCCCTCGAAGGCATTCCCGGCATTGGCGAGAAGAAACGCGAAGAATTTGGGGAGGTCTTCACTGCTGCCGTTGCCGATTTCCTGCGCACCAACTCCCGCCAAAGCTTCGACTGAGCCGCGCATTTTTTTATGCGCAACACCTACGCGCACACTTGCTCGTGGCGCCCGACCTGTCTTTATTTATTTTGCCGACATGAATCCTTCCGCCTCCGTTTCGCCCGCAGACACCTCCGCTCTTTATGACGCGTATGTGATGAAAAACTACGGCCGTCCCTCCGTGAATTTGGTTCGCGGTGAGGGAGCCTACGTCTGGGACGATGCTGGCCGCCGCTACTTAGATTTTACCACGGGTATCGCCGTCAACGCCCTCGGACATTGTCACCCACGTTGGGTAGCTGCCGTGCAGGCCCAAGCCAGCACGCTTATCCACGTCAGTAATCTTTTCCGTCATCCCAATCAGGGCCAACTCGCCCAACGTCTCGTCGGCTACGCCGGCCCAGGCCGCGTATTTTTCTGCAATAGCGGCGCTGAGTCCAACGAGGCTCTGATCAAACTCGCACGGCTTCACGGCATTGCTAGAAGCGGCGAAGAGGGTAAATGCCCCAAGATAATTTGCGCTAAAAGTGCCTTTCATGGTCGCACCTATGGCGGCATGAGTGCCACCCCTCAGGAAAAAATCCAAAAAGGATTTCGTCCCCTAGTACCCGGCTTTGTGTTCGGCGAACTCAACAATCTGGAATCGTTTGCTGCACTCATCGACGATCAAACGGCCGCTATTTTCGTCGAGACGATTCAAGGTGAAGGCGGTATCAACGTCTGCACGCCCGAATTCCTCCGCGGCCTGCGCGCGCTGTGCGACCAGCACAATCTGCTGTTTTTACTCGACGAGGTACAAAGTGGCATCGGCCGCACCGGACATTTCTTCGCCTTCGAGCACGCGGGCGTCACGCCCGATGCCATCGGTATGGCCAAAGGCCTAGGGGGCGGTTTTCCCATCGGCGCCATTTGGGTCCGCGACCGCCACGCCGATTTATTTAAGCCTGGTAACCATGGTACGACCTTCGGCGGCACGCCCCTAGCCTGCGCCGCCGCGCTCGCCGTGCTCGATGTAATCGAATCCGACGAGCTCCTCACCAGCGTGCGCACGCGGAGCGAACCTTGGCACACTGCACTGCGTCAACTCGTCGAAGATTTTCCAGCGCGTCTCGCCGCCTTCCGCGGCCAGGGCTACCTCGTTGGGCTGCAACTCACCTCCGATCCGGCGCCCACTGTAGCCGCGCTACGCGAACATGGCCTACTCGCACCCATGGCCGGGGGAAACGTCATCCGTCTACTCCCGCCACTCAATGTTACTGCCGATGAACTCGCGGCTGCCGTGAATATCTTGCGCGATGTCTTCGGCAAAGCCGTCTAAGGTGAGAGCGAGGATTGCAAGTTTCTGCGGCGTCGTTTCGCTTGCGCAGTGAATCGCTGGCTTGTACTCACCCTATTCATCGTCATCGCCTTCGTTGCGTCGGCCATCGGTGCGCTTACGACAACCGCGAGTGTTAACACTTGGTATCCCACGATTATTAAACCTACGTGGAATCCACCGAACTGGGTGTTCGCGCCCGTGTGGTCGATGCTCTATCTGTTCATGGCAATCGCGGTTTGGCGCATCTGGTTGCGTCGCGCTGAGTCCGACGCGGGCCCCACGATCGTACTTTGGTTTGTACAACTTTTACTAAACGTAGTCTGGTCGCTACTGTTCTTCGGTGCGCACAGTCCTGGCGCTGCCCTCGTAGAAATCGTAGTGTTCTGGGGTCTGCTCTTAGCCCTGCAAATACGCCTAATCGGCCTAGACCGCCTCGCCGCGCTGCTCTGGGCGCCATACCTCGGCTGGGTCACCTTCGCCATGTGGCTTAATTTCACAATTTGGCACCTCAACTAATTGTAGACCCCAACGCACTTATTATTTCATGAAATTCGAACATTTCGCTCTTAATGTCACCGATCCCCGCGCCATGGCCGCATGGTACGTCAGCCACGCGGGCTTTCAAATCGCACGACGCCGAGAAGACGCGCCGTTCACGCACTTTTTAGCTGATGATACGGGCCGCGTGAGCGTTGAAATTTATCATAACCCCAGCGCCGCAATCCCCAATTACGCTGCAGCACATCCACTGTGTTTTCATTTCGCGCTTTATACGACCGACGCCCGTGCCGACCGCGCGCGTCTTGAAGCCGCAGGCGCAAAGCTCTTCCTCGAGGAACCGCAACCCGACGGCTCCCTACTCATCATGCTAAGAGACCCTTGGGGCATCCCACTCCAACTCTGCCAACGCGCGAAACCGTTTCCCGGTTTCTAATCGAGGCAAGGTGCGCGGGGCGCGTAAACGCCTCGCTAAGAAAACAACTTAGCCTTTACCGGCTTCTTCGTTACTCACGGCCTTGAAGCTCGGACGACCGTAACGAGTGGTCGGAGGCACTCCGATGGGATTATGGCGAAACTCGTCCACGCCACGACAGAGATAGGTTTTAAAATTCGGGTTCACCGCGAGGTCGTTTTTGACGTTGGTGCCCGAGTAGCGAACCGTAAGGCCCGCTCGGCGGCGGTCACTTGGATTGGCGGGGGATCCATGAATGGCGCGATCGTCGTGCAGCGAACATTCGCCGGCTTTAAGGCGGAACTGGATGGCGTTGTCGGCGCTGAAATCGGAACCGTCGGCTAGCTCAAGCGTGAGCACGGAGGAAGTCGTGAGTGATTTCTTATGTTTGATGATGCCGCCGCGGTGTGAGCCGGGGAGTAGTTTCATGCCGCCGTTGACCTCATCGACATCGTCAAAAGCGAGCCAGACGGTGACGGAGTTGTGAGGTGTCATCGGCCAGTAATAGGCGTCTTGATGCCAGCCCACGGTAGAATTCGTATGCGGTTCTTTAATAAAAAAGCTACTCGCCCACATGTAGAAATTTTTTCCAAGGATCCCCTCGACGAGGTCGAGAATGCGTGGGTGCATCGCGATTTCGTAGAGGTAAGTGCTGGCTTCATGCCATTCGCGGATGTCTTTCGAGGTCTCACCGGGCTCGAGCAGAGCGAGGATATTAGGCAACTCAGCGTTGATGCGATCGATCTCCGCGCGGGAGAAAATTGGCGGCAAGCCTAGGAGGTAGCCGTTGTCGGCGTAAAATTTCTGTTGTTCGGACGTGAGGCGATAAGAAGGAGTGCTCATGGGTAAAGGGGTTATTGGCGAGCACGAGCTAGCGCGTCGGATGAGCCGAGTGCACGCATTTTTACGCTGAAAAATCAAAGCCCGCCGCACCCTAAAGCGGGCCGCGGCGGGCAAAGCTGAGAGCGAAGAAAAAATCTCCTGCGCTTCGACTTAGGCGTAGCTGCCCGCCTGGCCGATGCCGAGGGCCGCGCGGCGGAGTTTGCGCTCAACCGCAGCCTTACGGGCGTAGCCCGTGCGGCGGTGTTCCGCGAGGGGATCAATGGGGAGCTTATTGGACTTACGCCAAGCGGCGAGCGCAGGTGAGACGTCGGTGAAGAATGCTTTTTTCAAGACGAGTTCGGCGTCGACGACGTTATTGGCGGCCTGTGCACGGCGGAGGGCACTATGATCGACCAGGGCGGCCTTGGCGT
>Ga0114958_10002704_pt1 | contig 13107 bp, 11 predicted proteins | sample C_130208_EF_Meta_FD_89577 | JGI IMG/M metagenome (GOLD analysis project Ga0114958, IMG submission 89577) | Freshwater microbial communities from Lake Croche, Canada to study carbon cycling - C_130208_EF_MetaG | ecosystem: Environmental > Aquatic > Freshwater > Lake | place: Lake Croche, Canada... | reverse complement strand
TGTTTTTCGCGGCACTCGCGCCGAGTTCTAGTTTCGTGCCGGTGGCGACGCAGACGATCGCGGAGCACCGGATGTATCTGCCGCTGGCGGTGCTCGTGACCGCGGTGGTTTTAAGTGGATATGCGTGGATCGGTAAACGGAGTCTTTGGCTCTGGGCGCTGGTTGCGCTCGCAGGTGGTGTGGGAACATGGGTACGCAATCTGGATTATCGCAGTGAGCGGGCCATCTGGGCGGATACGGTGGCGAAGCGGCCAGGGAATGCGCGGGCTCATTTTAATCTCGGCGTGGCGATGAGCGCGGACGGCGACCATGCGGGCGCGCGGACGGAGTGGACTGAGACGTTTCATAATGTTATCAGGCATCAGTCAGGGTTAGCAGTCAGGGTACGCAGTGCGCCGTAGGTTAGCCCGTCGGTTCTGTGGGTGAATAATCCAACGCGTTGCACTAGAGCTGGCCGAGATTCATTTCCGTCGGACAGTCTGATCTTTCGTCGCTGACTGAAACACGTGGGTTGCCGTGTCGCTTAAAAACAGCTCAAGTTGAGCTACCCCCATGAATCGAAGAACCTTCATTCAGAGCACATTAGCGGTCGGAGCGTTCAGCGCCGTGAATTTGCAGCTACGAGGTGCGGAGAAAGGTGCGCGAAAATATCGCACAGCGCTAATCGGCGCCGGTTGGTGGGGCGGCAACATCGTCGGCGAAGCCATGGCTAGCGGCCAGTGCGAGATCGTCGGAGTGTGCGACCCTGATAGTCGGGCGATCGAGCGCACGCGGGAAAAAATTACTCAGCTCAGCGGCGACCGACCGCGCGGTTATCGTGATTATTGCGATCTACTCGCCAAAGAGAAGCCTGACATCGTGATCGTGGCCACACCTGATCATTGGCATGCGTTACCTACGATCGCGGCGGTCCGCGCCGGTGCGCACGTTTACGTCGAAAAACCCACCGCGCACACGATCGCGGAAAGCCAGGCCATGGTGAATGCTGCGCGCGCTTGCGACCGTGTGGTGCAAGTTGGCACGCACCGGCGTACGTCGGCCCACACGATCAGTGCGCGAGACTTCATTCGCTCGGGCCGCCTCGGTAAAATTGGCATGGTGCGCTGTTTTATAAACACACCCGGTGGCGGTCCGGAAAAACCTATCGCAAACGAGCCTGCGCCGCCCGAGCTGGATTGGGATTTGTGGTGCGGGCCGGCGCCATTGCGTCCGTTCAACCGCGGGATTCATCCGCGTGGTCATCGTCAATACCTCGACTTCGCCAACGGTACGATCGCTGACTGGGGTGTGCATTGGTTTGACCAAGTTTTGTGGGTCACCGATGAGCGTTGGCCGAAGCGCGTGTTTTCCACGGGCGGCCGTCCGATCAAAGGTACTCCGGTTTTTACGGCGCAGGCGCAGACGAGCGACGCGCCCGACCACCAAGTCGCTCAATTTGCTTTCGAGCAATTTACGGTCACGTGGGAGTCCCGACTCTTTGGCGGTAACAACGCCGAAAAAGGCGAAGCGGCCGGCTGTTATTTCTACGGACCGAAGGGCACAATGCACGTGGGCTACCGCCAAGGCTGGACATTTTATCCCGCCAACAAAGACCCTATCATCCACCAAGAGCCGCAACTCAATCAGCCCGACGGGCAAAATATCCGCGAGCTGTGGGCGGATTTTCTCAACGCGATAAAAACCGGCCGGCGTCCGATCAGCGACATCGAGGAAGGCCATCGCTCGACCAACTGTTCGTTGCTTGCGATGATCAGTCTCAAGCTCGGTCGCAGCATCGAGTGGGACGGCGCGAAAGAGGTGATCATGGGCGATCCGGCGGCGACGGCGCTCTTGCGCCGCGAGTACCGCAAGGGCTGGGATTATCCTGCAGCGTGAGCGCTGCGCTCGGCGCGCACAACTTGCCAGCGGACGCGCGAGAGCCTTGGCTTCGAGTTACCCCATGAATGTTTCGCCACGCTTCGTATGTGTCCTAATCTCGTTGTTGTTTTACGCGTGCCTTGCATCGGCCGCTGCTCCTCGGCCCAACATCATTTTCATTTTGGCCGACGATCTCGGCTATGGTGATCTCGGCTCTTACGGACAAAAAATCATCCGCACCCCGCACCTCGATCAACTCGCGGCCGAAGGGATGCGTTTCACGCAATTTTACGCGGGCAACACCGTGTGCGCGCCCTCACGCAGCGTGCTCATGACTGGTTTGCACATGGGCCACACGCGTGTACGTGGCAACGCCGGCACAGAAAATTCCGAAGCGCAGATGTTGCGCGCTGGCGATGTCACGGTCGCGCGTGTCTTGCAGGCGGCGGGTTACACGACTGCGCTCATCGGCAAATGGGGCCTCGGCAACGCCGGCGACGAGGGCGAGCCTCGCAAACACGGTTTCGATTACTCGTTTGGTTTTTTGAACCAAACGCACGCCCACAACCACTACCCAGATTTTCTTTGGCGCAACGGCGAGCGCGTGCCGTTGCCCAATGTCGTCACGCAGGTCGGGCCGGTCGAGGGCACCGGCTACGCTACAAAGCGGGTTGTGTACGCCAGCGATCTTTTTTTCGACGAGGCGCGAGATTTCATCGCTCGCATCAAAAAGCGGCCGTTTTTTCTCTACCTCGCTCTCACAGTGCCGCACGCCAACAACGAACGTGCCCGCGTCCTCGGCGATGGCCAAGAAGTACCAAGCTACGGCCCGTACGCCGACCAGTCTTGGCCTGATGCGCAAAAAGGCCAAGCGGCGATGATTACGCGCATGGATGCACGCATCGGTGACATCCTTGCTCAGCTAAAAACGCTCGGGCTTGATGACAATACACTGGTGATATTCTCTAGCGACAACGGTCCGCACCGCGAAGGTGGCCCGTTGCATAACCCTGAGTTTTTTGCGGCGAGTGGCCCACTTAACGGTATGAAGCGCGCGCTCACCGACGGGGGCATCCGTGTGCCATGGATCGCGCGTTGGGTGGGTAAAATCAAGGCCGGAGCCGTCTCGGCGCACGTCGGATATTTTGGCGATGTGATGGCGACGTTCGTCGAACTCACGGGCGCGACGGCGCCGAAAATTTTGGACAGCATCAGCCTCGTGCCTGAGTTACTCGGCCGCGGCGAACAGGCCAAGCATCCGTACCTCTACTGGGAATTTTACGAAAAAGGATTCAGCCAAGCCGTCTTGCTCGACGGCCGATGGAAAGGGATCCGCTTGTTGAAACCGAGCGCGCCGATTCAGCTCTTCGATTTACAGCACGATCTCAGTGAAAAAACGGACCTCGCCGCGCAGCTACCCGAGCTTGTTGCTCGCGCCGCTGCGGTCATGCGCGAGGCCCACGTGGACAACGAATTCTGGAAAGCGCCTGCGCCGTAGCCGACGAAAATACATTTGGCTTCACTGCCAGCGACCGCGAAGGTGGGTGCATGTTGGTACGTTCTCCGCAGGCCGCGTTGCAGCGGCTCTTTGATGAAGTGGGCTCGGTCGATCAGATCGGCATCGACGAGCGCGTCGCGAAATACGGTACGCGCTCAGTTAAAAAGGCCGCCAAGCTCTGGGGCTTGCGCACCGCCGTTACGATGGTCGACCTCACAACCCTTGAGGGAAAAGACACGCCAGGCAAAGTCGCCTCGCTCTGCCAAAAGGCCCTCCGTCCCGCCGATGATGTGAGCATTCCGCCCGTCGCTGCAGTCTGTGTTTATCCATCGATGGTGCGACACGCGCGTCGAGCCTTAGGTAATAATTCCTCCGTGCGCATCGCGTCGGTAGCGACGGCGTTTCCGAGTGGTCAAGCGCCGTTGAAAACCCGCCTAGCCGAAGTCAAAGCCGCGGTCGCCGACGGGGCCGACGAGATCGACATGGTCATCAACCGCGGCGCTTTTCTCGCAGGTGAATTTGGCCGCGTGCAGCACGAGATCGCTGCCGTCGTGACCGCGTGCGGCACCGCGAAGCTCAAGGTGATTCTCGAAGTGAGCGAACTCGAAACTTACGACAGCATCCGCGCGGCTTCATTTTTGGCGATGCGCGTGATCCGTCCCGGTGATTTTATCAAAACTAGCACCGGCAAAACCTCGCTCAACGCCACCCTCGGCAACAATCAGGTGATGCTCGAGGCGATCCGCGATTTCTATCTCGATACGGGTGTTGCCATCGCGATGAAACCCGCCGGTGGCATTCGCACGGCCAAGCAGGCGCTCACGTTTCTCATCGCGGTGAAGGAGACGCTCGGCGATGCTTGGCTCAACAACACACGCTACCGTTTCGGCGCGAGCTCGCTGCTCAACGACTTGCTCCGCCAGCTCGAGAAAGAAAAAACAGGCGCATATCAGGCGCCGTATTATTTCAGCGAAGCCGCTGAAAGTTACTAAATCAGTCCACCCATTTTCGTCCGCCCATGCCCACCGCATCCGTCGTCAAGAAATCCTACCGCGCCCCCCAGCGCTTCACCAACCGAGTCGGTCGCCGTGCGCCCGAACTTATTTTCGGCGATCTCTGGGCCTTCGATCCCGCGCCTGAATCGGCCGATCCGAAGCTGAAGCCGCGCTACGATCTTTTCATCAACGGAAAATTCGTCGCACCTAAGGGCGGCAAATATTTCGATTCCATTAATCCGGCTAACGAGCGGAAAATCACCGAAATCGCGCTCGCCGGCCCCGCCGATGTTGATGCGGCCTACGCTGCCGCCCGGCGCGCGGCTGATGGCGTTTGGGGAAAAATGCCCGGCCGCGAACGCGCCAAATATCTCTATCGCATCGCTCGCCTCTTGCAGGATCGCGCGCGAGAATTCGCCGTCGCCGAGACGCTAGACGGCGGTAAACCCATCAAGGAATCCCGCGACTTCGACGTGCCCATGGCCGCCGCGCATTTTTTTTATCACGCGGGCTGGGCCGATAAACTCGAGTATGTCGCCCCCGGTCGACGGGTCGCGCCTCTCGGGGTGGTCGGGCAAGTTATCCCGTGGAATTTTCCGTTGCTTATGTGCGCGTGGAAACTCGCGCCCGCGCTCGCCATGGGTAACACCGTTGTCCTCAAGCCCGCCGAAACGACCTCGATCACCGCGCTGAAACTTGCGGAGATTTTCCAAGACGCTGGCTTGCCTCCGGGCGTGGTAAATTTCGTGACGGGCGCCGGCGATGTTGGTGCGGCGGTTTTGAATCATCCCACGCCCGCCAAGATCGCGTTCACGGGCTCGACAGAAGTCGGAAAAATCATCATGCGCTCGCTCGCGGGCTCCGATAAAAAGATGACGATGGAGCTCGGCGGTAAGGCGGCCAACATCATCTTCGACGACGCGCCGCTTGATCAAGCCGTCGAAGGCATCGTCAACGGCATCTTTTTTAACCAAGGCCACGTGTGCTGCGCCGGTTCGCGTTTGCTCGTGCAAGAAGGCATCGCGGAAAAAGTCCTCGCCAAGCTGAAAACTCGAATTTGTTCGCTGCGCGTCGGTGACCCGCTCGACAAAAATACTGACATCGGCGCGATTAACTCTCGTGAGCAGCTCACTAAAATTCATGCGCTGGTCGCGTCTGGCGTAAAGGAGGGTTGCGCGATGTTTCAACCCCAGTGCGTGCTCCCCCCGAAAGGTTTTTATTTCCGCCCTACGGTTTTTTCGGGCGTGAGCATGAGCAGTCGTGTTGCGCGTGAAGAAATTTTCGGACCCGTGCTCTCCATTCTTACGTTTCGCACCGTTGATGAAGCGATCGAGAAGGCCAACAACACCTCGTACGGTCTCAGCGCCGGAGTTTGGACCGACAAAGGCTCTCGCATCCTTAAGATCTCGACCGAGTTGAAAGCCGGCGTTGTCTGGGCTAACACGTATAATAAATTTGATCCAGCTTCGCCCTTTGGCGGCTACAAAGAAAGCGGCTTTGGCCGTGAGGGCGGCCGGCAAGGGCTTCTCGATTACTGCAAACTCATTTAAGTGAAAACACGCACCATGGCCCGACTTCCTATCACCAAGACCCCGAAAGTTTACGTTGGCGGCGCGTTTATTCGCTCTGAGAGCGCGCGTGTATTTCCGTTACTAGACGCCGCAGGTGAGTTTTTCGCAAATATCCCCCAGTGTACGCGTAAAGATCTGCGCAATGCCGTCGAGGCCGCTGCTAAGGCGGGCCCGGGTTGGGCGAAACGTACCGCGTACAACCGCGGCCAGATTCTCTATCGCCTCGCTGAAATGATTGAAGCCCGCGCCGGCGAAATGGCTGACGCTATTGCTCTTGGTGGCGCTACTCCAGCCGCCGCTGCTCGTGAAGTTGCTGACGCCGTGGATCGACTCATTTATTACGCTGGCTGGACCGACAAATACGAGCAGGTGCTCGGCAACGTGAATCCTGTTGCCGCGCCTTTTTTCAATTTCACCGTCACTGAGCCAATGGGCATTATCGGCGTGATCACGCCCGACGAAGCACCGTTGCTTGCGTTGATTTCGCTTGTCGCGCCCGCGATCACCAGTGGCAACACTGTCGTCGCGCTGGCTTCGACGCGTCAGCCCTATCCAGCCATTCTCCTGGGAGAAATGCTGGCGACCAGCGACCTGCCGGGTGGTGTAGTTAATTTACTGACAGGGTTTCGCGCGGAAATGATTCCCACGTTTGCGACACACACACATCTGCGGGCGATCATTGCCGTGGTGAACGCCGCCGAGCGTAAGGCCCTCGCTCTCGGCGCCGCTGAAAGCATCAAACGCACGATCATGCTTAAGGCCGAAGAGAAACGCGACTGGTTCGCTACCACCGCGCAGAGCGTCGATGCGATCCGCGACACACTCGAGTACAAGACCACGTGGCATCCTGTTGGCGCCTGAGTCGCCAACTTGGCCTTCTTTGTTTAACGCATTAAAAACCGGGCGATCTCTTTTTCCGTAGGCATTGATGGGGCGGTGCCGAATTTCGTGACGGAGAGCGCGGCGATCGCGTTGCCGAAACGTGCGGCGGCGAGTAGATCGCCTTTGAATTTAACAAGTCCCGCCGCGAAGCCGCCACAAAACGCATCGCCCGCCCCCGTAGTGTCCACGACTTTTACGCGGTGTGACGGAATCAACGTTGGACCATTTGGGCGCGAGACGAAAACACCTTTGGCGCCGAGTGTTACTAGGACATGCGCCACGCCCAGCGAGCGACACAACGCGTGGAGTTTCGCCGTAGACAGCGACGCGACGCTGGCGGCAGAAATCTTTTTCGCACCGCGCGCGGCATGTTGATTTATGAGCGCCGCGAATTCTGATTCGTTGGGAATGAGAATATCGACGTGGCGGAGCAATGCGGGGTCGAAGTCGGCGCGCATGGGCGCGGGGTTGTGGATCGTGATGGCTCCGGCGCATCGGGCAGCTCTCAGAATGTCGGCGACGGTCCGTAGATCGTTTTCGTGTTGGGTGACGACGACGAGTGCCGATCGGAGCGCCGCGACGGGCACATCGTCGGGGCGCAGCGCAGAGTTGGCGCCGAGGGCGACAACAATTTCGTTTTGCCCGGAGGCGTTGACGAGGATTGCGGCGGTGCCGGTGGCATGCGGCGGTTTTTCTACGAATCGAGCAGCGATGCCTTCGGTGCGGTAAAATTTCTTTGCATCGGCTGCGAAGGCGTCGCGACCAACGGCGCCGATAAAGAGTGTTCGCGCTCCGGCCCGTCCTGCGGCTACGGCCTGGTTGGAGCCTTTGCCGCCGGGGCCAGTGACAAAGGTGCCAACGACGGTTTCGCCAGCGTGAGGAAAGTCGGCGCATTTCCACGTAAGATCTTGAACGAAGCTACCAACGACGACGACTTGGGGTTGCATGGATTAAAGCTAGTTTTGATGAAGACCCTGACAAGCCGTCGTACGGTTTTAAGCAAACGTGCGATCAATGGTGTCTAGAGAAGTCTCGCGGCAGATCCCGCAAAAATCGCGGATTACGCTTGCGAGGTTGGCGCGTAGGACGGCGAAATTAGCACTGCGTATTCCCTGTGCTTCGTCGAGGTAGAGCGCGCGGTTGAGCTCAATTTGTACGCTGTGAAGACCGCGCGCGGGTTGACCAAATGTGCCCACTAGATCGCCGCCACGGTACGGGTCGTTGATTTGTACACTAAGTCCGGCGACTCGGAAACGTTGGGCAAGCCAGTTTGTAATCGCAGGATTGGCGGTCGTGCCGAGGCGATCACTTACCACCACATCGGGACGCGGAGCGCCGCCGTCGACGTTCATCTCGTTACCGCGAGATTTCATGGAGTGGAGGTTCAAATGATACGCGACCTGATGACGCGCGTGGATCGCTTCGAGCGCTGTGGCGAGGGCACCGCGATAAGGACGATAGTGTTGCTTTATGCGCAGCTCGACGGCGGCGACGCTGAGCCGGCGCGTTTCCATCGGGATGCCAGGCAAGGCGAGTCGGCGAATGAGGCCCATGCCGCGGCGACTGTAATCGGTGGGTGAGAGCGGTCCTGGCCAAGGAGCGTCGAGGAGCGCGGGGTCGAGGTCGGTTTCGGCACGGTTGGTGTCGATGTAGGCACGTGGAAACGTAGCGGCTAGAAGCGTAGCGCCAGCGTCCGGGGCATCACTCCAGAGTTCATCGACGAATAAATCGCACGAGGTGAGAATCGCCGCTCGCGGCGCTGCGGGTTGAAAATCAGCCGGCCAATCGAAACCGCTGTGCGGCGAATCCAGCAACACGGGCGCGGCGAGCACGCTCGCAAGGGGTGCTTTGACGATAAACGAAGGCGCGACAGATGAAGTCATACGAAGCGGCGCATCGTGATCACGCAGCAGGTATTAACCGAGGGGCAGCGAGGAATCCGCGGGATTGCTCGCGGCTTTGTAGAAAAGCGCGGTGTGACCGACGGCACCAACGCAGGTGCAGTGACCCAAGGTTTCAATCTGCGTGGTGAGGGCGGAGCGACCAGCCCGGTCCACGTCGCCTACGAAGCGCAGTTTTATGAGATCGTGGGCGCGCAGGGCGCGGCTGAGCTCTGTGAAAAAAGCGGGCGTGAGACCCTCTTTTCCGACTCTAATTGTCGCTTCGAGTTTCTGGCCGAGGCCGCGTAGCTTGGATTTTTGCGCGCCGGTAAGGGAAATGTTTTCCATGTAAGGTAGACGCATGACAGGCGCGGGCGCCGCTGCAAGCCAGACGACCTAGGCTTTGGTAGCGCCGGCGCTGTCTGCAGGATTAAAGAAATCGATAGACAACACGCGCCATTGGCCGGGAGTGAGCACCCCTAGGTCGAGTGTGCCGAAGTGAGTGCGATGCAGCGCGATCACTTCGTGGCCTTGGCTAGCGAACATGCGGCGGACTTGATGATAGCGCCCTTCTGTCAGGGTAAGCTCTACTTCGCGCACAGAAATCATGGTGAGCTCGGCCGGCGCGCAGGGAGTTTTTTCCTCGGGCAGCATAAGCGTACCGCTGGCGAATAAAGTGGCCATCTCCGTCGCGCGAGTGGGAGTAAGATCGCTGGCGAGCATTGCGCGGTAGCGTTTTGGGACTTTGTGCTTCGGCGAAGTGAGTCGGTGGACGAGCTGGCTTTGGTCGGTGAGTAAAATGAGCCCAGAAGTGTCTTTATCGAGACGACCGATGCTAGTGATAACAGGATTGCGGCGCTGCCAACGGGCTGGGATTAGGCTGTAAACGTTGGGTCCTTCGCGAAGTTCGTGGGAGCAGACAAGACCGAGAGGTTTATGGAGCAGGAGCAGAAGTCCGTCGGGATGATCAAGCGGTTCGCCGTCGACGAGCACATCAGCCGCATGGGCTTTTTGAGCCGGACCCTCGGCAATTTTGCCGTTTATGGTGATGGCGCCCGAATCAATCCAATCGCGAGCTTCGCTTCGGGAGCAGTAACCAAGGTTGGCAAGAAGTTGATCGAGGCGACGCATGTACCTGGCAGTTTGGTCCACAGAGAACAGGTGGGAAATGTCAAAAACCTGTAAAACAGGAAATTTCTGATTAGAAACCAGTATTAACTATTAGGCGATGGTATGCTTTTTTCCTGATTGAATTGGGTATGCTTTAAATTGGTTAGGGTAGGTCCGCGCGGTAAACTTTTGCCAGATGGGTGGTTTTGGAATTTGGAGTTATATCATTATGGAGTGGTTGCGCGGTTTTATAACTTTATGGACACTGGTGTTGCTCGCTTTGGGCCTGCTCACGGTGCGCCGGTCGCCGTTGCGCTGGAATTGGAAATTCGCACTCTTAGCGGGTGAATTTGGGCATTGGTTGGCGCTGGGAACCCTAGGAGCGGGTGTTGCGACTTGGGCGTTGCGCGACGGGCACTTTGCATGGGCTTACGTCACGTTGATTTTAATCGCTTTAGCTATGGGAATGTTGTTGCGACCGACGTTAGAGGCTGAACGCATCGGGCGGGTCTTGCCGGCTAAATTGGAGGCCGTATTTGGTGGAGTGAAGCCGACGGCAGAAGCCTTTGCGTTATCAGGGTATTTTGCCTCAGGTCCGTCAAAGGTGGTAGTAGAGACGCGCGAATATGCACCGGGTTTGAGGTTAGATTTTTTCCGCGCGGTGGACCGAGCGGCAGCGCCATGCGTGGTCGTGATTCATGGCGGCGGTTGGGACGGAGGGGATCGAGCGCAACTCGCGGATTTAAATCACTGGATGGCGCGAAGGGGTTTTGCGGTGGCGGCGATTGATTATCGGTTAGCGCCGCAGGCAATCTGGCCGGCTCAGCGAGATGATACGTTGGCGGCCCTAAACTTTCTTAAACGTCATGCGGTAGAACTAGGGGTGGACGCAGAGCGGTTGGTGTTATTTGGGAGGAGCGCGGGCGGTCAAATTGCTTCGGCGGTGGGTTACGGGTCGGCCGATCCGGCGATTCGAGGCTTGGTGTCGTTTTACGCGCCGCATGATATGTTTTTTGCATACAGTTCGGCGCGGGAGGATGATTTTTTGAAATCACCGCAATTGATGCGCCAATATCTGGGCGGGCCGCCCTCGTTGGCACAGGCCAATTACGAAAGTGCGAGCGGGCATCAAAAAGTGCGCACGGGTTCGCCGCCGACGTTGTTGGTGCATGGCTTGATTGATACGTTGGTGTGGAATCAACACAGTGTGCGCTTACAGGCGCGTTTGGCGGAGGCTCGTGTGCCGCATGTTTACGTCGAATTGCCGTGGGCGACGCACGCTTTTGAGTATAATCTGACCGGTCCGGGTGGTCAGCTGGCGACGTATGCGCTGGAGGGGTTTCTTATGGCGGTGACAAGATGAAATCGTTCTGGTGAAGGGTTTATGCGGCTAAATTTAGCCGCGATTAGGCTCGGCAATCTTAGGGCTTTTTGGGAGTGTTGAATCTCAGCGCGTTAAGCAAAAAAATTTTATGTCACTCTGGGAATACAAGATGATCACGAGCGGCCGAGGCGGATTCGCCTCGCCTGCGCTCATGGAAAAATTTCTGAACGATCTCGGCAAAGATGATTGGGAGATCGTTTCGTTCCAAATTCAGCCGGACAACATCCTGGCGTTTAACGGTCTGGCTCGGCGCACAACTCAGCGCGATTGGACGTTGCAAGATGCCGCCGCGGCCGCCGCCAAACTCGAGGCTGATAAACTGCGCGCCGAGTTTGAATCGAAATTTAAAAATGCGACATCCAGTGCTCCGAATACCGGAATGGATGAAGCGCCGGATGCTACCCTAGCCGACAAGGCCGCGCCCGAAGACGGCTTTCGTAAACCACGGGACACTGAGCACGACCACGACCCTGAGGCCCACGAAGAAGAACAGGCAAAAGATGAGTGGGATAAGCTGGGCGAAGAGGATGAATTACCATCTTTCTTCGATGCGATGAAACCTCACATGCGCCGCAATCAACGCGGACCCGGTATGTCTGTGGGCGTGGATTTCCTCGCAAAAAAATGGGACTTTAGCGACGCGGATATCATCGGCGCCCTGCGCGAATGCGGTTTTGCGATACCCGATGACGAAGACTCCGCTCCAGCTTACGTCGAGTATGACGGAGATGTTTATTGGATAAACATCAACCGTCGCGGCGAACTTTGGATTAACACGAAGGAGAAGCCTCGTCCGGTGTTTCGTACGGTCAAAGCCACGCCTTATGCGGTTCCAGAAGGCGAGTCTTCGGCGCCAGCGCAATCTCAACCTCCAGCAATTCAACGCGATTCACTCGCGGATGCGACCGCTCGGCGACCGGAGGCTCCGGTATTTGTGCCGAAGCCTCGTGAGACATCGCCTGCGAAACCGGTGGCTGAACCGATGTTTCCTATCGATGGCGCGAGCGCGCCTGCGACCTCACCCGCCGCGCTGGCAGGTGTGCCGCTCGTGCAAGGCCCAGAGTTGCTCGACAGCGTGCGTCCGCTCATGCGTCGTAACCGTCGCGGTCCGGGTGGCTCTGGAAGTTTACCCTTCCTCGCTCGTGGCCTGCGTTGCTCGGCCGCCGATTTGATGGCTGGCTTTGCAATGCTCGGGCTCGTGTTACCACCCTTGCCGACCGATAAGCCTATTTTCGTCGAAATCGGCGAACATGTGTGGTGGCTCAATCAGGACTCGCGTGGTGGTGTGTGGATCAACGGCCGAGAAAAATTAGACAGCGACACCCCGGCAGTTCTCTCGGCGAATGAGACTCCGAACACTGCGATTCCTACCCCAGTGGCTTCGCCGGAAATCGTGGCTCCCGTCGCGGCGATTCCGCCTCCACCGGCTCCGGCTAATGTGTTGAGCGGTGTCCGGTTATTGTTGAAGGAAACAAAGACAGGCGGCTTTGCTGGCAAACTCGACCGCGTCGCCGAAAACCTCGAAAAATCACCTGAAGAATTACTGGCCGCGCTCCTCAACGCGGGACTCAAAGTCCCCGAAAAAGCACGCGAGAAGCCGGTCTTCGTCGAGCACGCGGGCGAAATTTTTTGGCTTAATCTGAACGCCAAAGAAGAACTCTGGGTTAACGCCAAGGCCTCGAAATTTAAGGCGGTCGAAACAAAGAAAACAGTTTCGAACGAAAGTGATAAAAAAGCGGTCCGCCGTCCTCGCCCTAAGAAGAAGTAAAATGGAGCTGCGCGATTGATTTTTTAGCGCCATGTTAAACGTCGTCGATCTTACCAAATCGTTCACCGCTCCCGAAGGCGGACGGGTAGAGATTGTGCGGGTGCCGCGGTTTGAACTCGCCGCGGGCGAGCAGCGGGCTTTGCGAGGCGAGAGCGGCTCGGG
>Ga0114958_10002703_pt1 | contig 13107 bp, 7 predicted proteins | sample C_130208_EF_Meta_FD_89577 | JGI IMG/M metagenome (GOLD analysis project Ga0114958, IMG submission 89577) | Freshwater microbial communities from Lake Croche, Canada to study carbon cycling - C_130208_EF_MetaG | ecosystem: Environmental > Aquatic > Freshwater > Lake | place: Lake Croche, Canada... | reverse complement strand
GCAATTCCTTCCGAGAAAACATCCGAAGTCATGGGTAGATTTTGTGCTTTTTGGATTCCTAATCTTGAAAGTACTGCATTTACGTAACCTTTGAATAAAAAGAAATCAGATGGTTTTTGAGCATTTGTCCAGCTTTCTTGATTTCTGTTTCCAGTAACTAATAATGTCAAATGTTTTCGTTCCTCGTATCCTGAAGGTAATTTATGGTAAGTTTTTCCAAATTCAAAAAATTTCAAATCGGAATTTCTACGATTGATATTATACGATAGAGCTTCCATTCCGGAGAATAATAAGGATTGTCTCATGGCCGCTAAATCATTACTCAATGGATTTAGCATCATAACATTATGTTCCTCTTTTAGCATTTCTGATAACTGAACGTATGATGAAGTTGTCAACGAGTTAGCCATCATTTCGTTAAATCCCTGCGAATTCAATTGAGATGCAATAACATTCTGAACCTTATAATCTTCTGTTCTAGGAGAATTTGAAACCGTAGCATTCAATTTCTCCGAAAAGTTAATATTGTTGTATCCATAGACTCTAAGGATTTCTTCGATGACATCAATTTCTCTTTGTACATCCACTCTATAAGCAGGAATAATCAAGCCTAAACCAGCATCAGAAACACTATTAATTTTGATTTCCAACGAAGCCAAAATATTTTTAATCGTTTCTTTTGGTAATTCTTGTCCAATAATTTTCTTTACATTATTGAAATTTAAAACGACTGAAAAGTCTTCAATTTTCTTTGGATACACATTAATAATATCCGAAGTTATTTCTCCTCCAGCCACTTCTTGAATCAATAATGCAGCACGTTTTAAAGCGTATTCTGTTATGGTTGGATCAATTCCTCTTTCAAATCGAAAGGAAGCATCGGTATTTAATTGGTGTCTTTTAGCCGTTTTTCTTACGCTAACAGGATTAAAATAAGCGCTTTCAAGGAAAATGGAAGTTGTGCTATCTGAAACTCCTGAATTTTTACCACCAAAAACTCCTGCAATACATAAAGGGCCTTTATCGTCACAAATCATTAGATCTTCTTCGTGCAAAGTTCTTTCTATATCATCAAGAGTAGTAAATTTGGTTCCAGAAGGAAGTGTTTTTACACTAATTTTTCCATTTATTTTTGATGTATCAAAAGCATGAAGAGGTTGCCCTAATTCATGCAAAACATAATTGGTAACATCTACAATGTTATTTTTCGGATTGATTCCAATCGCTTTTAGTCTATTTTGTAACCAATCAGGTGATGGTTTAATTGTAATTCCTGAAATGGTGACTCCACAGTAGCGAGGTGCTAAAACCGGTTCTTCAAGATTGACATCAATTTTTAAAGTTCTTTTATCCACTCTGAAATTGCTTACTGAAGGAGAAATTAATTCTACTTTAACGCCACTTTGCAATAAACCGGCACGTAAATCTCTGGCGGTTCCAAAATGACTCATGGCATCGGCGCGATTTGGCGTTAATCCTATTTCAAAAACCTCGTCATTTTCTATATTAAATACACTAGATGCAGTTGTTCCGGTTTCGATAGAATCATCAAGAATCATGATTCCTTCATGACTTGTTCCAAGACCTAATTCATCTTCGGCACAAATCATTCCATGACTTTCTTGACCACGAATTTTTCCTTTTTTAATTTGGAAAGCAACCCCTTCTTTATCATATAAAGTAGTTCCAATAGTGGCTACAGGTACTTTTTGACCTGCAGCAACATTAGAAGCGCCACAAACTATTTGAACTGCAATACCATCTCCTAAATCGACTGTTGTTATTTTTAAACGATCAGCGTCAGGATGTTGGATACAAGTTAAAACGTGTCCTACAACAATTCCTTCTAATCCTCCTTTTACCGATTGAAATTTCTCGACAACTTCTACTTCCAGACCTAAATCAGTTAGTAATGCTGCTGTTTCTTCTGATTTCCAGTCTATTTTAATGAATTGTTTTAACCAATTATATGATATTTTCATCTGTCAATTTTAATGAGATTGCAAATATAAGGATTGAAGGTTGGACTATGAAATAATTTTTTTTGTTTTTTGTTACCTATTCAATTTAAATGACATTTAAATTGAATATTTTATAATCACTATCGCTAAAAATTATTGATAGTTTAATTATTTTACAATAAAAAAACAGATATGAAAATTTTATGCTATTAGTTGGATGAATTGTGCTATTCTTAGAATTAATTTGATGCTAATTTTGACTGAATTTAAAATTTAATTGTATGAGTAATTTAGCACAAAGACCTGAATTTAAGGCAACGTATGATAACTATATAGGAGGAAAATTTGTCGCGCCAATTGGTGGTCAATATTTTGATGTAGTTTCTCCAATTGATGGAAAAGTGTTTACAAGAGCAGCACATTCAACTAAAGTTGATATTGATTTGGCTCTTGACACTGCTCATGAAGCTTTCAAAACATGGGGAAAAACTTCTTCTACGGAACGTAGCAATCTTTTGAACAAAATTGCTCAAGTTATTGAAGATAACCTTGCCTATATAGCTACTGTTGAAACTATTGATAATGGAAAAGCAATTCGTGAAACTATGGCTGCTGATATTCCATTGGCAATTGATCATTTCAGGTATTTTGCAAGCGTTATTCGCGCTGAAGAAAGCTCTATTACAGAATTAGATGATCAAACGGTTTCTATTGCTTTAAGCGAACCTTTAGGTGTTATTGCTCAAATTATTCCTTGGAATTTTCCAATTTTAATGGCGGTTTGGAAATTAGCTCCAGCTTTGGCTGCAGGAAATACGGTAGTTTTAAAACCAGCTGAAAGTACTCCAATTTCTATTTTAGTTTTAATGGAATTAATTGGTGATTTACTTCCTCCAGGTGTTGTAAATATTGTAAACGGTTTTGGTGCCGAGCTTGGAAGAGCATTAGTAACCAACAAAAAGGTATCAAAAGCTGCTTTTACTGGTTCTACACCAACAGGTCGTTTAGTAATGCAATACGCTACTGAAAACATTATCCCTGTTACTTTAGAATTAGGTGGAAAATCTCCAAATATATTCATGAAATCTGTTGGTGACGCTGATGATGATTTCTTTGACAAAGCCATTGAAGGAGCAGTATTATTCGCTTTGAATCAAGGGGAAGTGTGTACTTGTCCTTCAAGATTATTGGTTCATGAAGATATTTACGATAAATTTATTGCTAGAGTAATCGAAAGAACTGCAGCAATAAAAATGGGAAATCCATTGGATATAAATACCATGATGGGAGCGCAAACATCATTAGTTCAAAAAGAAAAAATTCTTTCTTATATCAAATTAGGAAAAGAAGAAGGTGCCGAATTGTTAATTGGAGGTGGTGAAAACCACATGGAAGGTGATATTTCTGGTGGATATTATATCAAACCAACACTTTTCAAAGGAAATAACAAAATGCGTATTTTTCAAGAAGAAATATTCGGACCTGTTTTAGCGGTTACTACTTTTAAAACTACTGAAGAAGCGATTGCTATTGCAAATGATACGATGTATGGTTTGGGAGCAGGACTTTGGACACGTGATGCACATGAAATTTATCAAATTCCAAGAGCGATTCAAGCAGGTCGTGTGTGGGTGAATCAATATCATTCTTATCCTGCAGGTGCTCCTTTTGGAGGTTACAAACAATCAGGAATTGGTCGTGAAAACCATAAAATGATGTTGGGACATTATCGTCAAACCAAAAACATGTTGATTTCTTACGATAAAAAGAAATTAGGTTTCTTTTAGAAATCAGTAGAATAATTGTTACTTTTAAACCTGACAGATTGTATGATTTGTCAGGTTTTTTTGGTCTCAGAAAGGATTAAAACTATGCATTTTAGTGAATATACCTTTCAAGTTCAAAAACTTTTACCGCAAATTCGCAAATTATTATTATTACTTTTATAGATTAAATTAAATTTGTGAATTTGCGGTTTAATTTTTATTTTTTTTAACCTTGCAGATTTTTAGACTGCCAACAAAACATAAGGACTTCAAGTCCATAGCGGTTTATTTTAAATACAAAAACAAATGATAAGAAGAATTGACGCAAATGAAAAAGCAATAGAATTAATAAAAATATTGCAGGAGAAACATGGTGATTTGATGTTTTATCAAGCGGGTGGTTGTTGCGAAGGGACACAACCGCAATGTTTTGAAAAAGGAGGGTTTTACCAAAGATTGGGAGATGTTTGTATTGGCACAATCGAAAACACAGATTTTTGGGTTGATAAGGATTTATTCGAATATTGGAAACATGCCCATTTTACTTTGGATGTAATCGATGCTTTTGGAGTAGGGGGATTTTCGTTGGAAACACCATTGAAAAAGACGTTCCGAATTGAATATAGAATTTTTACTCCTGATGAAGAATTAGATTTGGAGCCATTAACTTATATTGAATAAACTAATTTACGTACAACAATTGATATTGTTTTGGTGTAATTCCTTCGTGCTTTTTAAATAACCGAATAAAGTAATTGCTATCTTCAAATCCAGCTAAATAACAAACTTCGTTAATTTGGATTTTTGGATTTTTAAGGAGTTGTTTTGCACACTTCAGTTTCTCGTTTATAACAAATTCTATAGGGCTCATCCCTAATTCTCTTCTGAAAAATCGATAAAAAGAAGTGGTACTCATACACGCTTTTTCACTCAAGCTTTTCATACTGATATTTTCCTTTAAATTCATTCGTATAAATTCAATTACAGGTGTTATTGGATTATTTGGATCTGAAAAACAACCGTCATCTATTGATTTTGCAGTTTGAGTTTGAATAATACGAATGAGTAATTCTTGCAAAGTTAAATCCGCCAAAGCATCCTTTGTAATAGAAGTGCTCGTACATTCTTTTATCAATTTATTGATCGTTGTAGCTAATTCTATGTTGTTATAAAAATAGTAATTTTGATAATTCAAATGCCAAAATTGTTTATTCCCCTCTTTTGGATAGCGTTCGTTCAGAAAGTGTAGGGTGTCATTAATTTTGGTTTGCTCGATTGCTAACGCCAAACATTGCGTTGGATTATTAAACGTAGCTTCCGGAAAATCAATTTTCATTTCAACATTAGATGGGATCACCACTGTTTCACCGGGTAAATAATCGAAACCAGGTTCATCGAAAAGATGCATTACCTTTTTACCTCTTAACATACTTGTTACCACCAAATCATTGAATTTTAATGGAACTAATTGAGAAGATTCATAGGTTTCAAAAAGATTTAATTCACAATGATTTAGCGAATAAACCGTTCTGTTTTCAACCAAAGTTTTCAACGATTTTTCCTTTGATAATTGAGGAGGATGAATTAAAGCACGATTGAAACTCATTATTTATTTTGGTATAAAAAGTAAAATCTAAATTTATCGAAAATAATTCGAATAAATCCCTTTTCTTATAAAATATTTTAAAAAGTCAGATTTCCAGCCAATTCTTTCAAAGCAATTTCTGATAATTTAGCTTGAAATTGAGCATTGCTATAGCGTAGTTTCGCATTGCTATAATTCAATTGCGCTGTTCTAAATTCTAAAGCAGTTATAGTACCAATATGAAATTTATCGAGAGTAATGTCTAGATTTTGTTTGGCAATAGTTTCGTTTTTTTCTTCTAAACCAATCAATTCTAGATTTGTTAAATAAGTTTGATATGCAATTGCTAATTGTGAATTTAACGCAGCATTCTGCTGTTCAATTGCTATTTTTGAATTTTCTATTTGATATTGAGCAATCTTTTCGTTTCTGTTTTGTGCCATTCCATCAAACAAATTTAAGGAGGCATTAAATCCATAATTCAACCCTCGCGAAGAAGATTGTGTTGTAAAACCCAGACTAGATTTTGTTTCTACAAAATTATAACCAGAATTAATTTTTACAATAGGATAGCGTGTGGCTTTTATTTGTTGCAACTGTAATTCAGAAACTCTTTTGTTAATAATTTGAGTTTCCAATAATGGGTTTTGCTTTGTTGCCAAAGAAGTTAATTCTGCCAAAATCAAAGAAGAATCAACGTTTATGACATCAATTACTTTAAAATTTAATTTGCTATCTCTGGCTAGAATTTGATTCAATAAAACTTTAGTATTTACATATAATTCTTTCTTTTTCAAAAGCGAAACGGTATCGGTATTTAAATCTACTTGAGCATTTAAAACCTCTAATTTGGATGCTTTTCCAATGGTAAATCTATTTTGGGCTAAAGCCAATCGTTGATCAGAAATTAAAATAGTAGCTTCTAAAACGGACAACTGCTGTTGCTGTTGTACTAAATCATAATAGGTTGCATTAACATCACTTATTTTTGTAATTAGTGTTAATTTTAATTGTGCTTCTCCTAATTTCTGTAATTCTTTTAATTGATCTAATTTGGCATACATTTTAAAGCCGTCAAAAACAGTCCAATCTAATCCAATACCATAATTCAAACTTTTGCTTTTTGCATTATCAAGCGAAGCTACTGTTCCATCGGCTTTGGTTTGAGACATGTTTTGAATCCCATTATTATCAACAACATTTGCGGTGATTTTTGGTAACATCCCTGCATTTCCAAAAGTAACATTGGTTTTGTCAATTTCTAATATATTGGATGAAATTTTGATTTCGTAATTATTTTCCAATGCTATTCTTACCGCATTTTCAACAGTTACTATTTCTTGTGCATTTATATTGCCAACGCAAATGAAAAATAAAACTAAGGTTTTAAGTATAAGTTTCGAGGTTTTCATATTATTTAGTTTCATATTCATCAATATGGTCAAATTCTGGATAATGTTTTCTTGCTTTTGACCACATTAGATACAATGCAGGAATTACAAAAAGGGTTAAAACCAAGGAGAAAATAGTTCCTCCAACGATAACAACTCCCATACCAATTCTACTAATAGAAGCAGCTCCAAGTGATAAAGCAATAGGTAACGCACCCAATGAAATGGCTAAACTTGTCATTAATATAGGGCGAAGTCTTGATTCTGAGGCTTCCATAATAGCTTCCATTTTTGATTTTCCTTGTTCGCGTAATTGGTTGGCAAATTCTACAATTAAAATACCATTTTTAGTTACTAAACCGATAAGCATAATAGTTCCAATTTGACTAAAAATATTCCATGTTTGGTCAAATAGCCATAAGGAGAATAAGGCTCCTGCAACCGCCATCGGTACAGTCAAAATTATAATTAATGGATCGATGAAACTTTCAAATTGTGCCGACAAAATCAAAAATATTAACAGCAACGCCAATCCAAAGGCAAAAGAGGTATTCGAACTACTTTCAACAAAATCTCGTGATTCTCCACCCAAATCGGTGGTAAAAGTATCATCTAATACTTTTGCTTTGATTTCATTCATGGCATCAATTCCATCACCTAGGCTTTTTCCTGGGGCAAGTCCCGCAAATACTGTTGCCGACATGTACCTATTGTTATGGTATAATTGCGGAGGATTACTTTTTTCCTCAATTTTCACTACATTATCCATTTGAATTAATTCTCCTTTTTTGTTTCTGACAAACATAGAAGTTAAATCAAGGGGTTTAGATCTATCTTTCAATTCAAATTGTCCAATAACTTGGTATTGTTTTCCATTCTTTATAAAATAACCAAACCGTTGCCCACTCAATGAAAGTTGTAATGTTTGAGCAATATCCAATACAGAAATACCTAGACTTTCGGCTTTTTCTCGATCTATAGTAACATTAATTTCGGGTTTATTAAATTTTAAATTAACATCCGTAATTGAAAAAGCAGGGTTTTTTGCGGCTTCATCCATAAATAGAGGAATTTTTTCCTTTAATTTTTCGAAAGTTGGTGCCTGAATAATATATTGAATGGGTAATCCACCTCTTTTGTTAACTGCGATTGTTGGCTGTTCCGTAACCGATGTTTTTGCATCTGGATATTGTTTTGTCCATTTTGTCAATTTATCAGCAATTTCTTTTTGTGTTTTTTTTCTTTGATCAGGGTCAACTAAGGATATTCTAACTCTTCCACTATTTGTGGCTGAAGCATTAAAACCAGGAGAAGTAATGATTAAACTCACTTTTTTATCAGGAATCGAATCATCGATTAATTTTGATAATTCTTGCATAAATCGATCGGTATATTCATAAGAAGAACCTTCTGCAGTAGCCACCGTCATTACTAAGCTACTTCTATCATCATAAGGAGCAGTTTCTTTTTTTATTATTGCAAAGAACAAATAAATCATTCCAAAACAGGCTATTAATATTGGAAAACTGATCCATTTTCTTTTCATGAATTTCGCCAAAGAATTAGCATAACCGGTATTTAATTTTTGGAAATAAGGTTCGGTTGCAATGTAAAACTTAGATTTTTTTTGTTCCCCACCTTTCATCAAATAGGCATTCAACATAGGGGTTAATGTAAGCGAAACAAATGCCGAAATTAATACAGCAGCTCCTATAACAACTCCAAATTCCCTAAATAAACGTCCCACGAAACCTTCAAGGAAAATTACAGGTAAAAAAACGGCCGCTAGAGTAATAGAAATAGAAATTACAGCAAAAAATATTTCATTAGACCCTTTTATAGCAGCTTCTATGGGCGACATTCCTGCTTCTACTTTTTTGAAAATATTTTCGGTTACAACTATTCCATCATCTACAACCAATCCCGTTGCAAGAACAATAGCTAACAAAGTCAATACATTTATAGAAAAACCAAATAGCCACATGATGAAGAATGTTGCTATCAATGAAACAGGAATATCAATTAAAGGTCTAAAAGCGATAGACCAATCCCTGAAAAATAAATAAATAATTAATATAACAAGAATTAATGAAATACCTAATGTTTCGGCCACTTCAAGTACTGATTTCTTTACGAAAATAGTATTGTCAATTGCAATATTAAGTTTGATATCCTTCGGTAAATTCTTTTTTAAAGATTGGTATTTTTTATAAAATTCTTTTGAAATATCTAAATAATTAGCTCCTGGAAGTGGAACAATAGCCACGCCAACTAAAGGTGTTCCTGATTGGGATAACTGAGTTTCTATATTTTCGGGTCCTAAAATTGCCGAACCAATATCACTAAAGCGAACTGTTTTTTCGCCTTCCGTTTTGATAATTATATTATTAAATTCGGATGATTTAGAAAGATTACCAACTGTTTTTACAGTAAGTTCTGTATTATTTCCAGTTAGTTTTCCAGAAGGTAGTTCTATATTTTGTTGATATAGAGCAGTTTTAACATCCGAAACGGTGCAACCATAAGCCGAAAGTTTAATGGGGTCAATCCACAAACGCATAGCGTATTTTTTTTGTCCCCAAACCTGAATTCCACTTACTCCAGGAATTGTTTCTAATTGCTGCCCAATAATATTTTCAGCGTAATCGCTTAATTCTAAATTACTTCTACTGTCACTTTGAACGGTCATTGAAATTATGGCGTCTGCATTAGCATCTGCTTTTGAAACTACAGGCGGAGAGTCTATGTCTTTTGGTAAATTTCTCGCTGCTAAAGCCACTTTATCACGAACATCATTTGCCGCAGTTTCTAAGTCTTTATTCAAATTAAATTCGACTGTAATTGTGCTAGTTCCCTGTACGCTTGAAGAGGTTATGTTTTTAATTCCATCAATCGAATTGATTGCTTTTTCGAGTGGCTCCGTGATTTGAGATTCGATAATATCGGAATTCGCCCCAGCATAATCAGTTCTAACTGAAATCTGTGCTGGATCGATCGAAGGAAATTCTCTTACGCCAAGAAAACTGTAGCCAATGATACCAAATAGAACAATTGTTAAGTTAAGAACGATTGTTAAAACAGGTCTTTTTATACTTATAGTTGTTAAACTCATGTTTTTTTAATTATAACTTTATTTTCAATTTAATAGGTGCATCGTCTTTTATAGACATAACTCCTGAGGTTATTAGCGTATCGCCGGCTTTTAAACCCGAAAGCACAATGATCGAAGCATCTGTTCTAGTTGCCGTTTCAACCATTACTTCTTTGGCTTTTCCCATATTTGAAATAAAGACTTTTTTTCCGTTTTGGACAGAAATGATAGCTTCGGTTGGAACAACTATTGCGTCTTTAATGACATCCAATGGTAATTCTACGTTCGCAAAAGTGCCTGGTAATAATTTTCCGGTTTTATTTTCAGCAATAGCTCGAACCTGCAATGTTCTTGTTGCAATTTGTACTTCTGGTTCAATTGCATAAATTTTAGATTTATATTTTTCGGAAGAACCCGATACTGTAAAACTTATAGTAGCGTTCATTTTAACTTCATTAGTGTATTTTTCTGGAATAGAAAAAGTGATTTTTAGTTTACCAACGTTGACTAATTTCGCTACTAAAACAGTAGGAGTAATATAGGTTCCTGGTGAAATGGAACGTAAACCAATTTTTCCTGAAAATGGGGCGCGAACGGAAGTTTTTGCTATTTGAGCCTTAATTAATTGGCTTTGAGCTTGCGCCAATTTTAAATCGGCTCTAGCAATGTCATATTCTTCTTGACTTATAGCTTCTTTTTCGAGTAAAAGTTTAGCTCTTCTTTCGTTTTCAAAGGCTAAGTTTTCTTTCGTATTTGCTTGTCCTAATTGAGCTCGCAATTCTAAATCATTTACTTTAAAAAGTAACTGTCCTTTTGAAACATTTGTTCCTTCATTGAAATAAATACCTTCAACAATTCCGGATACTTCAGATCGTATTTCGACTTGTTCATTAGCTTCAATAGATCCAGAAAGGGAAAGATTATCTTCGAAAACTTCGGTTTTTAAAACAATTCCATTAACTAAAATAGATTTGTTTTTACCCAATTTGTCTTTTCCTTCTTCGTTTTTAATTTTATTTGAACTTATTCTATAGGTTATAAAAGCACCAAATCCAACTATTAGCAGCGTATAAAAAATGTGTTTTAGTTTCATGATTTATTTAAAAAGGAGATTAGATTTTCTTACTTGAGTTATACTACAAATTTAGGTTTTAGAATTTGGAAAAGAACTGTTTTGTTAATTTTTTAACAACTTGTTAGAGGCAAATTTGATTATTCCTAAAAAGGAACCTTTTTTATGAAAAATAAAAAGGAGAATGGTTTAATATTTTAAAAATTATTTTAATTAGCGCACTGTTTACAATACATTAACTGATATAATTCCAAATATTTTTCCTCTTCGTTAATTCAATAAAAACCAATCTCATTCTTAAATGTTCCTCTTTTTGCATCGGAGGATCCTCTTTTAGAATTTTTAAGGCATAATTTCGTGCCAAAACCAAAATGTCTCGATCCCGTACAATATCAGCAATTTGAAGATTCAAAACACCACTTTGTTGGGTTCCCATCAAATCTCCAGGACCACGAAGTTTGAGATCCACTTCGGCAATTTCGAAACCGTCATTCGTACCCACCATGGTTTCCATTCGGGTTTTGCTGTCGGAACTCAATTTATGGCTTGTCATCAAAATGCAATAACTTTGTTCAGCACCACGACCCACGCGACCACGAAGTTGATGGAGTTGCGATAATCCAAAACGTTCGGCACTTTCTATAATCATCACGCTGGCATTCGGAATATTTACGCCGACTTCAATAACCGTTGTGGCGACCATTATATTTGTTTTCCCTTCTGAAAAGCGTTTCATTTCGGCATCTTTATCCGCAGGTTTCATTTTTCCGTGAAGGATAGAAATCGAATATTGTGGCAATGGGAAATCACGAGAAACACTTTCATAACCGTCCATTAAATCCTTGAAATCCATTTTTTCTGATTCTTGAATCAACGGATAAACAATATAAATTTGGCGCCCCAAAGCAATTTCATCTCGAATAAATTTCCAAACTTTCAAGCGATTGCTATCAAATCGATGAACAGTTTGAATCGGTTTTCGTCCCGGTGGCAATTCGTCAATTACCGAAATGTCTAAATCACCATACAAACTCATCGCCAAAGTTCTAGGAATCGGTGTTGCGGTCATTACTAAAACATGGGGCGGTATTTCGTTTTTTTTCCAAAGTTTCGAGCGTTGTTCCACTCCAAATCGGTGTTGTTCATCAATCACAGCCAAGCCTAAATTTCGAAATTTTACTTTGTCTTCCAATAAAGCGTGCGTGCCAATTAGAATATGCAAACTTCCATTTTCGAGTTCTTCATGAATGATTTTACGAGCGGCAGTTTTAGACGATCCTGTTAGTAGTTTTATATTGATATTCAAATCTTTAGCTAATTCGGTCAAGCCATTAAAATGCTGATTGGCCAAGATTTCTGTAGGTGCCATCAAACAAGATTGAAAGCCGTTGTCCAAGGCAATTAGCATGCTCATCAGCGCCACAATTGTTTTTCCAGAACCCACATCGCCTTGAAGTAATCGGTTCATTTGGGCATTACTTCCCATATCAATCCGGATTTCTTTAATCACTCTTTTTTGAGCATTGGTCAATTCAAAAGGCAAATGATTTTTATAAAAACCATTGAAATAATCTCCAACTTTGGTAAAAGGATGTCCTTGAATTTTATGTTTCCGAATGAGCTTTTTGCTAATTAATTGCAATTGTATAAAGAACAATTCCTCAAATTTTAATCTAAATTGGGCTTTCGCCAAAGCTTCGGCACTTTTTGGAAAATGGATGTTGAATAAAGCCTCGTTTTTAGGAATCAATTTCAATTCGGCTATCAAATAATCGGGCAAAGTTTCAGAAAAAGCCGCCTGTGTTTCCAGAAATAATTGCTGCATCAATTTATTAATCACTCGATTCGAAATTCCTCGATTTGCCAAGGTTTCTGTCGAAGGATAAACGGCTTGCATAGCAGAACGCAAGCTTTTTTCATGCTCCGCCATCAATTCGATTTCGGGATGCGCCATGTTAAAAGTATTCCCAAACGAAGTACATTTTCCGAAAATCACGCAGATTTCATTCAGTTTTAAACTCTCCCGAACCCATTTATGTCCCTGAAACCAAACGAGTTCCATTTGTCCTGTATCGTCCACAAAAGTAGCCACCAATCGTTTTTGATTTTTACCAAATTCGACTGTTTTAATGTTGATTATTTTACCAATAATCTGAACTTCAGCAGCATTATTTTGTAACTCATTTATTTTATAATACCGCGTTCTGTCTATATATCGATTCGGAAAAAAGTTGAGCAAAT
>Ga0114958_10002702_pt1 | contig 13110 bp, 14 predicted proteins | sample C_130208_EF_Meta_FD_89577 | JGI IMG/M metagenome (GOLD analysis project Ga0114958, IMG submission 89577) | Freshwater microbial communities from Lake Croche, Canada to study carbon cycling - C_130208_EF_MetaG | ecosystem: Environmental > Aquatic > Freshwater > Lake | place: Lake Croche, Canada... | reverse complement strand
TCTATCCAGACCACAGGCTTATATCCATGAACGACAGACGTGACTTCTCAACTCCTTGGGGGAATGAGACCTTTCTGACCTTTAACACGGAAACACTTGAACCAGAGTCCACAACTATTGAATCTTCAAGAAGAAATGTTGTGCATGCAATCACAATTGAAAGAATTGTCGAAGAATTGGTCGCTGGAGGGTGGACTTTAGATGGAACTCAGGAAAACTCTATAGGTGTGATTTCAGCATTCAGGGAACAGGCTAGGCACACGCAACGTCTACTAGATGCTCGATTTGGATCGGTTGCAAAGGGTGCAAGCCAAACCATCCACAAATTTCAAGGCAGTGAACGGGGTCTGATAATAATTGATATGACCCGAGTAGGAACTAAAGGGGACCCTGGCTTTGGTAGGTGGCAGGCGAACCCTGATCCATATTCAGACACAAATCTGAAGTGGAATGTGGCTCTAAGTCGCGCTCGTCAACATCTCATTGTAGTTAATCACGCACCTACCCTTCAGCAATCCGAAGACTCAGTTATTACGAGTATTCTTCAGCAGATTCAAGCTGAAGGGCTTACGATAAATGCGGATACTCTTTTCGAAGGTGATCTAAGTAAAAAACTACCGAAGAAATACACTTCTGTTGATCCACGAATTCTAGGTATTTTTAAAGCCGATGATTTTTATCCGGCATTCGAGAATGATCTCAATAATTGCAATAAATCCCTAATAATAGTCTCGCCCTTTCTAACTCGGTCAGGCGTTGAGCGGTGGGTACCGCATCTCCAGCGCCTTAAGGCATTGAATGTGAAAGTTACAGTCATGTCTAAGCCATTGGGCGAAGGGATGAATAAGGAAGTAGAAGAAAAGCTCCAGTCAGAATTAAGAAAAATGGATATCGAGCTGAAGCTTGAATCGGGAGTCCATGAGAAGATTGCAATAATAGACAGCCAGATTACTTGGCATGGGTCATTGAACATTTTGTCCCATAATGCGGGCACTTCTGAAATCATGGCTAGGTTTGACTCCGAAGAAGTTGCTACTGAAATCTATCGAGAAATTGCCACACCTTCCCGGGCGCCATTGCGGAAGGGACCAGCTAATACAAGTTCAGTTAATCGTAAATATACAAACATTCAGGCACAAGGCGATCAATGCCTTCGCCCAGGCTGTGATGGAAAAATGAGCAATCTGAAAACCAATAGAACCACATTAGAAGAATTCCTATCCTGTAGTAATTATGGTAACCCAACCAACAATTGTGGGTGGACAGCAAATGTAAAGTGAAAGCGGTAACTTCGGTATACGTGCCGCCTTTAAACAGGAAGTAGTTAACTAGGGGAGTTGCAACATCCCTAGTTAATCCTGGAATTTTTAGAAATTAGACAGATTGAACCATTGCACTTAGGCGGTTAGCGCTTCCTACTAAGTCGCAAAGCTCCTCTAGCTACTTCAGCTGGAATATCTTGCCACTCTGTCGCAAAACCACTGTCATCAAAGTCATTCCAAATGTCAATCGCTCGTCTTTGATCCGACTTGGGATCACTAGAACCAAATTTCTCAGCTCTAAGCCATAGTGCATTTGCTAAACCTGAGCTCTTCTCCTCCAAAGAAGCAAAATCAATAATTTCATCAAGTTTGTCTTTGGCTAATTCAACCTGGTTTAAATGCACCATGGCATTTGCTCGCAAATACTCAACTTCTGATGCTTGCTCAGAGGAAGGAATATAGCTTTTTAACTCTGAAATTCTATCTAGAGCAAAGATTGATTCTTGCCAGCGTTTCAAGGACTGAAGATTCAGCGATGTTTGGATTATAAATATCCAATGAATCTCGAGTTCTGAAATTCGGAGATTATCTAGATGATTCGCGCTGCCATCGCGCTCTTCAAGCGGTCTCGAATTCTTGTCGATGAGATCAAAAATTCGAGCGTCGCCTTCAACAGAAAAAATATTCTGACCTGTCCATGGAAAAATATTTAAACGATTATTAAGAGTTTCCTCGCAAATACGAAGCGAAGCTTCAAAACGTTTGTGTTTCCAGAGTAAAAATGCCAATCCATAGTTTGCTTGTACCATTTTTGGCGAGTGGAATCCGTACGTAAATCTTGAAGCCTGCACAAACTCTTCCCACGCCCTTTCGTATTCATTGAGGTCGGTCAAAGTCCACGCCAATTCAAGCCGTAACGACGGGTAAACAATTGCGAGTTGCTCAGGATCAAATAGCATCATCCCGTCATCATCCTTCGATGGCGCTGAGGGGAAAAATTTATCTGCCTCCAAAATGGCAGCAGTCAGACAGTCTTTGGACTCTTTAGATCTTGCGCACTTGCGAAGCAATTTGCCCTTCCTCTGAAAGTAAGACAAAAGGACTTTGTAAGAAAAGTCATCAGTCCCGGATAACTTCGTATGCATTTCGATACATTGTTCAATGTAATCAAGAGCAATCTCATACTTCTTTATGTAGTCATAATTCTTAGAAATAACAGCTAGCGCTTTTTCAGTAAGAACTAAATCACCAGAATTTTCAAAATACTCAAGGGCCATGACTGAATAATCTTTGGCTTTCTCTAAATCAAAGTTTGAAAGATCGACTAATTCAGAATCTGTTTTATCAAAATAGCTCTCGGCAAGAGCCAAGGCACTTTGTCCAGCTAATGAATAATCTTCCATTACTTTCGAGATTCCCAGTGCCGACTCAGCAATTGGGATTACTTTTTCATATTGGCCTCGTTTTGCAAACACAGTGCATTTCAGCAATAAGGTTTCTACAAGATCAGTCTCGAGATTTTGAGCGGCAAATATTTCAGCGAAAGAATCAAGTAAACGAATGATTGGAAAACGTTTTTTACTATATCGGCTTAGAGAGTAGTACCTCATAGCTGTATCTCGCACTGCATCGCGATCATCAAAGTTGAGCACTTCTTTTGTGAAGCCGTACTTAAGCATCTCGCAGCACCAATAGACAAAATCCTGTTGATTTTCTACATTTGTCGACGACTCGATCAGGTCATTAAGAATCAATTTACCTATAATTACGACGTGAATCGTGACTGCAAGTTCAGCATGCGAGTCTTTACAAGCATCGAGAGCTTCGATAAGTTGGGGAACATCAAGCAATTCCAACTTCTCGAAGGTGGAGTCGTCAATTTCTTGATCCGTCAAGGTTACTCCAAACTAGAGGTTCTATTGAGAGAAGTGTAACCATGGCAAAATCTATGGTGAAGGGGTTACCTCTATTCCATCTGGCCAGCCGTAAACGACTACTTTGAGATTTGGAATTTTAAGTTGAATCCCCCAGGAACCATTTACATTTACACGCCATCTATATTTTAAGTGGTACAGGCCTGCTGGCGAGAACCCCAATTGTGCTTCATCACGACAGTATGAATCAACTTTTAATTTCTTAAATTTGATAACAGCGAGAGTTTTTCCTGGCATAGATTGCAAAAAGACGGGAGAGCGAGTACCAGCTGGGATACAAAAATCTGTATCAATGTAGTCACCTATTTTCGTAGGATACCAGCCAGCACTCGCATTTGCATTCCAGGAATTAATTGCATTCAGCAAGATAACGATTACTAAAACCGGTTTTAACTTGCTTTTAGTAATCACCTAAATCACGCGACCAAGCGATTAGTTGAATTTAAATCAAGCGGAAGTAAAGGCGAAGAATATTCAGCAAGAATCCTTTGAATCAGCGAACTATTGGCGACGTCTGTTACATGAACAAATTCTGCGTGTTGAACAATCAAGTTAAGCGCAGAATGTTGCAATCGCTCATTTCCGTGCAAATTGGGATCTTCCCAAGTATTGCGGTTGACGGGAATGATGATAAGTGGCTTCTCTTTGTCCTCTTCAAAACGGAGAACTCGTCCAAGTCGTTGAATCAGCTGCAAACGTTGGCGACGTACGCCAACAAATAGTCCCACTGACAAATGCTCAAGGTTGATTCCTTCATCAAGAGCTCTTGGTGAAATTAATGCTTTAATGCGCTTGGACTTTAGTTGGCTAAAAAATAATTGCCTTTGATAGTTATTTACTCCAGCCTTGATTATTCCAGAACTAATTCCGGATTCACTCAAAATATCTTGGGTATCGTTCGCTAACTGAACTGAGTCTGAAAAGGCAATAGTGTTTCCGCGAGCTGCAATGAGAGAGCAAACTTGCTTTACCGCTAAAGTTTTTGATTGAGTTTCAATCAGAATTTCATCTATCGCATTCATGGCCTCTTCCCAAGACTTAATATCAGACTTGAGTATGCCTTTTTCTTTTAGTTCCGAAAGTTCCCTATGCACTTTGTCATGGCTGAAAGAAATACCGCTCAAGGAGATAATCCGTTCACGATAATGCTTGGCGTAATGACTCCACTGTTGGTATTTAGCCATTTTGTCCGCATCCATATCAACGCGGATCAAAAGAACTGAATATGCACTCACACACTTATCCGCAAGTGCTTGGCGATAACCGTAGGAATAGATGGGTTCATGTCCAAAGTACCTTGTGAATACAAAGTACCTTCCATCTTGAGGCTCTAAAGTGGCGGTCAGCCCAAGGCGCCAAACGAAATCGTTGTTCAGGACTTTGCGAAACCTTTCTCCGGAGTAGTTATGAACTTCATCGGCGATGATTAAGGTTGGCACATCAGACCGCGGGTGCAGATCTTCATTAGCTGCAAATGTATTAACTACAGTCACAACAATCTTGCCGGCTTGAGGTTTTGTAGAGCGCCAATCCCAAACATTCCCATATTCACCACCAAGGCCACCAACCAAACCGTATTTGGGGAAGTATTTCTTCAACTCTTTAATCCACTGTTCTTGCAGCACCTTCTTAGGAACAACTATCACAACAGCCATTCCTGCATCGAGAGCTTTGGCCGCAGCCAAGATTCCGACAAGAGATTTGCCGGAACCTGTAACTGCTTCTATTACACCAATTTGTTTGTTGGAATGCCAAGCGTCTAAAGCTTCGCGTTGCCAATTACGGAGTGGTTTACCCAGACTCTTAATAACCGCGCTCTCGAAAGAAGTGTCTACGCCAGCATCATGAATTAGCGTCACTTCTTATGCCTCATCTTTCATGGCTTCGGACAACTCTTTAAACTTAGACTTCAGCTTGGATTCAACAGTCTTTGTCCAAGAAGTCGCGTCATCAAGTGATTTTTGAATGCCTGTGTGGGCAGACGTTACCTGTGCAAAATCCTTTAGAGCAGAGATTGCCTCACTTACGAGGTGATCTATGCGTGCAAGATCGATACCTGTTGATTTTGCATCAAGCGAACGGAATGCAACCCAACGAGACCAAATGTAGCCAAACTGAATGAGGTTCAAATCAGGCTTATCCTTATCAACAACTAATATCAAACGGTTGCCAGAATGGAAACTGTGTGAAGCCCAGTGAGCATTCTTTGGTTCACGGTCTACCACAAAGACCCCAGCTACCGAATGACGATTTTGCATTGCGCTTAAAATTTCTTTAAGTACAGCTGCTTGTGACAAACCTTTCTCGGCTTTGAATTCCCAAACAACATTCACTTCCACTCCACCGGTTTGATCTGGTGAAATTGTGATGACTTCATCACCTTCTTTGCTGCCTGTTTCAGACGGCATGTCATTCGTATAGAGCGCAGAATCTCCATTAACTGCGGCAATCTCCTGGAGAATTCCGTCCATAACAATATTGAAGTTGGTGCCTTTAGCATTTGAATTATCTATTGCTGGCTTTGCTCCCGCTTGTTTGGAAACTTCAGTTAACAAGAGCGTTAGTGTTTGTGCGATGTCGTGGAACGGGCTTTCCTCATTAGAAGGTTTAAGTTCATCGATAACCGACTTAAGAATCTTTCCTTTTAAAATGTGTGCAAGTGCGTTGGGATTCTTTTCATCAGTGTGCAATGTGATTAGCTCACCGAATTCTTCTGTTGCTTCCTGAGAAGCAGTCTCGAAAGCAACCGAGAGGCGCTCAGCAACTGCACCTAATTTCTCAGCTTCTGCAGAGGAATTTGAAATCTTACGGACAGTAAGTGCTGACTCGATTAAATCCGTAAAAGCTTCAATTGGATCTACTTTATCCTTCATATAATCGTTTAGAGCTTGGTTTTGAATCGCTAGCGATTCAATTATCACGGTGTCTCCATCACAAATAATTGATGGTGCATTGCTTGTTATTAGTTTTAGTTTAGTGTTCATGTTATCCTTTGTTAGTTGGTTTCTTCGATATTGATTTCGACCGTATTGATCGCAACCAAAGCTAGTTTTTCCTGATTTGCTAAATAGTGATGCCTACAAAAATCTAATGTTCCTGTAATAAGTGAAATACGAAACCGTGCTCTTGCCGGACAAGAATCACATTTCGCAAATTCAGTCTGTTCGTAGACAGATGGCGTGGTTATCAGATCCATGTTCTTCATGATGATTTCCTGCGTATGACGACTGGCTTAATGCGAATGCCGGTCATATGGCGCAAACCTGTGATGGCATTTTTTATAAGGCTTTCAATGTCATCGTTGTGGATAGTGAATGAGACATTCCCGAGAGATTCTTTATTTTCGACGTCTATGATTTCTACATGTGCGCGAATTGAGTAAGTAAGCTGTGGTGGGGTACCGCAATCATCGTCGTGCTGCCAATGCCAGGTCATCCATTCAGAAAATCCCTCTGACCCCTTATCTGTTGGGGTTATCCGTAAAAGATGGTGAGGATGCATAGCTACTTCAAAAGCGACTGATTTGCGTCGAATACGGCGTACATGCTGGATTCCGAGTTTCTTGAGGTCATTCATCAAGAAATCTGTCTCTAGAGACATTGCGATATCAGGGAACTCATCTCGCAGATCCATAGCACTGGGGGTCTCACGCCACATGCGCGACCTCCCGTGGAGCCTCAACGACAAGAGGAAGGGCGAAGCGGATTACCTGGGCAGGTTTGCGCGGGGCTGACCACGGCTGGGAGGTGAGGTGATACCCCGCACCACCCGCACCGCCGCCGCACTCGTAGCAGCGGTAAGCGCGACGCTCCACCTTGAGGTGCGAGTAACCTTCTTCCTCATATCGGGCCCGCAGGTACTTGATGTTGCGAAGTGCCTTTAAGGCGTCCTTACGGCTGCGATAGCGAACCTTTCGGCATTCGCCCTTGGGGCGGAAGTGGATCGAACGTGGGTCATCCATGATCTGAAGGTGGGACTTTTTGATCCTTAGAGCCCCAACAAAAGCCTCTAATTCTTCGTCGAGATAATCTGTACGTGAGCTGAAACGATTGTAAATCACTGCTTTTTCTCCTTATAACTTTTCACCGAAGTGAGTTCAGAACCCGGATGGTTCTTCGTATAGGAGCATTCTACTCAAACTCCGCTAAATTCCGCAAACTAAAACACCACCTAATTTCACCCTGAATCAGGGTCAAAGTGGGGTCTGAGCGTAGAATCCCGTGGTGGTAAGTCAAAATGGTCCGATTTCTACTAAATTCCTACTATAATTAGGTCCATGGCAACGCAACTAAAAAATTCCCAGGCACCCCTTGGCCTTGTTGCCGAACTCCAAATTAAGCCCCAGTTTGAGTACTCATTACCCGCAGAGCCTGCGGAACTGGAGATGCACTTAGCTAGGTTATTAGCGAAAGAAACCACAAAAGTAAGCGACGGCATAACGCTTGCGATTCAAGAACAAGTGACGAACTCAATCAAAAATTGGTTCGAGGGCACACCTAAAAACCTTGATAAATCTCTCGTGAAAAAGATTGCAAACTCAGTAGCTAGTCCCGGATTAAGCGGTGAGGATCGAACTGAAGATGCTTTGAAAGAAATTTCAGGATGGGAAAACACAGCGCCAAGAATTACGCCTAAAAAAGCTGCGATTGCGCTGCGATCTGAATCAGCAGATTATCGTAAGGCCAAATCATTTCTGGCTCATCAAGCAAAATGTGTAAATGCCCTGCTCAAATTTTTCCGTGACACCGAAGAAGGTCTTTCTAAAAATGAGAAAGAGATTCTAAGCAAAAAAATTAAGAATAATGAAGAGTTTAATGAATGGGCAGAAACGCTTGGAAACGCTTGGATACGCATCGGAACTATAGATTCAAAAAATAAAAAAATGTATCAAAGTTTTTGGCGTAGATTTACTTTTCTTGCTCATCAGGGCCGCGAAGATTCGTACTCGTTTGAATTGACGCGAATACTTGAGGATTACTTGAACGAATCACATTATGAAGTGTTTATTCAGAGCTTAAGTAATGTGACGCTTATCAATCGCAATGTAAGTATTATTAAACCTGCCCTTCAAAATACTTGGAAGGTTGAAGGTGATTTTATTGCGATATATGCAAACATAGGAGCTGACGATGAGAAACTACTTCTAATGCAGAAAGACCTCGTTTTTCTTTTTTCACAAGATCAATTGCTAAGGAAGTTAAACTTAGAAGTTTCAATTACTAATAACGCTGGACCGACTTTAATTGTCAGATTTGCTACTCCAAAAGAACTCACGAGCACTCGGAGGGCAATCGACGGGATTAATTCGAAAATCAAGCAGACCTTCGAAAATAACTAAAAAACTCGGTATCCTTACCACCTGAAATGGGGTGAGATGACAGAGGTAGATCGCCTAGAAGCATTAACAAGCTTAGAGCTTGGCAGCCTTTTCGAGACAGCACAGCAAACAGATGTAGATCAGGCTGTATCAATACTAAAGCTAATTGCAAGTCGTGCTTATGCCGATGAGGATTACGAGTCCATGGCGACATGGAATCAACGGCTAGCGGAATTCGCTGAAGAGAATTTGCAAATGGATATAGCTGCCGACGCTCGGCGTTTGACTGGGCTCGCTCATTTTCTGCAGGATAAAGAATCTCTTGCGCTCTCTCATTTCGAGATTGCCGAGTCCATAAATGTGACTCTGGGGAGGGATGCAGAAATCCTTGATTGTCTTATAAATCAAATGGATTGCTATGAATGGTTGGAAAATCACAGAAAAGTAATACAAACCGGTGAAAGGGCTTTGAACATCGCAAGAGTTAGCCAGAATTTTTGGTTAGCGGGTCAAATTTCACTCAAAATGGCAAAGTCCCATTACGAATCAGAAGATAATATTTCAGCCAATTTAACTTACGAAAATTATAGAACTGCGTATCAATATGCGGAGCTAGCAATTAATTTTTTCACTAATTCTGGAGATAGTGACAAAATCGTAGAAGCTTATGCAGGTATTGTAGACATTTTGGCCATAATCGGTAAGAATTCGGAAGCTTTGGAATATATCGAAGATTCAATAAATCTTTTACAAAGTTCTGAGATTCATGAAAATCTGAAATTTGAAAACCTTTCACAGATGTTTCTTATGAAAGGATGCCTACTAATTCAACAAGATCAGTTTGAGGAATCCATAGAAGCAATCAAAAAGGCCATTCTTATCGAAAACAATTTATCAGCCGAATATAGAAAGGATAGATTCTCTAGTTTGCTATATCGCTATTTGGGCCAGGCTCATATGTGCTTAGGTCACAACGATGATGCTCTAAAAGAGTTGAAAACTGCTGCGACTTATGCAAAATCTGCAAGTGAACCTGAATTGTATTATCGAATCTTAGAGAAACAAGCGATCACTCTTTTTGATGAGAATGAAGTTTTGGAGGCCTTGGCATTATCTGAAAAGTGTCTTTTAGATTATGAAGAGGAGAATTTAGAATCTTTCCCATCTTATATTTATGTACGTTTTATAATTATTGCATCGGTTTGCCTTGAATATTTGGAGAGATGGTCTGACCTGCTTGAGACTTTGAACAAGATAAACATTATTAACGATTTCTTAATTCCATTAGGTGATGTCCTACATTTGGACTGTTTGAAAGCTATGTCCCTTTGGCAACTTGATAGAGATGAAGAAGCACTATCTCTACTTAATATAATTCTTGAAGAATATAATGACAATCTCCCCAATGAAAACATAGCAGAATGTTTTGAGATGAGAGGGAAAATTAGATTATCGAATTCAACCCCTGACGCAATTTCAGATATTAAAATGGCAATTGATCTTTATAATTTGGTGGGAAGTACCTCCCGCGCTCAATTTTTAGGGTCGGAGTACGATTTATAGGTAGGTTAGGTCTATTCAATCCAGCCTGACAAAGAATGATGTCTAGTGTTTTGACTTAGGAAGCGATTTTATTTTTAAACTGGGAAACGAGCCTTCGATTTAGGACATTCAGAAAATGCCATCTCAAATAATCCCGATTTTGATCCTAAGTTCTTCGGTAGCTTGCGCAATGGTGGAGATGTTCCAACTTAGCCATAGCAAAGTTGATTCTTCATCGTTCTCTGCTGCATCATCAGGCATCATAAACTTCGATATTTTGTTAGGTTTTTTCAAGTCCTTCACAGCCTTAAAGTCCTTTGATTTTAAGTACTTTGGATCAACAATTCCATCACGAAGCACGCCCATTGCTTCGCGGAGATCCGTGAGGTGGCAATATATTTCGGCTAACTCACGTTGTCCCTTAGTTGCCATTTCTATCTCCTTTGGTCGCTGAATATCTCCAAGTACAAAAGTAGCGACTCACCCTGACAAGTACCAGCCTTATCTACTTGGAAATATCAGAAGGTGGTGCTACCTTTTTCACAGGTTAAGAAATAAGCGTTAAGCCCTTTAGCTTGCTTATTGCCCTCCGCGCAAAGCACGACCCGCGTCCGGTGGCCCTAAAGGAAAACCTGCCAGCGATGAAAGACACCGCTGGAAGTGGCGGGTCTCTTTTCTTTTAAAGAGCCCAGTTAGGGCCTGATTAGCATGCCAAATAGTCATTTAACGGGCGTCTTTGACGTCGAAGGAACTCATTTCCAGGCCATCTGCTCTTGCGGGTGGCTATCAACCATCTCCTTTCTGGAGGAGGTCGATCTACTAAGGGCGATGCACGCCCACGAAGTATCCGTCTTTGGTGACCGCAAATGACCGCGAGCAAGAAGAGATGTCAGTGGTCAGATCTATGGTTACGAATTTGCAATCGATTGGTGCAAATCTAATGGGAGTCTGGGATTTCATGGGATTGCATCAAACAATAAAGAAATGGGAGAAGCTCGCTAACACAGCGGGCATTTCAGATGCAGATCGGAGCTTCTATTTGCGAAAAGTAGATGAAGCCAAATTTGCATATGAACGATTTGCAAAATCCTGGGAGTACGAAGCAAATCAAGGAGAAGAAGTCGCAGATGAGCCAATCAGCTAATAGGCAATGTCCGATGTGTCGAAGCACGGATATCCAACAAAAGTGGACCAACGCAAACTACTACTTCCAATGTAATGCATGTGGTGAGAGGTGGAAACCATGAAGAGATCAAAAGTAACTATGGATATAGAAACCTTGAGGTCCGTTACTGGCTACTGCCACTGGATACCGATTACTCAGGGACTCCACAAAGAATATTTTGCGAAGAATTTTCCGGGCTGGCAATGGAATGACTTTGTACCCCGATTACTCAAAAAGAAAATATTGGAATTGAATGGGGAAGGAAATGACTCCCTGGTCAAACTTTGGCAAGGCTTGTACATCTCATCGGATATTCAATCCATCGAATTTATTCCGGATAAAACTGGTATAAAAATCAATGTTTTAACAATTAAAGAAATATCAAAAACTAAGGAGTTAGAAACAACATGAAAAAACTAATGATACTAATTTGCACTTTGACCATGGTTACAACAGGAACGTTACCAACGCATGCAGCAGAGATTGCTCCATCGATTGTTGTTATTGATACAGGTACTGATCCTGCACTCTTTTCAGGAAAGATTGTGGCTGAGGCATGCTTCCTTGAGTACTACACATGCGCCAATGGAAAGCAGACGATGGATGGGCCGGGTGCTTCCTATATTGTTCCTACAACTAATAAGGATCTAACCCACGGAACCCAAATGCTCTCGATTATTGCAAAGGTAAATCCAGCAGCAAATTTGATTCCAATCAAGATTGTCGAGCGCACTCCTTCGGGCAATCCGGCGCTCTACACACTGGCGTCGGTCAAGCTAGCTCTCGATTGGGTGATTGCCAATCGCGTGAAATACAACATTGCTGTTGTGAGCTTGTCACAAGGTGGGATAAAAGCTGGATGCCGCGTGCCTGATGGAATGGTTGCCCAATTTGCAACTTTGAAGGCTGTAAATGTGCCAATAGTTGTTTCGATTGGAAATAACTCAAGTAAGACTGATAGCAATGCGCCCGCATGTATTGCTGATGCTGTCGCAGTTGGTGGAACGGACAATCCGACGCCTACCTCAAAACCAATTGCATGGGATCCGACAGCAAAGCCTTATATTGCCCGCTACAACAACGTCTCACCGGCGGTTGATTTCTATGCCAATGCACGATGGTTTACGACCAATCGTGATGGAAGTAAGAAGTTTATTGTGGGGACTTCAGCTGCTACAGCCTCCGTTGCTGGTTGGTGGCTACTCAATCGGAAAGAGTCTTTTGACGCTACGTACAAATATCTTTCAGATAATGCAGGAGTTGCATCCAATGAGTGGTTCACCGGCAAATACATTTTCATTGACTCAATCCCCATGGGTAATGCTTAATGAAACGGATTGATTCAAATGATCCACCCTTGTATTCAGAGATACTCCCCAATCTCTGGCAGGGAGGAACTGATGATGATGAAACTACTTATCGTGGTCAAAAGCGCCTCCCAACTATGAGTGACCCAAGACCTTTCGATGTGGTGGTCACGTTGGACTCATACACCTTGCCGGTTGGATGGTTGGTAAAGGAATATCGATTCGGTTTTGCAGATGGACCCGCTGATGATGAAATCTACGAAGAAGTAGAGCGAATTTCAGATTGGGCATTCATTGAATGGAATGCAGGAAGTAGAGTCTTGATTCGTTGTCAGGCTGGATTAAATAGATCAGGTCTGGTCACAGGACTAGTTCTCCTGAAATCGGGACGCAATTTCGATGAAGTTATAAAACTTATTCGGAGTCAACGAGGAGAATACGCACTTTCAAATAATCACTTCTACGAGTACTTGCAGAAATGGAAGTTGAGAAGGCTTTAGCTTAGGAGCGACTGGATTTTCGTTAATAACTCATTTAATTTCGCATCGCTTGGGTTAGAAAACGGATTTAGGTCAGCAAACTG
>Ga0114958_10002701_pt1 | contig 13116 bp, 11 predicted proteins | sample C_130208_EF_Meta_FD_89577 | JGI IMG/M metagenome (GOLD analysis project Ga0114958, IMG submission 89577) | Freshwater microbial communities from Lake Croche, Canada to study carbon cycling - C_130208_EF_MetaG | ecosystem: Environmental > Aquatic > Freshwater > Lake | place: Lake Croche, Canada... | reverse complement strand
TTGCCGTTTGGAAAGCAATGTATGCTAACAAGTCGGTGCTTGAACCTTAACGCAATTTCGTCTGGGAGGTAGGTATTATTTTCGTACCAATACCGAACATCATCCAATAAATTTTTAAGATGAGTGGGTATTTGGAATTTGTCAATCCCTAAATTCTTGTTCGCCTTACGAAACTCCCCTGCCCATGCCCACACATTGGCATACATCTTTCTGTGCAACGTGCGAATAAAGTCCTCAGCCAATATCAAATCAGGCCTAAAGGAACGGCTCATGGTCCATTGTACTGCTTGCTCAATATTTTGCTGTTCAAATTCATCCAACTCGCCACGGGTTGACATGGTAGGAATCAGTAAACCCTCCATTTCTTCTTCACTTAAAGGGGTTTGGCCAACAAGGTAGTCCACAACTAATCCCATAATATTTTAGGCATCTCCTTTTTAATTTCTTCAGCTCGTTCTTTGATGGCCTTTTTGATACGCTGTTTACCAATACCTTGATCTTCGAGTTTCATGGTATGATAGGTACGTAACACAATTTTAGTAGCGAGTTCAGTCGCCCTTTTTTCAATTAGAACATCTAATGAACCATCTTTAGGAACTAGCCCATAAACCAATTGCATATCCATCACTTGAGCAATTTCTTTTAAGGACTTGAGAGTGATCGATCCATTTTGTTCTCGCTTTTCTATATCCAGAATAGCCTGTTTCGATACATCTAATTTATTACCTAATTGCTGCATAGACATGCCAAAAGTGGTACGTATCGCTTTTACCCAACCGCTAGGTGGAACGCCTACTTGTTTAAGTACACCAAATCCTGACATTTTATTGTTTAATTGCTGGAATTGCAAAGATTTATTTTTCATAAAATAAAGTTATATATTGACTTTTACATCACAAAAGTAAAGATATAACTTGACAAATAAAAGCACAATAATTAGTAAATTTAGCTTAGATAAAAGTACCCAATGTTTTATTTTTGCCTACGCACCCATGACCAGATGTAATAAACAATTTATTTTACGAGCTGCGTGATTGTTTCAGATAGATGTCGGAGCAACTCAAAAGTATATTCCCCCATATTAGGCCCAAACCACCCCATCGTTTTGGGTTCGTAGGCGTCGAGATAATAGTATTTTCCTGGAATAATATAGCCGACATAACTTCCATTAAAACTAGTCACATTTGCATTAAACCCTTTGTTGGCCAAAGCATCTTTTAATTGGCGCGCAAACTCCCCGCTGAAATCACATGGAGTAGTCATCCAAATTAAATTTCCTATTTTAATAACTTGCAAATAGACATTTTCTGGTAGTGGCATTAATTTTTTACTGAGCCAGGTAGAGAATTGCAGCTTGGTCGTTAAGCGAATGTTATAATCAGGCAAATCCATTTTCAAACTCAATGTTGACATGTCAATTTTATCCTTCAGCTCCAAATTGACTAAATGAATTTCAAGGCTATCGGCCAGCGATTCTCCAATATTTTTAGGTTTTTCAAAACTTTTACCTTCGCCAGCTGGACTTTGACTTCCAACAGAGCCTCCACAGAAAATGGCTAGGTCTACTGAGCCCTGTTCCATTTTGCGTTGCCAATAACCTGGATAATCAGCACTAAATTGCATATTATCTGCGCCAATGGTCGTTGCATGTGCCCCAAATGAGCCAATTACAGCTTTACGACCTCCTTTTTGCTGGATGGAAATAAAATTAAAATCATTGTTTTTGGTTCCTGACTCACCGACAAGCCTGTTGCGGGTGTATGGAGCCGCATTAAAATATCCATTTCCAATCTGCGCTGGCTTAAGATCGGTGATGGCACTTACTACGGCCTGAGCGATTTGGCGAACTAGCCATTGATTAATGCGTGGATTTGCTTTTCCAGCAAATTGTTCACCTATAAATCCCGGACCCCAAGCCCCTACACTGGAATGCGTATGCGAAGCAGAATAGAATACTTGGCTTCGCCGAATCCCCTTTTTACCGAGTACTAATGTGACTTCGTCAATAATATTAGGCGGCATTATCAATAGGTCAGCTCCAACAATAACTACTAATTGTTGGCCAACTTTGATCGCGGCCGCTTTTACAAATATACTATCATGCGTACCCGTGGCACTTTTTCCTTTGCGCGCCCCAAAACCTGCTAAGGGAGCCTCTTTAAATTGGCCTAATGCAATACTATCCTTAGCATGGCCTAAACTAGGCGTAATACTGACCTTAGAAAATCCTGCTTGGACAAAATCGTTGCTACTTGTTCGTGTTTTCTCAAGACTGTCCAGCCTAGCGTTAGTCTTTTGGTAATAGCTCGTTTTGAAATAAGGGGTATGGTCAACACGGCAAGAAATTAAAAAAAATAGCAACAAAATTATGCTAATAAAAACGCCAGTAAAGACGCGTATAATCTTATGGTATTTTTTCATACTTGTATGTAATTTAGACTGATTTAACAATTGATTTGTGACCTAAGATCAATTAACTTGATATGTAAAAAGGTTCATCAAATTTTATAGCGAACCGAGTCGATCACAAAACAAAGGCCCGCTTGAAAAATGATGAGTGCTGCCGTACCATACCAAAACCATTCCCCTCCTTGCATTTTTGAAATTCCAGCATCAATAGCTAAAGATAAGCCGGCTCCTGTTAAAATTAAGCCTCCCGACGATTGGAGCAACCATTTGATTTTAGTATTTTTTTTCATAGCAACTAATTTTTGTTTAAATATGGCTATTTAAATCATGTTTGCTAAATAATTTTTCAATATTTTTTGTCAGAATTAGCATCAGAATCTACCAATCGATCAAATAAGTACCCCAATTGCTATAAAGATCCAAACTAGATTTAACTTAAGTGCGGCATTTACTTGACGCGCGCTAAGAAAATACCAGTACAATAAGAAGACCCACATCGGGATAAATTGTGATCATTCGCCGCTTAACTTTTGCCTATATTTTCCTAACTAATATGGCTAAAATAGGTGTTTTTAAATAATAAACGGGATTCAAATAGATTATTCGAAGACCCTATTAGATTTAAAATTTGCTAATTTTTATTTCTTAGATGACTCGTATAAAATGGTAAGTTTCGCTCGTTCTTGGAAAAAAAATCCAAGAAAATCGAAGGTTAATCCTTTTAGCGAGCACACCAAATATAGATTCAATTTTATCAAATATGCTACCAGAAATCTATGTATCCATTTTGCAAAAATTAAATGGATGGAGACATGAGGAATACCCGCTTTTAATTGCATAAATTAGTTAAATAATCAAAAAGCATGAATCAGATTGATTAGAATTGGGTGACGGCACACGTCAAACATCGTTTACAAAAAGGACATAAAAAGACTTTTGGGCATGTCATGGTAATCGCAGGAAGTCCAGGCAAAATAGGATCTGCTATACTCTGTGCAAAGGCTGCATTGCATGCAGGTTGTGGCTTGGTTACTGCCATGATCCCTGAAGAAGGAGTTAGTCCTTTGTTGGCCTCTAACCCAGAAATTATGTACTCTCACCCTTCAGCACTAAAGAACTGCGATCTAAGTAATTTTGATGCGATAGCCATAGGCCCAGGAATGGGAATTTCGGACGAGTCAATAGAAAATTTAAGGTACCTATTAACTAGTTATTTAGGTCCAATTGTCATCGATGCTGACGCCTTAAATATTTTAGGCCTGCAACCTGATTTACTAAAGTTGCTTAATGAACGCCATATTCTAACTCCGCACATAGGCGAGTTTGCTCGAATTCAAAAATTCTCCGGCAACAATGACCAACAAAGTTTTGCATTTGCCCATATGTATTCAACACATTTAATTTTAAAGTCTTCCCCTACCCTAGTAAGCACCGCTTCCGGCCAACAATTTGTGAATACCACCGGCCATGACGGAATGGCCACTGCAGGCTCAGGAGATGTATTAACCGGGATAATCGCCTCTTTGTGCGCGCAAGGTTATGAAAACGCTACAGCCGCTTGTTTATCAGTTTACGTGCATGGACTAGCTGCAGACATCGCCATTCAAACCCAATCTAAATCAAGCCTTGTTGCTAGTGATATTATTCAAAATTTGAATCAGATTCGTTTACTCGATTAATCATCCAAATGAATCTTTACTTAAAATATAGGTAAAACTTATTCACCTATTTAGTCGACTAAAGTTTTCCAGAACTGCATTTCTAGGGTGTCTTAAATATAAAAAGCATAGCATTAAATTATATACCTAAGCCAAGTTTTCTTTAAAAAACCTATATTTCATCGAACACTTAAAATGGTTAATACTCTATTTTGAAGTTTGATGGTTCCTGTGTCTACATTCCAACGAACATCAATGTTTTCACCTGCTCCCACTTCGGCAATCGCTTGTAGATTTATTTCACCCAGATTGAATTTACTCACTCTTTTTCGACTTGAAAAAGGAATCATGGTGCCATTTTGATAAAGACTAAAATTAGCAATCGCGCTACTGATTCCTGCAGTAAAAATTTCACCATATACAATGGCCGAATCAAATCCTGTAACCAGGCTAGCATTCAACCCATCAAAACCTATGTTTCCGGTAATTTTGGAATTACCAGTGTTTGAAATCGCACCTACTTTTGAATAAATAGCAAAATTATTTAAGGCTCCAAAATTATTAATACATCCAATTGACCGAGTAACGGTAGATCCAAGTATATCAATTGCACCAAGTTTACTAAATAAACTTCCGTCAACGATTGAATTACTCCCTAATGCAATAGCGCCATTATTGCTTATGAAAAACCCTTTCATATTTGTGTTTGCACCCAAAGCAATGGCCCCCTCTACCACCCAATAAACATTGCAGGCTGATGCTCCATTTTTCAGAATGAGTTCAAAGCTTGCACCCGTGCTAAAAGCTGCTCCAAAATTGAAAACAAATTCAGCATTTGGGTTTCCCCCACCATCCAAGGTTAAAATCCCCGCAGTAGTGACAGCTGCCGCGTTTGAATAAATCCCGGGTCCAAGTACCTCTCCTGCACCTGCAGCTCCATATAAAACGCCATGCCCAAAGATCGTCTGCGGTTTAGTCATCAAAAAGATATACGCCTTCGATAAATCAACTGATGCCTGTCCGGTGACATTTGCCGCCTCTAAGGTATATTGACCATTAAAACTGACTACATATTTCCCCGCTATTGCCTTGATAGTCATTCCGTTTACAGCAATATCCGTGGTAGAACTAGTGGAAATTTCAGTTCCAGTGGTGACAGATTGATACCCACTTGCGTTGGAGTTGGCCAAGACAAAAGCCGTTGTCGCAATGGCATTTGAATTATTTCCAAGATCTTGCGTGATTGCAATCGTACCACTGGGCAATGTGGGTGTACCTGTAAAAACAGGGGAAATCCGATCAGCTTTAGCATCCACATTTAGCTGCGATATGACCAAAGCCGTTGCCTTTTTAACAAAGCCAGTAGTAGCTAATTTTGTTGAACTATCAGCCGTAATTTGACTTACCCCAATCGTCCCAATGGGTAAAATCGGAAATCCTGTAAATGTAGGTGAGTGTTTATCCGCCTTTGAATCAATATTAATTTGTGAGAAAACCCCAGCTGCTGCTTGTTTAATAAAAGCCGTCGTGGCCAATTTACTCGAACTATCAGTGATTGATTGTGTCACTCCCATGGTCCCCGTGGGCAAAACTGGGCTTCCTGTAAAAATGGGAGAGTTTTTATCCGCCTTAGTATCAACTGTTGACTGAGAGACTATTCCCGATGTAGCCTGAAAAACAAAAGCAGTTGTTGCGAGAGCCAATGAATTATTACCCGCCAACTGCGTTATCCCAGTCGTTCCAGTAGGTAAAATCGGAAGTCCAGTAAATGTAGGTGAATTTTTATCTGCTTTCCCATCCACGGTAGCTTGTAATGCAATACCTGTAGTTGCCTTTTGGACAAAAGCCGTGGTCGCCAATTTAGTTGAATTATCTGAGACAGATTGTGTCACGCCAATAGTCCCTTCGGGAAAAACCGGTATTCCTGTAAAAATAGGAGAATTTTTATCTGCTTTCCCATCTACGGTAGCCTGCAATGCAATGCCCATAGTAGCTTGATCCACATAATCTTTAACGGCTTTCACCGAAGGATATTTGGAATATGATTGCGCATCGATTTGGATATTTACCGACTTATTTGCCAAGTCTTCTTTGGTATATAATGCTGGTACGGTAGGGTGGGTAGCGGTTCCTGAAAGATCGCCGGCCAACTGCAATTTGCCGGTAGCAAGGGTTGTTGCGTCAGGGACCCCGCTTCCGACCGCGGCTAAAATAGAATTATCGACGTATGATTTGGTTGCCCTTTGGGTTGGGTATAATTGGCTGGAGGGATTAGATGCACCTAAATCGATGGCATTGGACTTGCTTGATAATTTCTCAGTGGATTGATCAATTAAATCAACCGATGATTTCATGTTAGAAATTTTCGCATTTACCTCACCTAATTGTCCTAACACGACCGATTGATTTGTATTGATACGATTGCTTTGCTGGTCTAATCGACCCTCATGATCCAAAATTTTTGTACCCCAAGTATCAACCAGAGTTCCCATGTCATCTAATTGGCCTGCATGATCATCTAGAACAGATCCTAAATCTGTCAAAGTTTGATTAATTACCTGAACTTTGGCAACACTTTCCTTCTGATTTTGATCAATCAACTGTGAGTTTTGCGCTATATTTTGTTTTATTATTTCCAAATCCTTAGGAATCAAATACCCCAAATCATTCGTAAAATAGGATACTTTTGTAGGAGAATCGCGCACATTTTTAAAATCTACTGCATCAGCATAAAGCGCATAAGGAGTGTAAAGTAAGGGCTGAGAATTGATGAGTGTATAGCTAAGACACTGATCGAAACTGATGTAAACCACTAGGGTCTTTGGGTCTTCATCCCATTTCAATTGACCAAATGTTGGAAAAATTCCTGTACTAGAGGAGATCAGGCCACTATTCCCAGACCCAATCATTAAATTAATTAAGCCAAATTCATCCGTCACCGTTTTTTGGCTTTCCGAATATTCCAATACTCCTTTTGAATTTAAGAAGGAAAATTTTAGACATATATCAGCTTTAGATAAAGGTTGGCCGCTCATATCAGTCCCAGGAACTTGAATTGAATTTGGATTTAAGATAACAGCTTGATAATTGATTGCCTTATTTTGGGCGATCAAACTTATACTTAAGAACAAAAATAAACAGGCTAAAGGTAAATAGGCTAGTTTCATGATGATTAGGTTAGGTAAAATTTATTTTCCAATTTTTAATCCGAAAGAAAAATTCAAGGCAGAAAAATTTAGATTTTGTTGGCCCTCGACCCATTGATGGTAGGATTGAGATTGTTGGACTTGGACAAAAAGTGAAAGTCCATTGGCCAAATTCTTAGTCAATGTCGCTGAATAACCCAGAAAAATCATGATGCGATTAAACTCGGGCTCATCCATTAAATCAACGAACTGGTTGTTAAGCTGTTGGGTCCCCTGAACAATTTTCTGAAGTGACGTGTTCGCTTTGATAGACAAATAAAAGCCGTTCAGCACATGAGAATAAGGACCTGCACTTGCAAGAATACCTAGGTAATTGGTCTGGTAATTAATCGGTATTTTTTGAATATCTCCCACTGAATTATACTGATTAAAATTAAGCCCTACTTCATAGGTTATATGGGTCAAAAGCTTCGTTAAAAATTCGTGATTTAAAAAGTAAACAGCCCTTTCCGTGGTTTGACCAATAAAAGTGGCGGTGTCTATTACTGCGCTTTCCTTTGATATAAAAATAGAATTACCTGAACCTTGCTTTAGAAATGTGATAGGAGTGCCCCTTGAATCAAAAAACTTGTATCGTGTGACACTATTGCCTAATCCTAATTTCCAACCATCTTGTGAGAATAAGGTAGGGCTATTAAAAAATAGGATAAACAAGGATGAACCGACAAATGTAAGAGGAACGGAACTGCATAGCCTTTTAAAAAAAGCTCGCTTTTTGGGGAGAGTTTTCATCTTATTGTATTAGTGGTTAACAGATGAATATATGATTCAATTTGAAAAAAAATCGTAAATCAATCTGGTTATCTTGAGCTTTAAATTAATAAAACTCCTTATGGGAAAGGTAACTATATAATTCAGTTAAACAACATGATTCTAAAGAAGTCCCCTAAAAACTGAATTCAGATACACAGCGAAATCAAACACGCTAAAAATCAAAAGAAAAATTAAAGCTACACCAGATTAAATGAGTAGAAAAATTGGGGCCAATAGACGTATTACTCTTTCCAAACAATGGGAATAACCACTTCATTTTTTCTGCTCCAAAATTGGAAGGGCGCATTATAGCCTAAAAAAGAAAATTCCCCAGCAACTTGAATACCTTTCTTTTGAATTAATTGAAGTAAAATACCATACTTTTCTTTAATTTTTGCATCATTGGCATATCCACTAAAAGTAATGACTGCCACATATTGTGGACTAGATTTTACGATGTAAACACTAGAATCTTTGGGTTTTGGCAAATCAGCTTCTTGGTATTTTTCGGGCATCACAAAACTCATTGAAGATCCCGATGAACCCATTTCCATTCGAACGGGCGCCGTCATTGAAATACTCTTTCCTTGGTCGTTACCCCCAAAAATATATCCCGCTAGTTTCCTGAATCCACTGCTGGCCACTGACTTATAATCAGTCCCCGTGCTGTAAATTTTAGCCAAAGTAGCAGCAGGATAAAACCTTATTTCAAATTGAGCATCCTTTAATACTAGCCTGTATTTTTGGTTTTCAGTTTTGAGGTTGTTGCTCAGCAATTTAAATGATTGTATCATCAAAAATAAAAATCCAATGCTAGCTATGATGTAAAATATTTTCATCTCAAGGGGGTTTAATAATTAATCGAGTTATTGAAAACTAAATTTAATTTTTATCCAACAGAAATAATCTTTTTTTAAATAAATTTCCACTTAACTGTAGATCGATGAGCGGCAAAAAAAATCATTCATTGCAGAGCTATAAAAGAATAATTATATTTGACCTATATGAAGTACTAAACATTTTTCAAATCGTTTTATACTTGATGCTAAACCTATCATTTTATGATGAAGAATCTATTACTAGTTATCCCATTGACTATATTAATCACCTTACAATCACAAGCAGTTGATTATAAAGCCTCCATGTTTGGCATAAAATCTAATGGGACGACCTTAAACACAAATTCCATCCAAAAAGCCATCGATTACATTCATGAAAAAGGCGGGGGCAGGCTCGTTTTTTATGTTGGCAGATATTTGACTGGAACCATCCAACTAAAATCCAATGTAATTATTCACTTAGAGGAGGGAGCCACTTTACTGGGTTCCACCAATATTTATGATTATAACATCGAAGGACCCCGTTTTTCGTCCCTTGTTACAGCCTACCAAGCAGAGAACATAGGATTAACAGGCAAAGGCGTGATCGATGGCCAAGGCCGTGATTTAGCCTATGCACTTTTAGATCAAGTCCAAAAAGGAGTACTAAAAGATGAACTGGCTAACGACCGACCAGCCCTTCGTCGGCCGAAAGGTATTTATTTCCGAGAGTGCAAAAACGTGGAAATTTCAGGAATTATGGTTAAAAATGCGGCTGAATGGGTGGTGGTTTGCGACCAATGTGAAAATTTGAAAATTGACAGAATCACGGTAGATAGCAAAGCGTTTTGGAACAATGACGGAATCGATATTGTGGATTGTAAAGACGTGGTCATTAGCAATTCATTTATTGACTCAAGTGATGATGCCATTTGTTTTAAATCTCATGACCCAAGCAAGCTTTGTGAAAATGTAGTCGTACGAAATAATGTGGCTAGATCGAGTGCCAACGGCATAAAATTTGGGACAGTGACCTCAGGTGGGTACAAAAATTTCAAGATTGTCAACAATAAAATATATGATACTTTTCGATCTGCGATCACCATCGCCACACCCGATGGAGGGGCGATTGACAACATTTTTGTCGACAGCCTATTTGCTTATAATACAGGAAATGCAATTTATTTGAGAATTGGTGCTCGCTGGAACAAAGGCCGAACAGGCACTATGAACAACATCACCATTCAAAATATGTATTGCGAAATCCCTGCTACAAAACCGGATGCCGGTCGGGAATATGAGGGACCTATCGAAGATCTCCCACGCAACATTTCACCAGCGAGCATCGTGGGTTTACCTGGGCAATATATCTCCAATGTAACCCTGCGCAACATTCGAATTGTTGTACCTGGAAATAGCAATCCAACCTATGCATATCGAGGCATAAAACCTGCTGATTTAGATAGCATTCCTGAAATGCCAGCAGCCTATCCGGAATATTCACAATTCAAAGAACTTCCTGCTTGGGGATTTTATGTCCGACACGTTAAAAATTTGAACATTGAAAACATAACATTAACCGCCCAAGGAAAGGAATACAGACCAGCTATTGTTATGGATGACGTGCAAGGGGCCACATTTTCTCAAATGAATTACATAGAGCCAGGAGCGACCAAGAAAAAACAAATACATATCTACAGGTCTTCCAACGTATTGCTCAAAAAATAACCGAAACACCTCATGAACTACCTATCTAAAATTACGCTATTATTTTTCTGGCTCTTAGGATTTCAGCTCACAGCTAAAGATTATATAGCCACGGAATTTGGCGTTAAGAATGACGGACAATCCATTAATACGTGTTCCATACAAAAAGCCATCGATTTTATTCATGAAAATGGCGGAGGAAGACTCATTTTTGAATCAGGAAATTATATTACGGGAAGTATTTATTTGAAGTCAAATGTGACGATCCAACTAGATTACGGCGCAACGATTTTGGGATCTACGAATCCATTTGATTACGTCAAGGATAAGAAAATCGGTTGGATGGCCATCATTTTTGCCGTAAACCAAGAAAATATTGGAATTACAGGAAAAGGAACAATCAACGGCCGTGGGTTTACCACGGCGAACAATATGGTCAATTATATTCACCGGGGTGTTTATACTGACCCGCTAAAATATGACCGTCCCAATGAAACCAACCGACCACAGAATATTTATTTCCGCGAATGCACCAACATCAAAATCACGGATATCACGCTGAAAGATCCTGCCAGTTGGAACCAAACCTATGACCAATGTAAAAACCTTTACGTTGACCACATCACTGTGGACAGTAAATCCTATTGGAACAATGACGGAATTGATGTGGTGGATTGTGATGGAGTGGTCATTACCAATTCCTATTTTGACGCAGCTGACGATGTTCTTTGCTTCAAATCTCATTCAGCCGAGCACATTTGCCAAAATGTAGTCGTGGATAATTGCGTGGGACGATCTAGTGCCAACGGCCTGAAATTTGGCACTGTATCGAGAGGTGGATTTAAGAATTTTAAAGTGACCAACTTGACTATTTTTGATACTTTCCGATCGGCCATCACATTTGCCGCCGTCGACGGAGGTGAGATAGAAAATATTGTGATTGACGGGGTGCGCTCAATTAATACCGGGAATGTCATTTACTTACGAATAGGAGATCGCTGGGGTAGCGGAAAGAAGCCTTACATGAAAAACATCACGATCTCAAATGTATATGCAGAAGTACCTTTGGGCAAGCCAGATGTCGGTTATAATTTTGAAGGACCTATTGAGGACTTACCGCGCAACGTTTCACCAGCTAGCATCGTAGGATTAGTAGAAAATAAAATCCAACATGTAACGCTAAAAAATATCCAAATCGTTTATCCCGGAAACGGAAATCCGATGTATGCCAAGCGGGGATTGACTCCAGAGGAGCTTGACGGAATTCCTGAAATGCGGGATGCTTATCCCGAGTTCTCCCAATTTAAGGAACTTCCTGCTTGGGGTTTTTATATCCGACATGCGGAGGGAATTACCTTTGAAAATGTCACGTTTACGGCACTTAAAAAAGATTATAGACCTAGTGTGGTCCTCGATGATGTTAAAAATGTGACATTTGTAGGCTTGCAGGTAAATGAACCTGAGAGCGCTGGAAAACAACAAGTTTTCACACAAAAGTCCAGCAATGTCCTACATAAATAGAATGACTCCATTCAAAAAGCCTGAGCAGGCTAATGAAATTAATAGAATACAAAATACTCGATTGATCAAAATTTTGTAAAATCATTGAGTTTATCAAACATAATAAGATGAAGAAATTGCTTTTAAAAACCTTTTTTATGTGCGTTATCAGTCAGATTCATTTAATTGCAAAAGACTACAACGCATCGTTATTTGGCATCAAATCAGACGGAGCCACCTTAAACACTCAATCCATTCAGAAGGCAATTGACTTCATCAGTGAAAAAGGTGGGGGGAAACTTAAATTTTATGTAGGCCGATATTTAACCGGCAGCGTCCAATTGAAATCTAATGTTACGATTGAATTAAATGAAGGAGCTGTCCTGGTAGGCACCACGTCCATCTATGATTATGTGGGGATAAACGGGTCCAAAGCTTTAATCATCGCCGAGGGCCAGCAGAACATCGGAGTAATAGGAAAAGGGGTGATTGAGGGCCAAGGACCGGCCATACTAGATCAAATCGCCAAGCAAATTAAAAAGGGATATTTGCAAGAAACCATTTCAAAGGCAAGTCCTGCTTTAATTGCCATGACTAATTGCACTGGAATCACGATTGAAGGTTTTAATTTGCAACATGCATCTGGGAATTTTTTAGCATTTTCTGCTTGTAAACAAATAAGCATTAAGGGAATTAATATTAAAAATGCTGCAGTAAAAGAAGGAAAAGGGTTCGTTTTTGCTCAAATTGATGGATTGAAAATGGAAAATATATTCATTGATACCACGGAACCTGAATTACAATCCGATGGAATGTCGAAAAATATTAACATGGCCAACTGCAAAAATGCGGCAGGTAAAAGTTTGTACATGAAAAATTAATTTAAAAAAAGCGATTTAATCCACTTAGGCAAATTGGCCTATCAAATTATCAAATAAAGAGTTTTTAATCACCTATAATTGCTTGATTGGCAAATTGTTCCGCCTCCACAAAAACAAATTCCTGTGCGGCCGACTTAGATTTATTTTGAGCTAATGAAGGTATTTGACTGGCTAATAGACATAG
>Ga0114958_10002699_pt1 | contig 13117 bp, 10 predicted proteins | sample C_130208_EF_Meta_FD_89577 | JGI IMG/M metagenome (GOLD analysis project Ga0114958, IMG submission 89577) | Freshwater microbial communities from Lake Croche, Canada to study carbon cycling - C_130208_EF_MetaG | ecosystem: Environmental > Aquatic > Freshwater > Lake | place: Lake Croche, Canada... | reverse complement strand
TCAGCACATCGTCTCTGAACTCTCCCCTGATACCAAGTACCCAGAGAAGGAACTCAACCTCATCATTGCCAAGTACCACGCAGACACAGCTGCACTACGCAGGTACATGATCGAGTACGGGATATTGGAGAGGGATGGGGAGAGCGTTTATTGGGTTGTTAAAAGCGAGATTCGTTGATCGCTAACTTTTTTCTAACAACCTCTGAAATATCTACGCCAAGCACATCTGCTAATCGAATTAAATAAATAGCTCCATTTAAAGAAGTGGGGGCTTGGAAGAAGCCCTCCAATCCTGGACAATCCGGGTATGCCCACTACCCAAAAAGTTGCCGAATACAATCTTTGGGCCGATAGCTTCCATGAGGGTGAATGGGCGTGCAGAAATATCGCTCGTGAAATTGAGAATCAGGGCGGTTCGTTTCAGGTTCAATACGATCAGGGATTTATCCCGGCTTTTAGCTTCAAAATCGATAACTTGGAAATAAGAGTTCACGTTTACGGGAACTATGGCTCATGGAGTCCTAAGCCAAAAGCGTTAGAAGATCTCTTAGCTTGGGGTAAGCCAGATCTTGTATTGATCAATGACAGCAACGATGAAATTCTAATAGCTGTCGAAGAAACCGCTGCTACCCCTACGGGCAACCAAGCTCTTCAGCGATGTGAACGACAATTTGGGTCCGCGATAGAAGGTTTCCCATTCTGGTATTTGATCTCTGAATTTGGACTTCACTCAGACGGGGGTGTACGAAGAGACTCCGTTTGGCCTTCGCTTATGGGATTAGAAATCATGACTTCCCTAGAGATACCATCCATAGTTCTGCACTATTCAGATCTCGAGAATCCCGAAGATTACGAGAGCGGAAAAGGCATGAAATCACTTTTCAGAATAATGATGGGCGTTCTTATTAATTCTACAAATGGTGCCGAACCGATGAGTGGTTTAGAAAGAGAATTGCAATCACAAATCGACGAGATGACAAAATTTATAGATTTAACTGCGACAAATTCATTATATTTTTTACCAGAATCAGAATCATCGAAAAAGGAAGATCTAACCAAGAAATTGTGCGCAACTGGGGACTTGCGAAGTTCGCATCGTAAAGATCGGGAAAACTATTTAATCTGGCCACTTGCTCGTGAATTGAATGCCCTACAGCAAGGAGAGCAAAGTTCACGGGAACTTAAGAAGCATGATCCCTTTGCGAGAGAACTTGAGAATTCAATCGACAAAGGACAATCCTACGGAATTATCAGGGGTAGCGGCTCTAAACCTCAAAAAGAAGACCAAATGAAAACCTGGATTTCGCAGCAAAACTCCCTCCAAATAACGTGGGAAAAGGGGGTGGATTCAAAATACGAGGAAGCTTTTCGACTCCACTTGAAAGACTTTCCGAAGTCGCCTACTGGTTATCACGTAATTACTGCACCAAGAATTCTCTATCTTTTTGATGACTTTAGGAGCGTAATTAATTGCTTATCCCGTTCCTTTCCTGATTTGAACTACAAATCTCTTTTGAACATAGATTCACCTTCCCTCGTCTATATAAGTAATTCCGTTAAGCCCGGGAGAATATTTGGAGATCCTTACACAGGACAGATTGCTGCTTATGCAACAAGTTTTGGAGCTCTATCCAAAGGTCGTAAAGTTCTTGCCTATTTTCCTCATCAAAGTGTCGCTCAGGCCCTTAACAATTTTGACAATCCGAGCAATAAAGGTCTTCGAATTATGAAAGAACTCACAGACTATTTAGTTTTTGGAGGTGGAATCACTCTAGATATGAAAACGGGTGAAGTCTTATGAAACCAAAATTGGTGAGTATAAACGAGGAGATTGTTAGGTGGAGCTTTGAAATTTCTGTGAATCGAAGTAACGACTGGTTTATAGCGTTCACAAATCCTACAGCTGGGCCTTGGAAGAGAATTACCGCTCCAGACAACGAAGGGAAAATAGGCGAAATTCATCGATTCGAAATTGATGAAACAAGACCAGACTTGATTCTTGTAAACGACAAGATGCAACATGTATTGATTATTGAAGCTAAAACTACCTTCAACGACCTCCAAAAACCAGCACAGCTTATGAAAACTTCGCAATTGTTCGAAAGTTTGGCCATTAAATTGCGAAATATGGCAAATAACAATTTCTGGGGATCAAGGTCTAATTACGAGTATTCACTAGGGTTGCTTTGGTCATCAGGCGATGAGTCCAAATCTCAAATTTTAGAAACCTGCCAGGACTACTTAAAAAGAATCGCGGGCCTTACCAAGGACATAATTTGTATTCAAGGTTATGTCGAAAATGAATTGCTTAAATCAAAGGTTTACAAGGCAATAAGTGGTGAAATCCTGAAGCTTCCTAATTAAAATCAAAAGTTAACTGTAAATCAGGTACTTTATCTTCTACTTTTTTATCAATAACTGAATCTAGAAGCGCTTTAATTTCATAAAACGACGGAGTCCCATATTCTCTCATTATTACCTTTGTCCTTATAAGAAAATCATCATCAATAGATATTTGATCAACCCCACAACTCTGAATTTGTTCCAAAAGTATTTGGGAAAGTGTTGGGTAATCTATCTCCGAATTAGAAACTAAGAATGATCCAACTTTAGTGAACTTCGAATCTATAAGCTTATCTATCTCCTGAAGGTCTTGAGCCCGCAAGTTATTCTCTAGCCAAAATTCTAGGGCGTATCTTTGTAGGAGTGGATAAAGAACTTTTCCTCCCCTTGAGCCTGCAACTTTGTGTAAATACAATGTCAATGCATCTGCCAAGTCTTCGTATTTATTTGGTTTTCTGTCATCTGTCCCATACACCACATAAAAGTCACCGATATAGCTTCCACCAATAGCTTTTTGCGATTTACTTGATATGACTGCTGGATCTTGATAGTTGACCTCTAGTGGGACTAAACCTGCACTTTGAAAAGATTCAATAATTCCTTTCCAGGAATCAAGCGAGATATTGTTGAAGGTTAGAAGAGCTTTGCCATCTGGCTTCAAAATCTTTCGGACTAATCCAAAAACTGTTGTAAGTTCTTCCAAGTATTTTTCACCAGTCATGGGTTCATTTGTACGATCTGACACACTTATGTCATCTGCATAAGACACATCTTCGCCCATAAAGGCATTCCAGATTGCTGAGAATTCTAAGAAAGCGACACTATCCCCATAGGGTGGATCAAGAAAAACAAGATCGGCTTTTACTCCTGTTTGATGTAATTCTTCAAGTCCGTCCTTAGCTGACTTTGCCATAATTTTTACGCTGGCATCTCTTTTCAAGTCCCTTTCAGAATGGACTAAGGCTGAATATAACTTTTCGATGCGTGCTCGTAGATGAATAAATGGGTTAGATTCGAGGTGGACAGGGGGTATCCAAAAACCAGGGATGGTCCACGCTTGTCCCCCAGTCTTTAGTCCACCTCGTGAGGCAATCAGTCGACTAGCTTGAGCTGAACTTGCCGTTAAAACAAGCAATAAGGCTTTCTTCATAGCTTCGTTATTGATTGCATGAGCTTTTTCTGCAAATTCTGAAAGTATGCTGAAATTTCGAGATGTGAAATACGAACTAACTCCATGCTTATCGCTAGTAAGAGTTCGTTTGTTGTTTACTAATGATTTATCGAATCTAATTATCGAAGAGAATATTTCTGATGAAATATCAGTCTGTCTAGCAATTTCCTCCGATGAAATTACTTCCAAGGAATCAACACACACTAAATCTACAATTTGAGTTCCTATGAGATTTGTTATTCCAAATGAAAGTTTGTTTCCACATTCTTCACATTTCTTGCCATTATTTCCATGCGTTTCAGGATCGAATGTGTTCACAGAAGAACACTCACCGCACCTGACTTGTACGTGATGAACCAGGTAACGTATTTCTTTACCGTTTTGTGTCGTATATTTGGAGCCAAATTCCGATTCCAAATCTTCAAGCATACGCAGCGCAAGACTCCTGAACTCTTCCGCCTTTACGGGATGGGTTAAGAAACCAGAGATTGCCCTTGCAGTAGGATTAACATCTATGCCTATTGAATCAAAACCGAGTTTCTGAGCTTCCAATAAAACGACCCCCGAACCACAAAATGGATCAATTACGATTCCAAGTTCGGGTACTAAATTTTTGAGGTATTCGGAAATTACATTTGCAGGTTTCCTAGACCAATACTTGTGCCAGGAATACTCTGGTCCGTGAGTTTGTGCTTTTATGTAACCTAGGTTCATTTTCTTTTCCTAAGCGTAAGAATGAAATCAAACATGGTAATTCCAAGGCTTCCAGAGCTCCTACGTTGGCTCGTTGCCCATGAAGCCTCTGTGTATTTAGGAACCCGGAGAACGGTTCTTTCAACCTCAAAATGCTCACTAACCAAATCAATTATCTCCCGAGTGACAGTCAGGTGCTGTTCTTTCATCAGCGCATCGCCGATCATGATTGCAAGACGAGTATTCTTTCCCATAAATTTTTGTAAATTTAGAATAGATTTTGCCATATCTTCAACATAGAATTTAGAATTCTCAGGTTTTCCTACCTTGAAAAATTCACGAATTTCTTGCTTGCTAAAACCTTTTCTATCTTGTTGGATCCATGCCAGTTCTAGGCTATTAATCGACGAATACTTATATGCATTGAAATATGGGGGATGATAAATAACCAGATCTGCGTTTAATTTGTCTAGCGATTCGTTATTCAAAATATCTGCTTTTTGTATTTGGACTCTACTAGTCTTGGGCAGCTTCGAAATGTTCTCGATTGATTTACCAATAGACTTCAATAAGACAGGTAATGGGTCTGGGACGGCGGTATCAACATCAAGAAAAAGTCTGCCTTGTTGTGTTGTCGCTTTTGAAACTTTTCTAACGATTGCTGCAAAGTTCATCTCTAAGAAGTTTCGAAGTTCTCGATTCGTCTCTTCATCGATTGCATCTCTCATACGGCTCAAAGAGCGTGCCGTTTCGGGGAGAAACCAATGTTCAAGGTCTATACCAGTGGGTTGGAAACTGCCTTTACGTAAGCTTTTGTATCTTTGTTGGAATTTTTCTGAAGCGTTTTCCATGCGCTTTGCCGAAAGAGGTGTTGTCTTTACTTTAGAAATAAGGACGGAAAGAGGATTAAGGTCAAATAGAAAGGCATCGTTCTCCATCCAGAGTGCTTCAACTCCAGTGGTTCCACTCCCGCAAGCTGGATCAACTACTACTCCCCCAGGTTTGGAGTAGTCCAGCATCAATTGGCGTCCGATCGGAGCTGGGAACTTACCAAAATATCTATAAATTCCATGAGTTGAATAATTAATAGCGGCATTACTTCCCTCTACAGTCCAAGAGAAATTTTCAGCCAATCCTGAAAGTTCGGATCGCTTTAGGAATTCCCTGTGTTCCTTGAGCATTTTAGATCCCGCAATCATTGCAACTCCAGTGCCATTCCCGGGTAGGGCAGAAAGATAACTCTTGGAGTATTTCTTACCAGTCAATTACAGCTCCATTTTTAAAGGGCGCTAAGCACCATTTTCTGATGTGACTCTTAAGTTGAAAAATCTCATCCACTAAAAAGAGCTTCCAACCAAATCACTTAATGAACTAAACTTACCTGCTAGGAGTGACAAAACCCCTTTATTTAGTAAACTTGAGCCAATTTTTCCGATCTTGCAATACAAATTGCGGTGCCTTTTGCCTCTTAACTGTTCGCGGGGCGCTCTTTGTATTTCTCCTCAGCCTCAGCCATGGCTTCCTCATACATCTTAAAATAGGCATCATTTGCTTCGGCATCGTCTCTGTCATCAAAGATTTCAGACCACTTTGCGTGAACTCTTTGGGTAATCCTTAATTTCTCATCTCTTGGAATTGTCATCTATTTCCCCCTTTTTAGGATAGGCCAATTTCTCCCAAATTTGTGTTGCGTAAAAGTCAATTTGAGAGTCATTCATCTTTGAAATGTCTTGTAGCTCGACCAGACTAATTTCCTTACTAAGATCTGGTGCATTGTTGACATTCTCGCCTTTCCAACCGCACTCGATACACTTTAAAGTTGGGTCATCACCTGTCACGCAGCAGCCACCAATTGCGTACTTCTCTTCATCAACAGGACCATCAGGTAGTCCATAAAATATTTTCCTTAACCCACTAATGGAGTTGCAATCAGGGCAGGATTTCATTCTATTTACCCTCCAAAGCTTTGAGAATCTCTTCGATAAATTCATCCTTTTCAGATGGGGTCATCAAATTAACTGGCTTAGGTACCTCAATGAATACTGGCGCACCGCTCGCTTGATTCCCTGGAATCACCTTCATATTCCAAATATATATCTGACTACTGACATTTTACTTAAGAATCAATCCCTAGCCAAGAATCCCGACAAATTAGTCATCGGAGCCATCACTATCCTCGATTTCATCTTCCCCATCCTCTAAGCCAATCAATTCGCGATACTCCTCACGAAGATCTGCCATTGACTTCCTAGTCTTTTCATCAACCAGCCAAAAAGTCCATCCGTTGGTGTTTCGTTTACGAATTTGAATTCCTGCCAGAGAAAGAGAATCAAAAATAATTTCCTCACATTGGATTCGGCCATCGTCGAGAATTTGAGCCACTTTGCCTGCATGTTTGTTTTGCTTTGGATATAACGTCTGGCCAGCAGAAACTAATCCAGCACTGATCAGATCAATGACACCTACTTTGATCTGCTTCTCGGGTTTTTCTGAGAGGATTCTAGATTTGTGACCTGCTGGAACAGGCCAAATATTGATTAAGGATTGAACAATTGTTTCGGTGCGAGACTTGATTAGATCTTCGCTCCAACCGTAACTCCCTAATTCTTGTACCTGTTTATTTATTAGGAGAACATCGTGTTTGGTCAGCTCGCCACTCTTGGACGTCCAAGGGCCATTGGATACTGAGCTATTTAGTTTTGTTGTTAACAAAGTCAGATTACCTATTGTCTGAAGCAGAGCTTCTCGCTCGTCTTCCGAATGACTTCCTATTGGCCAATTCGTTTGCCATCTTTGCGGCATGATGTGTTCGATTGCAAAAGTGCCACGTTTCATACGCGTGCCCGATTTAGAAGTTTCTCCACCTATCCAGCCGCGAGAATGATCTTCCAGCGCTTCTAAGATCATGCGAATACGAGATCTATAGAGGTTTCTGTAGATCTGCATCTGGGATACAAATCCAGACAGCTCGACGTCATCAGGCCAATACGAACTAACGCTGCTCTGCTCTGAGAAATATTTCTCTAATCGCGTTCCAGCATGTTCACGATCCTTGTTTACTACCTGCACCATTTCGACAACCAACTTGTTGTAGTTTTTATTGGTGGCTCGAACGAGTAGGCGACGTACCATCCAGCTTTCGATTACGGAGACTGCCTTCTCAAGCTCATCATGCGGGACTGCCACCTCAGTTGGATCTATCAGAGTAATAAGTATCGGACGAAGTACATCCAGTTCCATTGAATTTAGACGGTAGGCGAATAACTCAACCCTGTTGATTTCTCCTTCTTTATTCTCAGAACCATCGAAGACTTCCTTGTATTTCACGGCTGCTGAATGTATTTGCTCTAAGAGCTCCAACATTGAAATTCTTGAATCGTGGTCGGCATAATTCTTAAAAGTTGAGAATATTTCGCGGTTTAAAACTTCTTCACCGATCTTTGCAATTAGCCAGTGATTGATGAACAGGGAGGAGCGCTGGAATTTTACGCGGCCGTAGTTGATCTCTTTCTCCCAGAAAGGCGTCTCGAAATCTTTCCAGAATTTGAGATAAGCATCTTCGACATCGACCTTCTTCTCGCTAAGTCGCTGAAATACGAAATTCTTGATTAAGTCCGCGGCTGTGAGTACTGCTCCGCGAGCGTTAAGGGTTTCGAAAATTTCTTGTGCATTTTCATTGACTGCTAGATCAATTACTACGATTTGTAGGAGCTCTCTGCAGCAAAGGTCCAACACTTCTGCTCGTTGTTGAGCTTCATCTTCGCCATTTTCCAACAACCATTCGCGTGCGCTTTCAGAAAAGAATCGATGGGCAAGAGCCATTTTCGATTTAGAATGCTCCAGATTTTCATAATCGACTGGAAAGGGCGCTGCTAAGACCTCGTTGAATGCAGGTCGGTCTTTATTGGTTGGCCAAACTTTGAACTTGTCCTCGGGCTTGTTGCAAGAATCTTCGTCATTTTCAATTAATTTCTTGATTCTTCCTGCAGGACGTTTTGCGCCAACCGATTCAAGTTGTGCATGAATTGCATCGAACATCAGTTGAAGAGTTGTGAGTCTCTGTTGTCCATCAATAATGGTTCTCTGCTGAATCTCACCTATGGGACTCTGAACTTGCTGAACTACAACGGCTCCGAGGAAGTGGGGCTGATGTTCCACCTCTGGTTGAGCCATATACCTTTTTAGGACTCGAGTTAAGTCGCGCCACATTGGTTCCCACTGCAGCTCTTTGTTCCAGACATATGGGCGCTGAAAAAGAGGCACGAGCAAGCGCTGCTGAGCCCTGAATATATGTTCGGGCGTGTGCGTGTCAGTTTTCATGTGGTCAGCCTACTTTGTGCCATCTTCGTCGGATAGGTTTACGGGTTAGGTCCCGATTTGGTCATTTTGGCGATTAATGAAAGTGCCTCATCTTCAGTGAATCCACCCGTCATTAGAGATTTGTAGATCTCGTGCAGACGTACGGCGGACTCCTCTAAGGCTGACAGACCCTCAAAACCTTGTAAGTTCTCCATGTCTGAAAAATTAGCAGTGACCACTGACATTTCTACAAGGGTTAGCTTTCGATATGTCCCGGAAGCCTTCTGACCTGGTTCCGGAGCGCCTGGATTCATTGGGGGCATTCTTTAATGTCGGAGGCGGCACTAAAGTCAGAACATGGAGTTAATAATTTCCTTGGCAATCCTCTGGGGCATGTACAAATTCGCATCCATGCTTTTTTCATCTCCAAAGAAGCAGCCAGTTAAGAAAAGGGCAGCGCCAAGAAAATCTACATACTCGCCCACCGCAAGAACTTCCCCAGCCAAGAAAGCCTCTACCTACACTCCTAAATCCCCAGCGCCAACATCTGCAAAACCAAAGACTCCCTCTGCAAAGAAGGCTGGTTCCGCTAGTGGTAATCGAACTTATTCTGGACCCTTATTCGCACAAGAGGGTGAAAAAGGTAAATTATTTGGATTTGCAGGTAAGAGTGGAATCCATGGACTTGACGGTCCATTTGCGATCATCGACCTAGAAACTTCAGGATTTAATCCCCCTGGAAGCAAAATTCTTGAGATTGCAATCTTAAAGATCGATAGCGATGGAAATGAGTTAGATAGATTCGAAACTTTGATTAACCCTGAAGATGGAAACGTGGGTCGTACAGACATACATGGCATCGAATTGAGAATGCTTAATGGGGCACCCACCTTTGATGAAGTAAGTGGAAGAATCCTAGAGATAATTCAAGACTCCATAATCGTGGCTCACAACGCACGATTCGAAGAAAACTTTCTCGCATCTGAACTGAATGAGGCGGGGCACGATCTCGATTTGATTCCAGCCTTAGACACACTATGGTTGGCACGAAACACGATTGAACTCCCGAATTACAAATTAGACACCGTCGTAACTGGATTCAACGAACGGATAATCGATGCCCACACTGCCTTGGGCGACGTGATCGCTGTTTCAAAAATTCTGCCAGAAATGCTGAGCCGAATCGGTCAGTTGTATTACCCAATTGCACATCCTCAATTACCTAGTGCCTCCGTACCATTTAAGGCTAAGACTCGATAACAATGGCTAAAAATTTGATCCCTCGTTCTCTTGCCATCAAAAAACATCAGATAGAGGTAGATGTATTCAACTTCATCAGCTTACGTAGAGGTGTCAAAGAGAGAAAAGCTCGAAGTAAGTACAAAGAGCTGTTCACCTATACCCTGACGAAAAAGCTTAATAAATCGCAACAGAAAGTTGCTACCTCCTTTGCCCCAGAGACGCTTGTAGTCGCAGGAGCTGGAACGGGCAAAACTTCTGCTCTTTTAGGACGTGCAAAATATTTGATTACAGATGAAAGAGTCACGGGACCAGAGACCCTACTTTTGGCGTTCAACAAGAAAGCTGCAGAAGAGATTGCTGAGCGAGCTGAAAAGATGGATTTGGATGTAGTCAGCCGCACATTTCATGGTTTTGCAAGACAAGTAATTATCAAGAGTGTAAATCAACTCGGTAAGGCATCACCTTCTGATTTCAATTCAATGGAGTCACTCGAGGGTATCGCCTTTAGTAAGGATAAGGACTTAATTGAATTCATCAAGAAATTCTATGACCAAGGGATTGATGAGAATACAAAGAAGTTACTTCAGCAGTTTTTTTCTCAATTACTTGTGCCCTACTTTCAGCATGACGAGTTCAAAAATATTGAAGAATACGCACAGTTTGTTAGAAGCGGAATTCCATTAACTCTTTCGGGGGACAGAGTTAAAAGTCATGGTGAGTGGTTAATATCAAACTACCTATTTTGCAATCAGGTTCCCTACAAGTATGAGGCACCTTATGAAGAGACGAAGGGATCAGGATTGTGGTACCGACCTGACTTTAGTCTCTTCCAGGGAATCTATATTGAATACTTCGGGATAGATCGTAATAATCAAACCTTACCTTGGATTGATTCAGAAAAATATGTCGAAGAAATGGTTTCTAAAGTCGAAACACATAAAGTAAACAAGACTTCTCTGATAAATCTTTCGTATCAAGATCTTCTTGATGGAAAACTCATTAGTAAACTTGAGAAATACCTCCGGGATTTTGAGATACCCATTCGCCCAATGAGTACAGCTGCGATACTCGAGGCGGCTAATAAGGCTGGTTACACTTCTAAAATATTTGAATTAACGAAGAGATTTCTGGGCTTCTATCGGGCGGGAAACTTCAAAGGTGAAGAATTGCTGGCCAAGTGCAAGTCTGACAGAGAGATAGTTTTTGGAAAGATATTTCTATCGCTGTATGAACAATATCTGTCAGAATTAAAAAGAATCAAACAAACAGATTTCACGGGATTAATTCTTGAGGCAACAAAAATTCTAAATGCCACAAATGAGTATCTACCCTATAAGCACATTATGGTTGATGAGTTTCAAGACATCTCAAAAGATCGGTGGGCCCTAATTGAGAGCCTTAAAGCAAATAATCCAAATATTGAATTTACTTTCGTAGGCGATGACTGGCAAGCCATTAATGAGTTTGCAGGCAGTGATCCAGAAATTATGATCAGTCTAGGTAACTGGGAGAAAAAGCGGGAACAATTGTTTTTGAGTGAGACGTTTCGGATGCCACAGAGTCTTTGTCAATATTCGGGAGAATTCGTAATGCAGAATTCTCGTCAAATTCCGAAGGAATTAATCGCAAAAGGAGATACAGCTAAATACGATCAATCCCTCAACTTTTACTGGGATACAGATCCCATTACCCACGTAGAAAACATAAAAAAAGTTATCACTGAGATTGGCAAGGATGCCCAAGACCCCAACTGCGAGTTATTTATCATCGCTAGATACAACCGCAGTCTGCCTAAACTTTCTGAAGTCGATGGCCTTTGGGCGGGCCCGGTTTCTATTTCCACCATACATAGGGCTAAAGGATTAGAAGCTGACCACGTAATTGTTCTTGATGTTAATTCCTCGGGCGTAGGCTTTCCATCATTAATTCAAGATGATCCCCTTTTAGACTTAGTCAGAGATCAAGATTTCACTTTCCCAAATGCGTCTGAGCGCCGAGTTTTTTACGTAGGAATTTCTAGGGCGAGAAAAGCAACGCATGTTATCTCTTCAATCAAAGCCCCATCGACCTTTGCTCTTGAGATGCAGAAATCCGAAAGTGGAGAACATATTGGCTTTGAGGAATCAAAGATTTCTAATTGCCCTTCTTGTAAATCGGGTTGGTTAATCAAAAAAGAGAAAGTGCGAGGTCTTTCTTGTACCAACTGGCCCGTCTGTAAATTTAAAACTCCTCCATGTCTTATCTGCGGCGAACCGACAGAGATGGATGTAGAGGCTCCCAGCATCTACAACTGTGAAAATCATCCAAAAGATGGGGTTAAGCGCTGTAAGAAATGTGATCTTGGTGCTTATGAAGTTAAGACTGGAAGAAATGGAAACTTCTTTGGGTGTCATCTATGGATGAGCACTGGATGTCGAGGCTCAGAGAGTCTTTCTGAAATTTCCGATCTCAGGCCTTTGCCTAAAATTAAATCTGACTCGGTGTCTGGAGTAAGCGAAGTTAGTGGTAGTCGGTCAGGCAAGAAATGGACACTCGAAGAGGATCTTCTTGCCCTTACTTTGTTTAATAGTGGAAACGATCTTGAAGAGATTGGCGATCAATTGGGTCGTAAAGCCACAGCAATTCAGGGTCGGTTCGTAAGATGGATCGAAATGGCTGAACCTCGATTACAAATCCAAATATCCAAGAAGTCGGTTGAATACGAGAATCATGAAGATGAGTGGACGGAGCCTCAAAAAGTTCAATTACTCAGCCTTTGGGAGCAGACCTTGAGTTTGGTGGATATAACCGAAAAACTTCAACGCCCAAAGCACCAAATCATCATTACGTTGTTCGAACTTGACCAGTTTGAGCTAAGCGATATGCATATTAAAGCAGTTGAAGATCACTACTCACTCAAGAATTAATTGCAGCTTCCTAATTTGCATAAAGGTAATCAATATTAAAGCAGTAGCTTCATCATAGAGATCTGCTGTCCTGGGGGTAAAAAGTCAGGAAGGTCTGGCATTTGTTAGCAGTACGGTCATCAGTAGAAGCAGTAATGTCAGGAAGGTTGGCTTATTTTCCCCTTGGAAAAGGTCGAAACCCCGTCTATTATTTCTTTAAACAAGCTCAGATTGTCACTGTCCTATAACTCTTAATCACCACCTCCACCACCCCTTCCGGCGTCGCACTCTCCCCCAACTCCACATTCACATTGGTAGTTAGTCCATTGATCTGGGCAGCAGACAGGATTGAGAGTTGGGCAACTTATAGAGGGGCTGAGCACCCACTGAGTGATTTCTTAGTAACCAAAAGCATCTCAGTAAATTCTGCCCACACTTCTGGTGTCCTTGAATCAGGTAGGTATCCCCCGGCTCCGCCAACAAG
>Ga0114958_10002695_pt1 | contig 13128 bp, 11 predicted proteins | sample C_130208_EF_Meta_FD_89577 | JGI IMG/M metagenome (GOLD analysis project Ga0114958, IMG submission 89577) | Freshwater microbial communities from Lake Croche, Canada to study carbon cycling - C_130208_EF_MetaG | ecosystem: Environmental > Aquatic > Freshwater > Lake | place: Lake Croche, Canada... | reverse complement strand
ACTTCCAGGCGCAGGTAACCCCAACTCCCCTAAAAATCCGCTCACCCCACTGCGCTCAAGGACTTCCTTCATCAACCTCATCCCTCCCCATGCCGTCACCTTCTCGTCACTGTACTCAATCTCGTATTGCGGGCTCACCATATAGGTGATGCTCACTACACTGTTATCTTCTGGCTATCGCAAATTTTGGGTTTAAGGGCCGACTAAGTAAGAAATACCGGATTTGCAAAGGCGAAGGAGTTTTCGATGCGGGGCTAGGCGCCCAAGTGCAGCTGTATAAATTATACTGCAAGCGCAGGGCAACAACGCCCCGAGTGAAAAGAACCAGCCTTCCTCCTACAAAAGTAGGAGGGCGGGGGCCTCTAGCAGATTCCGCAGCGCCGTCATATACTCCGCCGCTACCGCCCCATCCACGACGCGATGGTCGCCGCTGAGGGTAATGCTCATGCGGTGGCCGATCTCGATCTCGTCGCGGCTGTTGACCACGGGTTTCTTGACGATCGCTCCGACCGCCAGGATCGCGGCCTGGGGAGGATTCACGATGGCGCAGAACTGTTCGATGCCGTAGGATCCGAGGTTGGAGACGGTGATGGTGCCTCCCGCGTATTCGTCGGGCTTGAGCTTCTTATCACGCGCGCGGGTCGCGAGATCCTTCACGGCGGCGCTGATCTGCTGGAGCGAGAGGTTCTGGGCGTCGCGGATGACGGGGGTGACAAGGCCATCCTCGACGGCGATTGCGACGGAGAGGTTCACGCTGCCATACTCGATGATGGCATCGCCGGCGAAGGCTGCGTTGACATTCGGCTTCTGCATCGCGGCGCGGGCCACGGCGGAGAGGGCGATGTCGTTGAAGGTGATCTTCCCGCCGCTCGCAGCGATATACTCCTTGCGGAATGCCATCATCGGGGCGGCGTCGATCTCGATGGTGAGATAGAAGTGCGGGATCTGGGTCTTGCTCGCGAGCAGGCGCTCGGCGATGACACGGCGCATGCCGCTGAGCGGCACCTTGGTCTCGGGCATCCCGGCGATCGGTGTGGGGAGAATAGCGGCCACGGGGGATGAGCCAGCGGCAGGGGCCGGAGAGCCTACTTGAGCACTCTCGACGTCAAAAGCGATGATGCGTCCGCCGGGACCTGTGCCCTTGACGGCATCGAGCCGGACCCCGCGGGCGTCGGCGATCTTGCGGGCGAGGGGTGATGACTTCACGCGGATACCGGCGTTGATGTTGCCGCCGGAAGCAGCGCCTCCTCCACCAGAGCGGAGAGCGGCGGCACGAGCCCGGGGAGTGAGCGGGCGTCCGGATGAGATAGCGGGACGGGAGGTCGGGGCTTCAGCTGCAGCCGCAGCAGGAGCGGGTGCTGCTTTCGGTTTGTCACCGGCTTTTTCTCCATCCTTCAGCACAAGGGCCAGCGCGGCGCCTACTAGGACCTTGCCACCCTCTGGAACGAAAATGTCGGCGAGCGAGCCCTCCTCGAAGGACTCCATCTCCATAGTTGCCTTGTCGGTCTCGACCTCAGCCAGAATGTCGCCGACCTCAACCTTGTCCCCCTTCTTCTTGTGCCAGCGCAGGAGGGTGCCCTCCGTCATGGTGTCGCTCAACTTGGGCATCGTGATCTCTGGCATGGTCGTAGGAGGTAGGTTGTTAGCGGTTTAGGCTGAAGACTGTTAGGTCAGAAGGGTTAGAATTCTAGGACTGCATGTTCTCGCGCAGAGGCGCGGAGGAAATTCATTGTGGAATCAGAAGCTTGAAAGCACTTTAGCTACGACGGCCTGGGCGTCGGGGAGCTGGAGCTTCTCGAGTGGCATGCTGTAGATGGCCGGGGCATCAAGAGCCGTGACGCGAAGGACGGGGGCATCCAGGTCGTCGAAGGCATGCTCGGCAAGCAGCGCGGCGATCTGCGCGCTGACGCCGCAGAAGGGTTTGTTCTCGTCGACTAGGACGGCGCGGTGAGTCTTGGCCACGGAATTGAGGATGGTCTCTTCGTCGAGCGGGCGGATGGAGCGCAGGTCAACGACCTCGGCTTCGATGCCATGTTCTGTCGCTAGGATCTCGGCGGCGGCAAGGCAGGTGAGTACGGCGCGGCCATGGGCGATGAGGGAGACATCGAGCCCCTCGCGCTTCACGTCGGCAACGCCGAGCGGGATGGTGTAGGAACCGTCCGGAACCTCGCCGAGGTCTCCGTAGAGAAGGGTGTTCTCCATGAAGCAGACGGTGTCATTATCACGGATGGAAGCGATCATGAGGCCCTTTGCATCGTAGGGAGTGGCGGGACAGACAACCTTCAGGCCGGGGGTGTTCGCCAGGAAGTTCTCGGGGGTGTGGGAGTGGGTCGCACCGACATTCGTGCCGCCATTAGCAGGGCCGCGGATGACCATCGGTACATTGATGAGTCCGCCCGACATGTAGCGGATGCAGCCAGCGTTATTCATGATCTGGTCGAAGCCGACATACGCAAAGCTCCAGAACATGAGCTCAACCACCGGACGCAGGCCCATCATGGCGGCGCCGACGCCTAGACCGAGGAAAGCTGCTTCGCTGATCGGCGTGTCGATGACGCGCTTGGAGCCGAAACGCTTCCAGAGACCCTCGGTGACCTTGTAGGCGCCGTTGTACTGGGCGACTTCCTCACCCATGAGGAAGACGTTCTCGTCGCGGGTGAGCTCCTCGGCGAACGCGTCGTTCAGGGCCTGGCGGTAAGTGATGAGAGGCATGCGGGAAGGTGTTTAGCGGTTTAGGCTATTAGGCTAGAGAATGCCGCTGGAAAAAAAGAGTTCATAGCGGGCGTTATTCGCTGAAGAAGAAGCTGCCGGTCTGGCCAGCCTCGGTCTTGTGATCCACCTCGTGGTAGATGTCCTCGAAGATGCTCTCCTCCGAGGGCCAGGGGCTGGCGATCCCGAACTCTGCAGCAGCGGCGGCTTCGGCCTTGGCCTCGTCATCGATCTTCTCGATCCCGGCCTGAGTGATCACTTTCTCGCTGAGAAGCTGGTTTTGCCAGAGAGTAATCGGGTCATGCTCAGACTTGTAGAGATCGATCTCTTCGGGGGAGCGATACTTCTTGGTATTCGCATCAGCCACGGAGTGGCCGTAGTAGCGGTAAGTGGAGACCTCGAGCACCATCGGCTTAGACTCTTTGCGGGCACGCTCCATGGCGGCTCCGAGATTGGCCCGTAGCTCGTAGAGGTCAAAGCCTCCACAGGTGGCCCACTCGACGCAGAAGCCCTCGGCACGCTTGGCCAGTGAGCCGTTCACGGCCGAGGAACGCTCGAGGCTGGTCCCCATGGAATAGCCGTTGTTCTCGATGACATAGACGATCGGAAGATCCCAGAGAGCGGCCATGTTCAGACACTCGCTGAAGACGCCCTGATTCACCGCCCCGTCACCTAGGAAGGCGACTGCGCAGCCGTTGATCTGCTTGTATTTGATGGCGAAGGCGAGGCCTAGGCCAAGCGGGGTCTGGCCGGCGACGATGCCGTGACCGCCCCAATAGTGCTTGTCGGGAGCAAAGAAGTGCATCGAGCCCCCCTTGCCCTTGGAGCAGCCAGTGCCTTTGCCGAAGAGTTCGGCCATGCATTCGTTCATTCCCATGCCAACGGCCAAGGCGTGGCCATGGTCCCGATAGGCGGTGATGATTTCGTCGTGGCCGTTCATCAGGGAAGCGGTGCCAACCGCGACCGATTCCTGGCCGTTGTACAAATGCAGGAAGCCACCCATGATCCCCTGATTGTAGTACTTCAGGGCCTGTTGCTCGAAGCGGCGGATGCGGAGCATCTCGCGGAGAAAGCCGATCTTCTCGGCAGGCTTCAAAGAGGAGTTGAAGGGGGAACTGGAGAAATCGGAGGAAGTCACCTTGGGTGGGGCAGCAACAGCTTTGGTGGGCGCTTTGGCCGTGGCTTTTGCAGTAATCGGCTTGGTGGGGGATTTTTTACCAGTCTGGGCAGGGCCTTTAGTCTTCAGGGGCTTGAGGGACTTAGGAGACGCCTTTATTGCTACAACCTTGGGGGCTGCGAGACGGACCACCTTTTTCGCGGCGGTCTTTTTGGATTTCGAAGGTAAGGAAAGCGTGCGTGCCATAGGCGTTTCCCATCCGGAGAAAGCCGGTCGGGAAAGGTAAATTATTGAGAAATCAGCCGCGTGCGGCAAGCCCGAAGAGGAGGTTGAAGACTATTAGGAAATCGCTGAATAAATCCTGACCCACGCCGAAAACCCTTCATAATTCATCCCTCATCCTTCATGTTTTCCTCCCCATGCCTTCCCCTACCACACTGCTGATGACCCTGGACTGCCCGGATCAGGTGGGGCTGCTGGCGAAGATCACCGGTTTTGTCGCGAAGCAGCGGGGGAACTTCGTCGAGGTGAACCAGTACACCGACACGATCAACAGCTGGTTTTTGGCCCGCTTTGCCTTCGAGATTCCGGAGGGGGTCACCTTGGAGACGGTGCGTACTGCTTTCGCTCCAATCGCAGTGGCCATCAAGGCGCGCTGCTCCATCCGCGACAGCTCCAAGCCGTTAAGGACTGTCCTGATGGTTAGCAAGGAGGATCATTGTCTGGCCGATCTGATCTGGCGCTGGCGTTCCGGGGAAATGAACATCGCGGTGCCGCTCGTTATCTCGAACCATGATACGTTGCGCTCCTCGGTGGAGAAGGAGGGGTTGCCGTTTCTCCATGTGCCGATTCTCTCCGACGAGGCGGGGAAGGATAGGGCTTTCCGCACGATCAGTGATGCCATTCGTGATGTCTCGGGCGAGCTAACCGTCCTCTGCCGCTACATGCAGATCCTTCCGGCAGGATTCTGCGAAGAGCATCACAACCGTGTTATCAATATCCATCACTCCCTGCTGCCCGCCTTTGCCGGAGCGGATCCCTACCGGCGTGCCTACGACCGCGGCGTGAAACTGATCGGCGCCACCTGCCACTACGCCACCGAAGAGCTGGATGCCGGCCCGATTATCCATCAGGAGATGATCCCGATCGAACACTTCCATTCTCCCTCGGACATGCGGCGTCTCGGGCGCGACTGCGAACGGCTCGCTCTGGCACGGGGGGTACGCCTCCATGTCGATGACCGCGTCGTGGTTCACGGCTCCCGCGCCATCGTCTTCGGGGATTGATCTTATGACCACAGCTTCCTCCTCCATCCATCTTCGGGCGCGCGGGCTTTGCCAGACCTATGATCTGGCCGGGAACCACTTGCAGGTTCTCAAGGGAGTCGATCTGGATGTGGCCAAGGGCGAAGTGGTCTTCCTGCGCGGTGACTCAGGGGCCGGCAAGTCCACCCTGCTCTACATTCTAGCCGGCCTGGAGCATCCGAAGCAGGGAAGCGTTGAGTTCGAGGGGGAGCGTCTCTTTACTCTCAAAGCGGATCGCGAGGCCCTGCTACGTAACCGCCGCATGGGGTTCATCTTCCAGTCCTATTTCCTGCTGCCGGAGCTGACGGCCCTCGAAAACGTCCTCCTACCCTCCATGCTGGGTGGCAGGAAAAATGAAGCCCATGCCCGCAGCCTGCTCGACCGGGTTGGGCTTTCGGGACGCCTCGACCATCTCCCCTCCCAGCTCAGTGGCGGCGAGCAGCAGCGGGTAGCGATCGCCCGGGCCCTGGTGAATGATCCCGGCATCCTCTTTGCCGACGAACCGACAGGCAACCTCGATACTGCGACGGGCACGGGGATCATCGAGCTGCTTCTGGGACTGGCCAGGCAGGATGGACGCACCTTCGTCGCCGTCACGCACGATCTGGCGCTTGCCACTCTCGGCGACCGTCAGCTCTATCTAAAGGATGGTCATTTGGAGGAATTAGGGGCGCCGGCTTAGATCCATGACCAACACGACAATCATCACGCCTGTCCAAGTCATGTTCTTCGACACGGATGCGGGTGGAGTCGTTCACAACATCGCCTACCTTCGCTTCATCGAGACGGCCCGCACACTGCTCGCCGTCCAGCTCGGGATGGACTGGAACCGGATGGGCCGAACCTCGGTCTATCCCGTGGTCGTGCGGACCGAGATCGACTACAAGAGGCCCGCGATCCTGGGCGATGAGTTGAAAGTCCACGGCCGGTTGGGCGAGTCAACCCCGGCCCGCTTCTGGTGCCATTTCGAGATCAAGCGCCCACGCGACGGCGCCCTGCTGATCACCTGCCAGCAGGCCCTGACCTTCGTGAAGATGCCCGAGGGGAAACCTCTCCGCCTACCCAAAGGCTGGCCGGAAGCTTTTGCGCCGGATGCTCCGGAAGTTTAACGAAACATTTCCATTTTCAGGTTTCAGGTTTTAACATCCCCGGATGGAACAAGTCGTCATCATCGGATCCGGTTGCGCCGGATGGACCGCCGCGATCTACACGGCGCGCGCCAATCTCAACCCCCTTCTCATCACAGGCCAGCAACCGGGCGGTCTGCTCACCACCACCTCGAGCGTCGAGAATTTCCCCGGCTTCCAGAACGGCATCGAGGGAACGGCCCTGATGATGGAGATGCAGGAGCAGGCCACACACTTCGGCACACAGATCCAGTACTTGAGCCGCGTGGAGTCGGTCGATTTCTCCTCCAGCCCGCTGAAAGTCACGGTCGACGGAAAAGTGATCGAGACTCGCAGCGTCATCGTTGCGGTCGGAGCAGGACACCGCCACCTTGGCGTCCCCGGAGAACATGAACTCGAGAACCGAGGGGTCACCTACTGCGCCACCTGCGACGGGGCTCTTCCGATTTTCCGCAACCAGCCTCTTGTGGTCGTGGGAGGAGGGGATTCGGCCTGTGAAGAGGCCAGCTACCTCACCCGGTTCGCCTCCCAAGTCTATCTGATCCACCGCCGCGACTCACTCCGCGCCTCCAAGATCATGGCCGAGCGGGCGCTTGCCAACCCCAAGATCACCCCCGTTTGGAACTCCGTCGTGGAAGAGGTGCTGGATGTCGCGCAAAACCGCGTCACCGGAGTGCGCCTGAAGAACATCGTGACCGAAGAAGTCAGCACGCTGGATTGCGCAGGGGTCTTTGTGGCGGTCGGCCACACACCGAACACGCAGATCTTCCAAGGGCAGCTCACCATGGATGAAGCTGGATACCTCGTTCTCGGGGAGGGAAGCCGCACGAACATTCCAGGGGTCTTCGCCGCCGGGGACTGCGCCGACTCCGTCTACCGCCAGGCGATCACGGCTGCAGGCATGGGCTGTGCCGCTGCGATCGACGCGGAACGCTGGCTAGCGGGCCTGTAAGCGGGGCACCAGCCCTTTCTCATTTTCAGTGGTAATTTGCGACCTCACCCAATTCTATTCCCCGTTCTCGGGGGGTGTGAGGCGTTATGTTGCGGAGAAGGCGGCTCACTTGGAGGCCGCCGGCAATCGCCATGTGCTGATCATTCCAGGCGAAAAGACCGAATGCTGCGTCAACGGTCTCCAAACCATCTACACCATCGAATCGCCGCTGATTTCCCGGACGGCCCGCTATCGCGCGCTCATCAATCTCAACCTTGTGGAAGAGGCCTTGGAGCGGGAAAAGCCGGATCTGATTGAGTCGGGCGATCCGTATCAGGTAGCCTGGAAGGCGCTCGCCTCGGGCCGTGCGCTCGGGATTCCGATCGTGGGCTTCTACCATTCTCATTTTCCCGACGCGGTGCTCCGCTCGGTGGCCAAGTACTTCGGTTCCATCTCCGTGATGATGGCCGCGGAGATCGGGAAAAAATATGCCGTCACGCTCTACAACCGCTTCGAGCGCACGCTTGTCCCGAGTGCCGGCCTCGCCGAACTCCTGAGCAGGTGGGGCATGGAGAATGTCGAGACGCTGGAGCTCGGCGTCGACACGGAGATCTTCTTTCCCGATAGAGAGCGCGGCCATGCGGCCCGCCAAGCGCTCGGATGGCCCTCCGACAAACAGGTCCTGCTCTATGTCGGCAGGCTCAATGCCGACAAGAACGTACGCAAGCTCTTCGAGGCCTTTGCTCTGCTGCACAAGAGCGATCCCGGACGGTTCCATCTCGTTGTGGTCGGCGACGGCATGCTCCGTAATGTGCTTCATCATCTGGAAGAAGAGACGCAGGCCGTGAGCTGGATTCGTTACTGTAATGAGTCCCAGGAGCTGGCTGACATCTACAGGGCGGCGGATCTCTTCGTGCATCCCGGGGTCAAGGAGACCTTCGGACTGGTGACCCTCGAGGGTCAGGCTTGCGGAACCCCCGTGGTCGGGATCCGCGGCAGCTACATGGACGCGATCAACTTCAGCGGCCTGCACAACTGGTCGGCGGACAACAATGCGGAGGCACTGGCCGGGGCGATCCGCACGGTCGCTGCTCAGGATCTTGCAGAGTCGGGCCTCCGGGCCTCCGCCTTCGTAAAGGGCCGTTACTGCTGGAAGGAAGTCTTTGCGCGTCTCTTTGCGATTTACCGGGAGGTGATCGCCTCGTACAACCCATAGGGTGTCTTTTGTCTCCACCGCGGCCCAGCCGTCTGCATCGTTAACGAACGGCGTCCTGATCCGGCGTTACGAGGCGCGCGATCGCAAGGCCGTCCGCCATCTCTGCTGTGAGACCGGATTTCTGGGTAAGGCGATCGATCCCATTTTCCAGGATCGCGAAATTTTCGCCGATTACCTGACGCGCTACTACACCGACATCGAGCCGGAGTCTTCCTTCGTGCTGGAGCAGGAGGGCATTGTGAAGGGCTATCTGCTCGGCTCCTACCGTCCCTTCCGCCAGCAGCTCTTCAATTTCTTCAACAACATCCATCTCTTCACCCGCGGGATGGCCAAGTACCCTTTCTACAACAATGCCACGCGGGACTTCATCGGCTGGATCCTGCGCACCTCGTGGAAGGAGGTTCCACAGGCTCCCCGTCGCAGCGCCCACTTCCACTTCAATATTCTGCCCGAAGCACAGGGGCTTGCCCACAGCACCAAGCTCATGAATAGCTATCTGGATCATCTGCGCAGCAAGAACGTGCTCCAGGTCTACGGCCAGGTAGTGACCTTTGAAGCGCGTCGTGGAGCCAGGGTTTTTGAACGCTACGGCTTTCAGGTGCTCAACCGCAGCGAGATCACGAAATACCGCAAGACCCACCCCGAACCGGTCTACCTCACGACCGTGCTGAAGGAACTCTCGTAGCGCGGCTGCGAGAGAGGCATTTAGGCTAAAGGCTGAAGGCTATTAGGTCGAAACTTTGCCCTACGGTTTCAAGCCTTGAATTTTCAGCTATCGAGACGATGGTCGGCTCTCTCGGCTTCTCATTTTCCCAACTAACAGCCTTCAGCCTTTAGTCTAAACCCTTTCTCCAAATGACTGACACCGAGGCAGCGATCGTCCTGAATATGCTTCCCCAGGTGGGGCCCGTCCGGGTACGGCGGCTGACCGAGCGATTCGGATCCCTTGCTGCGATCCTCGGGGCCACAGGCTCAGCATTACGGAGTGTGGAAGGGATTGGGCCTGAAGTTTCCTCCGTCATTAACTCCTGGCAAGAACACGCCGATCTGGATGCCGAGCTGGCTTTGGTCCAGAAGGCCGGGGCCCGCGTCCTGACTCAGGTCGACACCGAGTATCCCGAACTCCTCAAGGAAATCCATGATCCCCCGATCGTCCTCTACATCCTGGGCAAGCTGGAGGAACGTGACCAGCGGAATGGCATCGGCATCGTCGGTACGCGAAAGGCAAGTCTCTACGCCTTGGAGTCGGCCAAGAAGCTAGGCTACCAGCTCGCCTACTCTGGACTGACGGTCTACAGCGGTCTGGCGCGCGGCATCGACACGGCAGCCCATCAGGCAGCCCTGGCGGCTAATGGACGAACTGTCGCCGTCTTGGGCAGCGGCCTTGCCCATATCTATCCGGAGGAAAATATTCCTTTGGCTGAGAAGATCGTTGAGAACCATGGGGCTGTGATCAGTGAGTTCCCCATGGGGGTCACCCCGACCAAGCAGACCTTCCCCAAGCGGAACCGGATCATTAGCGGCTGCTCCTTCGGCCTGCTGGTCGTGGAGGCCGGCCAGAACAGCGGCGCCCTGATCAGCGCGCGAGAGGCCGGGGATCAGGGCCGCTCACTCTATGCCGTTCCCGGTCGGATCGATCATTCGGGCACGCTCGGCTCGAACCGTCTGATCCAGCAGGGGGCGAAGCTCGTGATCGACGCCGCCGATATCCTAGCCGATCTCCCCATGATCTTTGCGACACCTCCGGAGCTCTCCCGTAGCCGTCCGAAGGTGGAACTGACCGGCGAGGAGCTCCTGGTTTACGAGGCGATCGAAGAGGATCCGACCCCCGTGGACACGATCATTGCGAAATCCGGTTTGCCTGCGGCCACAGTCTCTTCTAGGTTGCTCGCGCTTGAGCTAGGTCGCCATGTCCGCTCCCAACCTGGCAACCGCTTCCTCAAATTGATCTGATTTTTTGCAGTTTTTCCCATTAATCCTTTTAGCTTTCAGCTTTTAGCTTTTCACTTTTCCCTCCATGTCCAAAACCCTAGTCATCGCCGAGAAGCCCAGCGTCGCCGCCGATCTGGCCCGAGCCCTGGGGGGAAAAGCAGCCAAGGCCGAGTTCTTCGAGGTGGACGACTACATCATCACCTCGGCGGTCGGTCACTTGGTGGAGCTTTGCCTGCCAAACAAGATGACAGGCGGCAAGGGTCTCTCCTGGAAGCTCGATTCCCTGCCGATCATTCCCCAGGAGTTTGAGCTTCAGCCGATTGCGCGCTCCGCGGACCGGCTGGCCGTGGTCAAGCGACTGCTCAAGAAGCCCGAAGTCACCTCGCTCATCAATGCCTGCGACGCCGGCCGCGAGGGAGAGCTCATCTTCCACAACATCATCCAGCTGACCGGGTGCAAGAAGCCGGTAAAGCGTCTCTGGCTCCAGTCGATGACCAAGGAAGCAATTCAGGAGGGCTTTGCCCATCTGCGCGACGATGCCGAGATGCAGCCGCTGGCAGCAGCAGCCGTCTGCCGCTCCGAGAGCGACTGGCTGGTCGGGATCAACAGCACCCGCGCCCTCACCGCCGTGAACTCCGGCCAGGGCAGCTTCCAGCTCACGCCCGTCGGCCGGGTCCAGACTCCCACACTCGCGATCCTGGTCGAGAGGGAAGAGAAGATCCGCGCCTTCGTGCCGAAGACCTACTTTGAGGTCCACGGAGTCTTTTCCGTGACTGCCGGAAGCTATCCCGGCCGCTGGTTCGACGAGAGTTTCAAGAAATCCGAAGGGGAAGCCGACTCAGCGGACAAGAAGGCCGAGCGCCTCTGGGATCATTCCCGTGCCGAGGCGATCCGCACCAAGTGCGAAAACAAGCCCGGAGTCATCGAGGAGACCAAGAAATCGACCAGTCAGGCCTCCCCTCTCCTCTACGACCTGACCACCCTCCAGCGTGAGGCCAACGGCCGCTTCGGCTTCAGCGCCAAGCGCACGCTCCAGCTGGCCCAGCGTCTCTACGAGCATCACAAGGTGCTCACCTATCCCCGAACCGACTCCCGCTACCTCCCCGAAGATAGCATGCCTGCCGCAAAAGCAGCCTTCAAGTCGTTCGAGGACAAGGAGCTGCGCAAGCACGCCGAACATGCCTTGAGCCAGAACTGGCTCATCAAGACCGGCAAGGTCTTCAATAATGCCAAGGTCTCCGACCACCATGCCATCATCCCGACCGGCGCCTCCACAGCGAATCTGGACGAGGTTGAGGCCAAGCTTTTCCAGATGGTCGCCCAGCGTTTTGTGGCGGTCTTCTATCCCCCCGCCCGCTTTGACGTCACCACACGTATCACCCGTGTGGAAGGAGAGCCCTTCAAGAGCGAGGGGAAGGTCCTCACCGATCCGGGATGGCAGGCTGTCTACGGCAAGCAGGCCGTCGCCGAAGGCGAGGAAGATGCGAAGACTTTAGTCCCGGTTGCTGGTTCCGATGGCGCACTTGAGCCCGCCCGTACCGACTCCGTTCAGGTGCATGAAACACAGACGCGTCCTCCGGCCCGCTACAACGAGGCAACCCTGCTCAGCGCTATGGAGGGCGCGGGTAAGCTGGTCGAGGATGAGGAGCTTCGCGAGGCCATGAGCCTGCGAGGTCTCGGCACTCCCGCCACGCGCGCCGCCATCATTGAGGGACTCCTGGGCGACGGCTATGTCCTGCGCGAAGGGCGCGACCTCACCGCCACCAGCAAAGGCATGGCGCTGGTCAACCTGCTCAAGCACATGGGCGTGGCCGTCCTGACGTCGCCGGAACTGACCGGCGATTGGGAGCACAAGCTCAAGCAGATGGAGGCCGGAGAGTTCCAGCGCCCCGAGTTCATGGAGGAGATCCGCGTCTTCACGCGCGACATCATCACGAAGGCCCAGGGCTTCTCCGACGATGCCGAGGGCGCCTTCCCGGATCTGGAGGTCGTGTGCCCCAAGTGCGGTAAGGGCCCCTTCAAGGAGAACGTCCGTCAGTTCAAATGCCGAAACTGCGATCTGAGTCTCTGGAAGTCTTTGGCCGGCCGGCCGCTGGAGCGCCCCGAGATCACCGAGCTGCTCACGAAAAAAGCCGTCGGCCCGCTGGACGGCTTCCGGAGCCGTTTCGGAAAACCTTTCTCCGCCGAGCTGGAGTTCGATCCGGAGTTCAAACTCAAGTTCGTCTTCGGCGAGCGCGAGGGCGACCCCGCCGCCGAAGAGGCCCTGCGAAATTCCGAGGCCATCGCCCCCTGCCCTGTCTGCAAAAAAGGAACCATCCGCGAAGGCGTTACCAGCTATGTCTGCGACCAGTCGATCGGGGCCGAAAAATCATGCGAATTCCGCACAGGCAAGACCATCCTCCAGCGTGCCATCCCGCGTGAAGAGATCGTCAAGCTGTCCGAGACTGGCAGGACAAATCTCATCGCCTGCTTCATCTCCAAGAAAGGCCGTAAATTCGCCGCCTACCTCAAGCTCGAAGGGAAGAAAGTTGGCTTCGAGTTCGAACCTAGGGAACCAAAGGCCTCGAAATCTGGGGAAGCCGAGAGTGAAGGATCCACCGTAAAGCGCGGCCGCTTCGGCAAAGCGCTCAAGCCCAACCTCAGGACCGACGCCGTGGCTGAAGCCGTGGAGAAGAAAACAGCGAAGGCAGCCGAAACAAAGAAAGCTCCCGCAAAGAAATCTGCTGCCAAAAAGAAGGAGAAGGTCGTCGAAACGGCGGCGGAAGCGTGATCGCTACCCTCTGGAAATCTTT
>Ga0114958_10002692_pt1 | contig 13149 bp, 10 predicted proteins | sample C_130208_EF_Meta_FD_89577 | JGI IMG/M metagenome (GOLD analysis project Ga0114958, IMG submission 89577) | Freshwater microbial communities from Lake Croche, Canada to study carbon cycling - C_130208_EF_MetaG | ecosystem: Environmental > Aquatic > Freshwater > Lake | place: Lake Croche, Canada... | reverse complement strand
TCGCAAGAGTCCCTCGGACAACCTCTGGACTGCGGTGACGTACGGCAATGGACTCTTCGTCGCCGCTGCGATTACCGGACCTTCCGACCAGCGAGTGATGACCTCCCCTGACGGCATCAACTGGACCGGTCGCACCAGCCCAACAAACGCCTGGACGTCGGTGACGTATGGCGATGGACTCTTTGTTGCGGTCGCCGAATCCGGTGACAACAGGGTGATGACATCTCCCGATGGAATCACGTGGACAACTCGCACCAGTGCCTACAACTACCTGTGGAATTGGGTGACGTATGCCAATGGCAAATTCGTTGCCGTCTCGTCCGGTCCGGGTTACGCCGAGGTCAGTCCTGCGGGAATCAAATTTATTGCCGCAACAGGCTTGGCTCCCGGTTTTGCGATGACATCTCTCGATGGGATCACGTGGACTCTTCAGTCCAATGCTCCCAATGACGGCTGGCATACGGTGGTCTACGGCAACGGTTTATTCGTATCTGTGTCCTACACCGGCACGGGTAACGTGATGACGTCACCTGATGGCATCACCTGGACAATGCGACCTAGTGGTACGACCAACCTCTGGCATTCGGTGACGTATGGCGCGGGATTGTTCGTTGCCACCGCGGAAGACGGTAAGGGCAACAGAGTCATGACGTCGCCTGATGGCATCACCTGGACAAGCCGTAACAGTGCGGCGGACTACGCCTGGCATACGGTGACGTACGGCAGCGGACTCTTCGTCGCCGTCTCATTCTCCGGCCTAGCTCAGACAGCCCCCGGTCAGGTGTCGGCAGCGGCCGAAGGCAGCGCTGTGGCCAACAGGGTGATGACCTCCGGCGTTTTCAACAAGACCGCTCTCATCAATGCCTCCGCTGTTCTCAGTACTTCCGCGGGGTCGATCATCCGACAGAGCATCCCCGTCTCCAGCACGGGTCAGTGCACAGGCTTCGATGACGCCACATCCGCCTACGGATCCGGCGTGACCGGTGGCTGGGTACGCAGCTGGGAGCCCTGGGTCAACACCACGATCGGAACGAACGGTCAACGCATTGGCGGATGGGCATGTACTCGCACACTAGTTAATCAGGGCGGGCAATGGTGGGTGATCGCAGGCTAAACCTGCGCCTGCGTCACCATGCTTGAGATCTTGAAAAAACATCCCTGGGCAGTGGGAATCTGAAGAGAAAATGGAGTTAGACAAATGAAATTCAACAGTGACACTTCAAAGATGTTTCAGAAGGCCCCGTACACAATTGGACTATCGCTTCTGGCCACGATGGTTCTGGCAGCGTGTGGTGGTGGAGACAGCTCTTCATCTGCATCTCCCACATTAAATTTAAATTCTGCTCAAAAAACATACGTAACAGGCGGTTTTTCACAAAGTGGCGAGATAAGTGGGTATTGCAAGGGTTCAAAAATACAAGAATTTTCGCCGACAGTTTCAGGTGAAAGTCTCGCTGGTCTTCCGGCATTGATCGCTAGCGAAACCGAGAAAGACACTCTCGTCAATCCGACTCCATTTTGTAATGCCTTCTACAACAGCAACGCCGGACAACCAGGCGGTATTGAAAAGATCTATTGGGATCCAGCCACAGTGGGACTTATGACCGACGGGAGCAATCCGCCAAACTACGTCTATTCCGATCTAGTGTCATTCCCCACCTCAGTGACCGTCGGCAGCAAAGGCACGGCTTCTACCTACATCAACTACTTTGGTGGTCCTAAGCCGGTCACCAAGGGCGCGTTGACATGGTCGATTGAGGCAGATACGCCCAATACTTTGACGTGGATCACTGTTGACACGGCAACACTTATCGCATCGAACGAGCTTGCGTACACGAGTACCACTAGGTACCGCCTCAATGCCGACAACACCGTCACGGCCTTGGATAAGGTCATTGATGCCAAGGCCGCATTTACTCAGGGTGCAGGGGATCTCGTCATCAACGAGAAGTACTAGAAGCGGCGGCTGCTCTCTCTTCTTAGCGTCCAATCGGCGAGGAGGTCCTGCTGGACCTCCTCGCCGATTGACGTCTCGCAGGTCAAGGCTCCTTTACGTGAGTCCGCAATTCACGCGAGCAATGGGAATCCCCGATTGCTGCCATGAACGCTGCACAACGTGTTGGCCTATTAACACTCGTGCAATATCTCCCTTAAGCAATCGCTCCTCTATTTACTCACAGACGAGTCGAGCACTGCGGGATGAAAAGTGCGCATAGGCATGCTTCGACTCTCGTTACGCGCGTCAATGTCATGCCCCAGCGCAATGAGCGCGGCTTGGAATCTCTGGAAAACATCCACGGCTTGCTCTTTATTAAGTTCCAAGAACATGTGGGTGTAGTCGTCGAGCAACTTCGGCTGGTACACACCAGTCACCGCGTTGAGACTATAAATAAGGAAAGTGGATTGAATATCGGCTAACTCAGACCCGGCACGCACCTTGCCGGCCAAGAACCTCGAGTCCGCAAGGTATCTCGTATTCGCACCAACATGTGAGTGCCAGCCAGAAACGGCAAAGATAATCTGCGCGACTACATCAACGAGTTGATCCTTAGTGTGCAAGGTTCCCAATCCGCTTTTTGGGATCGTCGCATCTAGTTGATTCCACCACGCTTGAACCGCAGGATCACTTACGATGGACTCACCGGGGAAGTAAATGTCAACGTAGCCTGCTACGTAATCTTGACAGATTTCATACAGCGCTAATCCATCGGTCCCATACGGGTACATTTCATCGCTCAAATTCGATAATCCCCTGTTCTTCAACCACTGTGGGAATGGTTCAAATGGCGCTGATTCGGTTCCACGTTCGAGGAACTTGACCAAACCATCAAAGTTAAACGGCCATAATCGGTGGGCTATGCCACCCTCAGCTGCCAGCACTCTGACGGCCGTAGTCTGGTTTTTCCCAGCGAGGTAAACATGCGGCTTCAACAAACGTCGCAAAGGATGATCTGCCGGTAACTGCTCTCGGCACGCTTCCATCGTCAACTCAGATACGCAAAGGTGCAGGCTTGCGAGGTGATCCACAATAGTTACGTATGCAAATACAGCAGAACGGAAATGCCATTTTGCATGTTCCCAAAGGTCATCTCCCGACACATATGTTGCGTCGTCGTTGGAGACGTAGATGCTGAGCAGGTTCCGGTTTTCATCAAAGTAAGCGATGGCTCCCATTCGCTCATTGCCCTCTCGGACAGCAAGTTCGCCCAACGACGAAACATCCACCTTGAATGCCACTGGACCTTGCCCGGTTACTGGGACCAAGAGGTGGGCCGCAAGTCCTTGAAATGCCAGGTTGGTAATGGTGGCATCTGAAGTTACATCAGTCCACAATTCCAGCGCTTCTGGTTGTAAACCAATGAGATGTTCAGCTATTACCTCTTCTGCTGCCTCCCTATCCTCCCATTCCCGGAAATCATCAATGACCTGAGAAGAGAGAACCGTTGACAGAACGTTGCTGCGTTGGGCTGACGAATTCTCCGCACCGCTTGAGGCAGGGGGCGCATCTTCATCCTGAGGAACGTAAGTGATGTGGCCCGGAAGGAACTCAAACTTCTCCAGCGGGCCACTCACCGACGGAACTCCGACGTCTTTAGCTTTGTGCGGAACAGAATTCTTGACTGTGCTTGTAGCAACGAAGAACAAAAAGCGGGTAAAGGTATCGCTTACACCGATGGGTAAGTCACCCTCATTTTCCTCGACCTTAGTCATGATTTCTGGCGGGAAAATTAGTGATAGTTGTGACGCGTCAACGCTCATGTCTGGTCCTTTGCTAGTGGGGATACACGCGGTGCTGATGGCATTCGCCTTGTCAGCGATATTTTTCGATTGTTATTGCCCTTATTGTGGAAATTTCACAAATATGTTTCGTTTCGGTTAGCCAAGTGAGAACCTGGCTAACCGGACGGAATCAGTACGTGACGGGCATGCGGTAGATGCCAGCTGCCAAGTTTGTTTTCATGCGTTCAAAGTCGCCATCAGCCTTGATGTTTGGCATCAGAGTCAAGATTTCCTTGAACATCACAGCAAGCTCAACGCGAGCAAGGTGCCTTCCGAGACACTCGTGCGGGCCAAAGCCAAATGTGAGATGCGGATTCGGGTCACGAGTAATGTCGAAAGTATTCGGATTATCAAAAACTTCTTCATCACGGTTGGCTGAGCCGTAGAAGAGCACAACTCGGTCACCGGCCTTGATGTGTTGGCCACGAATCGTTGTGTCTTCCATGACCGTTCGTTTGAAGAATGGAATTGGAGCGCTGAATCGCAACATTTCATCAATTGCCGTTGCGAGGTAGCCATCGATGTTGGCCATTAACTTGTCTCGTTGATCGGGATGATCAAACAACAGTTGCAACCCTGAGGCCATTAGGGTAGGGGCGCCTTGTTCCTGGAGGAGAAACAGAAACATCCATTTGATCTCTTCGTCAGTCAGCCGCTCACCATTAAGTTCGTCGTTAGCCCAAGCAGTCGCGAGATCATCGCTTGGTGACTTGCGCTTGAGGTCGACAATCGACTGTCCGTACATCAACATTTCTTGTTGTCGAGCAATAAGCGATTCAATAGATGCAGCGGGGTCGTCATTGAAATGCCTGAAAGGCGGGAGAGTGTAAAGGTGGTCACTGTCCTCACGGGGTATGCCCATCAACTCGGCGATCAATCCCGAAGGCAATCGAAAAGCGATTTCGCTCACGAAATCGCCAGTTCCCTTGCGCATTGCGGCATCCAAAATTTCGCGGGCGATTTCTTGAATTCGCGGGCGGAGGAGAGCTGCATCTTCTGGAGCGAGGCCACGTGCGACCAGCATTCGATACCGATCGTGTTGAGGCCCTGCCATAGTGAAGATCATCCGATCTTTTCCGAAAAACATATTCGGATCCACATCGTCAAGAAGGACTCCGGTTTCAGCTAAACTGAAAAACTCAGGATTCTGGCTAATCGCCCGAACGTCTTCGTATTTCGTTATGGCCCAAAACCCAGAACCATTTGCCTCTTCATGCCAAAAGACCGGAGCATTCGCGCGCAGCCATTCATACTGATCCCATGGATGTCCGTGTTGCGCGAAGTACTCGGGATCAACAAGGTTGATATTCGGTGCCATGACCTTACTCCTCGCGTGTTGTGAAGGAACGACGTCAGGGTACACCAGATTAGAGATATTATTTTATTTTATACTAATGTTTTTCTTCTGTTCATGAGCTCTTCCTCGGTGTGGTCCAGGTGGTCAAAGGCTGGACGACGAAGGACTTGGTGAAATGCGCCCCGTGGGCTGCTGCGGGTGCGGAAACAGGGGGAAAGAAGACAAGACCCCCTGAAACAGGGGGTCTTGATCCTTACTTTCGTAGCGGGGAGACAAAATCAGGCTGCGACCGTTGGGTTGCGTTCACCGCAAGATCCCCTCACATAAACTCACTTTTGCACCCCCACCTGCACCCCCTGGGGGATGCGCGCTTGCACCCCCATCGCTGATCAACCCGACAGTTAGGCAACTGCCTTGGGCTTGAGTTGAATGCTCAAAGTGGAGTCGAATGCGATGGCGATTCGCTCAAGTATCGGCAGTGTCGGCGTGGTGCCGCCAGCCTCAAAGCGGGCTATGGCCGGCTGGCTCATCCCTGTCAATGCAGACAGTTCTCGCTGACTCCAGCCGCGCTCCTCACGCATCGCTCGGACCTGTGCACCAAGTTCAAAAGCTAGTTGCGCAGCCGCGTATGCCGCCTCGACGACCGAGTCGCCGCTACGAGCAGCCTTTACGTCATCCCATAATGTTGTCGCCATTACTCCTCCTCCACTATGTGGTTCGCCTCGATACACCTGCGCATCGCAGCGACCGCTCGTGCAACTTGCCCTGTCTCTCTGCCTCTGGTTTTAGCAAACACCGTCAACAGAATTATTCGCCGCCCGGGCGCGATCCAGTAGGTCAGCCGCCTTGAGGCGCGGCCAAGGTAGAACCGCAACTCGCGCAGCTTTCCATCGAGTTGCTTGGTGTACGGCTCAGAAAGCAGTGCGCCTCGCTCAGCTAGCAGATCAATGTAAAAAGCCACATGACCGAACTCGACGCCCGAAAGGCCCTCAAGCCAGTCCCGAACTTCGCTCTCTAGCTCAATCGAACCCCATGACATACCAACGATGGTATCAGATTTCACCCGGGGCAACCAAGCGAAGCACCACTATGCGAGATACCGAGACCACCAACACCGTCGAAGCAGGCGAAAGGCCGCGCGTTGGCTCAGTTGATCTGGCGGCGGACCTGCTGGACGAACACACCGTTCATGGCCATGAGCTCCTCGTAGGTGCCCTCTTCAACCGCTACTCCCTTATCGATCACGATGATGCGATCAGCGGAGCGAATAGTTGACAGACGATGCGCGATAACGATGCGCGTGGCCTTGAGGTCCTGCATCGCCTTGGTGACGATCGCCTGACTCTCGTTGTCCAGCGCGCTGGTGGCCTCGTCCAGGATGAGGATCTTCGGCTTATTGACGAGAGCGCGGGCCATCAGGATCCGTTGAGCCTGTCCGCCAGAGATATTGGCGGGGTTCACGATTGTCTGCATGCCCATCGGCATCGCCCGGATGTCATCGGCAATGGCAGCGCTTTCCGCCGCCTCCCATGCGGCGGCAACATCGTGCGAGACCGAGCCGATGATGTTCTTCAGGACACTAGCCCGCAGGATCGTGCCTTCTTGCACGACAACACCCATCTGACGACGGACCATGGTGAGGTCCAGATCGCGAAGGTCGCGACCGTCGTACAGGATCTGGCCTTCGGCAGGTGATTCGAAGCCGAGCAGCAGGCGCGTAACCGTTGACTTGCCGGCGCCAGACGGCCCGACAAGGGCCACCATCGATCCTGGCTCAACAGTCAGGCTCAGCCCTTTGAGAATCAGTGGGCTGTCCGATGAGTAGCGGAACTGCACATCGTGGAGCTCGATTCGACCCTTGAGGATGCCCGGGTCTTGGCGATTGCCTGCGGATTCGGGGAGTGACTCCATGATCGGCTGGAGGAGGCTGAACGTGGGACCCGCGTTGGCCAGCGGCGAGACGAGTGCGGAGAGCCCGGCCACCCCCGCAAAGGCGAGGCTGAAGGCGCTGGTGAATGCCAGATAGGTGGCGCTGGTGATAGGCGGGCCGTTCTGCCAGGTGAGGAGGACGACCAGATAGAACAGGGCCGAGGCTCCGGATGCAGCAAACGTGAACCAAGCGGTGATTCGGCCAATGACAAGGGTTTGTCGAGACGCGGCCACGGCCTGCTCTCGAGCGATGTCGAGGTAGATCGCTTCCATTCGGCTTTCGGCATTTGCGATGCGGATCTTCATGATGCCGCTGAGCATCTGGACAACCCAGCCGTTTGCCTTCTTCGTGGACACGAGGGTCTCAGTCGCATGGCGCGAGACCCCTCGAATACCAAGGATAAGAATCCCGGCACTCACGAGGAGAAAGCCAGTGCCGACAACACCGAGCAGGAGGTCGTAACGGAACATGAGGAAGAGATTGACAAGACCGAAAATGGCCGCGAGAGCGGCACTGACGACGGCCGCCGAGACCAAACTCTGCAATGAATCGACGGCGAGGACGCGAACAGTGAGATCGCCACTGTTGAATCGCCGGAAGAAGCTGGCCGGCATCGACAGGACTCGGTCCCAGAATGCGGACTGCATTCGAATCGTTGCGCGCTGGGAGATGAGCGAGACGGTGAAGTTCTGGACCAGTGTGAAAACGAATGCACCTGCGGCAGCCAGCGCCAGGGCCAACCCGACCTGGATGAGCAGTGATGCATTCCCCTGCGGCACGATGACGCCGACGACCGTCTCGGTGAGAATCGGAGTGACGAGCCCGAGTCCGGCAACTGCCAAGGCCATGAGCGCTGCGAAGAACCACAGCCCCCGGGACCTCGTCATTCCCATGCGAATAACGTCGCGCACGCCGATGGCACGATCGTCGGGCAGCGGCGCATAGATCTCGAAGGCATCGGGTGCGATTGCTGCAAGAAGATTCGCATCAATTCGCAGTGGCTGGAGGTCATCAGGGCCCTGAACGGTGTAATGCCGGCCCTGCCGGATTATCGCTACCGGATGGGGAGGCTTGCCCGGGAGCGCGAGGCCACCAAGGAAGGATGACCTCCCCTCCTTGTGCCAATTGGCCTCCAGAAGCACCGGACGAGATCGCAGAGACGAAGCGTGGCAGACCAGCTGGAGGGGATCCTTGGTGGAACGAAGTTGGTCCAACGTGGGAGCCGTAACGCTGAAACCTTCCGCAGCACCGATCCTGCGGAGTACGTTGACCAGCGGCGCATCGCTGATCATGACGTCAATGGGCCCGAGAGTTTCGGTGGAAACCTCGATTCGGCTAAGGGACCCGTCGTAGAGCTTGTGGCTCAGGGCAAGTGAGTGCTGCATCCCTTGTTGCCAGGCGGATGATGATTCTCGCTCGGCGTCGAGGATGGTCGTGCGAAGTGCGGCAGCCAGGCTCGACGCATCGGACGTCGAGAGCCCCGCGGAGATCGGACCGAGTTCTGCCTGCACTGCAGCGATGAACACCGCGATCGTCGAGGCATCTGTCCCATCCGCATCGGTGAGTACCCCACCCTGTCGAGGAACAGCGATCAATGAGATTTCGCTATCGGTGGAGAATGCACATCCGCCTGCCTGGATCGTGGCGACCGGGAAGTGTGCGCCGAAGTCCAAGATGGCAAAGAGGTCGGCCGTGCCGGAGGACACCGCGATGGGTGCTGAACCGGGTGCCAGGGTGATCGCGAGTGATGCGGATGTGCCGCCAGAAGTTGCCTCAGACACCGACATCGCCACCTTCTCCTGCCGCATTGACCATGGCTGCGTAGGCGCCACCGAGAGCCATCAACTCCCCGTGCGCGCCGCGTTCGAGCACCTTGCCCCCAACGCCAAGAACGATGATCTCGTCGGCGTCGCGAATGGTACTGAGTCGATGAGCGATGATCAGGCAGGCAATACCCCGCCGCCTCAATGCCTCGTCGACGTTCATCTCGGTGATGTCGTCCAGCGCACTCGTCGCCTCGTCAAGAATGATCATGCGCGGATTCAGCACGAGTGCCCGGGCGATCTCGATGCGCTGGCACTGGCCGCCGCTGAAATTGCGACCGTTCTCCTCCAGGGCACAGTCAATGCCGCCCTCGCGTGCCAGTACGTCGTCAAGGATCTGCGCGTCGGCGAGGGCACGCCTGATATCCGCTTCGGGAATGGTGCTGTCCCACAGTGTGACGTTCTGGCGCAACGTGCCCTCGAAGAGCACGATGGATTGGTCGACCTTGCTCAATGAGCGTTCGATAACGCCAATTGGGTAATCGGACATCGGCTTGCCATCGAAGAGCACCTGCCCACTGCGCGGCTGATAGAGACCGGAAGCCAGGTTGCCGATGGTGGTTTTGCCGGCACCCGATCCGCCGACAAGGGCGACTCGCCGACCCGGCTCAAGTTCGAGGCTGAATCCATCAAGGACAAGTGGCGCCTTGTCTCCATAGCCGAACGAGACATCCGTGAGCGTCATGTGGCCGGACAACTGTGTGTACGCATCATCAACTGAGATCATTGGACGATCGAACCGAACGCTCTGTCGATTGGCCAGTACGTCATCCAACGCATTGAGGCTTGAGTTGATGACCTGCAGCTGGCTCCCGGTCGCCATGAGGGTCTGAATCGGCGAATTGAGGTTCATCGCCAAGGCCTGAACTGCTAACAGCGCACCGATGGTGAAGCTGCCCTGAATTGTGAAGTAGCCACCCAGCACCAGGATTGATGCATTCGTCAGGGCGAATAGCAGCACTGGCAATGCGACGAGCAGTGATGAACTTGGTACGAGGGCGGCACTTGCAGAGATGTAGTCCGCCTGCTGGCCGGTCAAGGACTTGAAGACGTCATCCTCCATACCGGTGGCTTTAATGGTCTCGATCCCTTGGATTGACTGGGTAGTCGTTCCGCGCAAATCATTCTGACGGCGAACGACCCGACCTTGAACCGTGGTGCGCTTTGTCATGACCAGACGAAGCGCGACGACGTTGAGCAATGAGAGACCGATGACGACCAGGCCGATCCACACGTTGTAATACAGCAGGAGTGCGCCGTATCCGACAGCACCGAGCAGGGCGATGCCGGCACTGGCCATCTGACTGGCCAGCAGCGAGGCAACGCTTGCGTTGTAACCGACTCGTTGGCTCAGGTCACCGATTGAGCGTTCGAGGAAGAAGGTCATTGGCATGCGCATGAGAGTGGAGATGAAGCCGGTATCACCAACGAGCGTGAGTTTCGCCTGCAGTTTGCTGATGACCCCATACTCCAAGATGGTCAGACCCCCGCGGAATATCCCGATCGAGAGAAGGATGATGACCAAGGGAGCCAGGATCGACTGGGTTCCCTGGCCGAGAACCTCGTCGATGAATATGGACGCGATGGGTGCGGTGACCAGCCCAAGGAGCATTGCGAGTACCCCAGCAAGGATGGCGTAGTTCACGCCGACCTTGCTCTGCCGCAGGCGACGCATGAGTGCTGGAGTGACCCGGAACTTATGCCCGCCCGACTTAAAGGCGGCGGTCTTGGTCAGGGTGATGGCAGCACCTGAATATCCAGCAGCAAACTCATCTGCATCCACGGCATACGGGCCGCGCGCGGGGTCATTCACGTAGAACTTGCCATCGTGAAAACCTTCAAGGACCATGAAGTGCGAGCGGTGCCACCAGATAATTGCTGGCACGGCAATGCCATCGAGTTCAGCAACTGTTCCGCGGCGAGCGTCGTAGTCGAGTCCATATTGCGCGGCCGCGGTTACGATCTGGACCGCGGAGGCACCATCCCTGTTGACTCCACATTGCTCGCGGAGGGTGCTCAGGAGTTCCCATCGGTCCATCGAGGCGAGCACCATGCCCAGGCTGGCGGCTCCGCACTCGACAGCGGCTTGTTGCAGGATCGTCGGAACCTTCGCACGATGTGGCGTCGAGGAAATTTCATTGATGGACTTAGCCGGCGCTGCGGGGGGCGCTACTTCGGTGTCAGTCATTACTTCGCCCCGAACAGCAGGTCAATGGGGTGAACGCTCCCGTAGGTGTTGACGATCTGCACCAGTTGACGCGCGTGCGGGACCAGGTTCGCTTGAATATCGGCAGGACTGGCGATGCTCAAGATCACTGCATAGGCCTCGCCACCCGCCTGCTTCTGCCAGGAGTTCACTGTGGCTTCGGTATCAGCCTGGAGCAGCATTGTCTGGTTGTTGGAGGGTGTGCTGGCCACGCTCACAACGGTTGCCGTTGCAGAGGTAGTCGCGCTCTGCGCGAGATTGGTGATGCTCACGGTCGTGGATCGACCGGGAAAGTAGGTGCTTGCGTCGCTTGCTGACAGGTAGGTGATGATGATGATGCCCTTGGCCGGGTCTGGTGCTATCTCCACGTTCGCGATGACATCGCCGGGCTTGACTCCGGATCCGTTGTATTGGCCAACCGAACCTAGGGTGCCGGTTGCCGACGCCGTGATGTTTACGGGTGCTGAGCCGTCATACGGGGCGATGGTCCCGATGACCTGGCCCTTCTGAACTTGATCAGTGGTCAAGAGACCGGCTGCATTGAAAATGCCTTCCGTCGTCGCAGTCACGGTTTCGGTGTAGGCGAGAGAGGAGACCACGCCCAGTGCGGTGGTCTGCTGCGAGAGGCTCGCGACGATGGACCAGATAAGGGTTGCCAGGACGATCACGAAGACGGCGATGAGCGCAATCCATCCGCGAGGGCTGGTGGTTGAGATCACCTGATCGAGGCGCTCAGGGGAGAGTCCCAGAGCAGGCGCGAGTGCAGGTGCGGACGGTGTGGCTGGGGCAGCCAGCGGTGCCGCTTCAGGTGTGCTCATGGGGGGCCACTCTCTCTATCCGCGAGCCCAGAAGGCAGCGCGGCATTTTGTTCCAGAGGCCGGTGGGATTCCGGCATGGCGACATAAAAAAAATCGATTGGAAAAAGGCCACTCGGTCCTCGACTGGCGATACGAAATAGTCAATATGGGTGAAGGTCGTGTCGCCCCGACACCCAGTGTGTTCTGGTAGCCCACGGCTGAAGCTGCCCGATCGGACGCGGCGAAGTAGTCGGTGTGTGGTTCGAAACTCTGGTCTGGTTCGTACTTGTTGACTAGTTCATGGATCACAGGGGACTCTTGAACGACAGAAGTGGTAGAAAAACGCTGGAACTCGTTCGAGTACTTGAGGTTTTCCCGAGTTTCCCGACTGCTGGCTGTGCCCACTGCAGTGATTTTGAGATTTCGATGATCTCTAGACGCTGCTGAATCACACGGTCAAGGACTTCAATGCCTGCTGGTCCACCACCATCGGCCTGACCCATTTCCACCCTCATACTCGCGTATCATTCCGTACTCAAGGTGAATGTCAACAGTGGGATTCCGCGACCTCGCCAACCGGCTCATGTCAGCCGGCACCCCGGCCGAGCGCGCCGAGATCCTCAAGGCAACTCACCATTTATTCTTGCGGGCGTTCCCGCAGCCGCATCTGCAATCGCAGCGTCCTAAGCGAAAAAAGGCTTCGTGGTGCACCTGGGTGCGTCACGAAGCCCGTCGCTTTTCACCATTTCCACGCATCACTTGGCAACAATCATCGTGCACTGTGCATGGCATCGGAGTAGGGTCGCGACTGCCTGGTTCATCGTGTCCCCCCGACGATAGGAAGACAAAAATGAGTAACGCATTTCACCAAGCAGCGAAAGCACTCACGAGCGATCCTGACCTCGCCAATAAGGTCATGGCAGCTAGTACCCCGGCCGAGCGCGCCGAGATCCTCAAGGTAGCCGGTGTCTCCGTTCCCAGCCATGCGGACGTCAGTGCCGCCCACGCATCACTCAGCGATGTCTCCGGCGCCGGCAACAATGAAACAAATGTGGCGCAGAGCGCCGGCGCAGTAGTTGCAGCCGCGTCTGCAACCGCAGCGTCCTAAGCGAAAAAAGGCTTCGTGGTGCACCTGGGTGCGTCACGAAGCCCGTCGCTTTTCACCATTTCCACGCATCACTTAGCAACAATCAACGTGCACTGTGCATGGCATCGGAGTAGGGTCGCGACTGCCCCATGCATCATGTCCCCCCGACGATAGGAAGACAAAAATGAGTAACGCATTTCACCAAGCAGCGAAAGCACTCACGAGCGAT
>Ga0114958_10002691_pt1 | contig 13149 bp, 10 predicted proteins | sample C_130208_EF_Meta_FD_89577 | JGI IMG/M metagenome (GOLD analysis project Ga0114958, IMG submission 89577) | Freshwater microbial communities from Lake Croche, Canada to study carbon cycling - C_130208_EF_MetaG | ecosystem: Environmental > Aquatic > Freshwater > Lake | place: Lake Croche, Canada... | reverse complement strand
TGCTAATCTTTTACCACCAACAGTTACACCATCATGAACAGTAATGGTTTTGTTTGTTGAATCAATAATAATTTCACCGTTAGCACCAGTTATTCCGGCAACAACAGTATTAGCATATCTTTTGAATTGTAGTATTTTTGGCATTTTGAATTTTTAATTTAATAAATCTAATAAACCGGATTCACCTAACAAATCTTCTGTACCAAAATAACTTGAAGGTGTCATAGCAGTAGTAATGATTCGTGGTGCTGAATTGAGTTCTGAAATAGAAGTTACATATCCATAATTGCTATTTGCATTTGCATCTGGTGGATTTGGAGTAATAATAATTGTGGCCAATTTTTCAAATTGCACAGAATTTGATGTGTAAGAATTAAACACATAATTTGAATTTGAAACCACACCAATAATAGGTTCACTCGATACAAAATTACCATTAATATTTGTTAGATGTAATATATTATTTTCCCACAAAATTACTTTAGCTGTTGCAGTTGCTGTTTGTGCTGAGTATCCTTGATAAACAATTTCACCGGCTTGGTAAGTACCAATGCCTGGTGTTGTCATGTTAAATTTAAACGTATCTTCAGCTGAAATATTACTAAAGATATTTGTAATGGATGTTTTGATAAGACCAGCAGTAGATGTCTTACCAAATATAAATCCTTTAACTGTAAAGTTAAGTGTCCAAATAATCATTCTTGTTTCAGAATTTTTATCACCTTCATATTCAATTTCAGATGTGGCTGAATTAAGAACAATTGGAATTTCTTTTACAATACCCATCTCAGGGATTAAATTTAATTTTAATGTATAATCTGGTGCAAAGTATGGAAGAATGTGTTCAATAATTTGTGTACCATCTTCAATGTTTCTTACATAGATGTAAAGATTAAAATCAAAATTATATGGAACTGGATTGTATTGTGAGATTACAGAATTATTAGATGCTCTTGCAAAATTCTTAACATTGCTATTTAATTTTCTGGATGTATCATAAGTCAGACCATCCATTTCAAATGACATTCTTGGTAAAGTGGTTTGAACTTTTTTATCCAATAAAGGATCATCTTCTAAACGCTTAACATATAATTCTTTTGTTGCATAAACAATAGGCACCAAAAATCTTTCGGCTTCCGTCAAGTCTGGATTGTAACGAACCAAAGTAATATCATCAAACAGTTTGCCAAAGGCAACAACCATTTTACGAATGATACGATTATATGCTATATTGGCCATCAGATATTACCAAAAGGATTAGATTCGGAGAGATCCAAAATACCTTCAGAACTCAAATCAATATGTTTGTTATCGTATGTTTCTGAGAATGAATGGTCTTCCAATGGATCAAATGTTGCTAAACTGTATCTTGCATTACTTGAAGCACCGATGATTGGCCGAGTATTGATAAACTCACCAGCAATATTAGTTACAGTTAATGTATTTGAAGAATGAATAAATGATTGTACAATAGCAACTGTGGTAGCATTTGCATGAGTATTGTCTGGTGCTTGATATACAATTTCTTTAATTTGATAGTAACCAGTACCAGTACCAAGATTCAAACTGAGTGTATAAGCATTGTTAGTAACAACCACATCAATCTCATCAATGCCAGTATCAATAACTTCTTGTGAGTATTTGTATTTCTCTAGGTTCAATTCATAGAAATATGGGTTTTGTCTTCCAAGCATATGAAAGTCTTTGGCTTGTTCAGCAAACTTAATTTCAAATAATTCACCGGTACCATTTAGAAATGGAATGTAAACCAAGTCGCCTTCTCTTGGTCTATTAAATTTATTTTGTGGAACTCTTTGTTGAAAACTTCTACGAGAAACAATAACATTAACGTCATCTTTAATTTCAAGACCAAACTTAGAAAAGAAGTCTTTCTTACCAATGTAATCTAGTGGGTCAGAAGAAACATACATCTCCACAGGAAATGCTGATTCGAATTTCTTAACTGGATCTTCACCATAAAGTAAATCTCTGGCTTGGTCATTATCATTAGGAAGATAGAACGCATCAAATCCAAGCATACGGATTGATTCCACAATTAAATCTTCAACTAAGTTTTGCTCGCCATGAGAATTATAGTTATTGAAATATAAATTAGTTGCCATATTAGTTCATCAGAAATTCTAGCGGAGCTCCATACTCAACTTGCATCTCTGTTTCAAGCTTTTCAATTTCGCCAACCGCTTCTTCATAAATCTTATCGCCGTTTAATGTAACACCACCGGGTAATTGAATACCAGAAAATTTCTTTAAATTATTTCCCCAACTTCTTTTGATGAGTGCAGTAGCGTATTCTTTTAACCAACGGTCGTTCCAAACTTTATTGTAAATTGCCGGATCAATATTAGCATAGGCTTCGGCAATAACAACGGTACCTTTTGGTGCTTCGGATGCTCCCCATGCCCAATCGATATACAACCTCTGCATATGCCTTTGGAATCGAATAGGAACTTCTCCAGAGAACAATAACTCTAGTGAACGTAAATGCTGTGCTGTTAGTGTATAGTTGATGTATGATGCGGAGGTAAAGTCATAGAGTTCGTTTAACCGTAACTGATATCTAAGGTCAAACATTGAAACTGTGGACTGTGAATCTTGCACAGGAAATATACGAGTAACACCAATAATATCCATGGCATTATTACTACCATCTTTAGCGTCAGCCAAATTTAGATATTTGTTATTGATATCGGTTTGTGTAATTGCTTTGATATAATACACTTTCTGTGTACCATCAAAATGGTAATCCTGCCAATACTGAAGTGCATCATCGATACGATCCTCAATTTGATCGTCATCAAGGTTCAACTCAATAACGGGAAAACCTAATCTGCGTAAGCAATAGTTTTTGAAATCGGGTCTGCTAGAAATTGTTGCCATTTGAATCCCTCTGTTATTAGGGTATTTATCATGCTACGAAAGTGCCTGAACTATAAAATGTATGGACAGGATTGCCGCTAACGGTGGTAATTGTTCCTCCAGTAGCTCGCTGTGTACCAACATATGTAATAGCAATAATTCCTGAACCACCACTGCCACCTGGATTGGTTAAGTTGTAGTGTGAACCACCTCCACCGCCTCCGCCAGTATATTGTCCAGCATTTCCACCTGGAGTATTTGCTTGTGTTACTGTTGCGCCGCCACCGCCAGTTGCTCCTGTAGTTATACCACTACCGCCGTTAGGTGAACCAACTGCACCACCTCCGCCACCTCCAGCTCCGCCGGTACCTCCGTTGACACTATATCCGGCTCCGCCGCCGCCACCGCACCAATAATAATTTGTTCCTAGAATAGAATTTTGAATTCCAATTCCTCCGGTAGCTACGCCGCCAGAACCGGCACCTACGCCACCTGCGCCACCGCCGCCACCCATATACCAAATTCCTCCGTTACCGCCACCGGGATATCCTTGGCCGGATGTTCCGGCTCCACCGCTAGCAGAACCACCAGCTGCGCCGCCACCGGATCCTCCGGAAGCGCCAGCTTGATAAGGCCCTCCGCCATATTCAGATCCACCACCGCCACCACCAACAGATGTTATTACAAGCCGACCAATTGTGCTATCGTTACCATTAATACCTTTATTTTGGAATGTGCCTGCAGGAGCTCCTGCGCCACCAGCACCAACAGAAATTGTGTAACTGAGACCTGGTGTAACGAGTGCTGTTCCTGAAAGATATCCACCTGCGCCGCCACCACCGCCCATATCACTACCACCACCACCGCCACCAGCAGCAATCAAATAAGTAATTAAATATTGACCGCCATACGCTAAAGTTGTCCATCCTGTGGTGACACCAGTATAAACTTCTAACCAATTATTTGAAGAATTCCATCTAATCGAACCATTGGCTGATGTTGCTGGTCTTTGTGCTGTTGTACCTGTAGGCACAACTACTGCACCAGTAGCATTTAAACTTAAATCTATAACACCATTAACAACACCTATTCCACCACCAGAAACAAATGGCATTCCGTTGGCATAGTAAAGTCCAGAAACAAATACATTGCTTGCAACAATATTAGACGTTACTTCTAAATTTCCATTTACAGTACCACCAGAAGTGCTCAAATATAAACTATCAGATTCGGCTTTATTATAATATGCAACTTGACCAACAGTAGCATTACTGGTAGAAATTTGTGTGTTAACAGTAATTGGTACCGTGTTTAAAGAATCACTTTGATTTTGTAAAGTAATTAAAGATGCACTAAGACTGGCAATTGCTGAGTTCGCTTGATTGAATAATGTTTGAATTGTTGCCATAATTAAGCTATGAATGTTCCTAGTATTAAGATGTAAATGATGATGAACCTGTAAAGGTATGTATTGTGTAACCATTGGCAGCTGATACTGTACCTCCGGCCGCTCTTTGGTTTCCAATATATGAAAATATAATGATACCGGATCCACCTGCACCACCAGCACCATAGCCTCCTCCGCCGCCACCGCCGCCACCGCCGGTATTAACTGTGCCAACACCACCATCACCACCTCCGGTATTTCCTGTGCCGCCACCACCTGCACCACCGGGTTGATTTGTTCCTGATGTTCCGTGTCCAGCTCCACCGCCACCGGCATAAAATGTTGTAGTTCCTGAAATACTACTAGATAAACCTGCACCACCTGGAGCAGAATAACCAATTACTGTAGCACTGCCTCCAACGGCACCGGCTCCACCGCCGCCTCCAGCTCCATTTGAAGAAACAGATTGTCCGCCGTTGTTTCCTTGACCAGAAGTTCCTGTTCCGTAACGAGTTAACCACGAAGAACCGGATCCTCCTCCAGATCCTCCATTTTGTCCGTAAGCATTTGAACCGGTCGCAGCGCTACCAGATCCTCCGCCGCCGCCGCCAACTGCGGTTAAATTTAATGCTGTTGAATTTCCTCCATTGTTTCCTGCAAGCCAAGCAGCATCGCCAGTCACACCTTGCTTTGCGCCACCACCTCCAACAGTTAATGTATATGTGGTTCCTGGAGAAACAATTACAGTTCCGGTTAACATGCCACCTGCACCGCCGCCACCAGCATCTGTATGTCCACCGCTACCGCCACCAGCAACTATAAGATAGTTAAGAACATATGTTGAACTTGTTATAACTTGCCAAACATTATTACCAACATACATTTCAGCCGCAGAATTACTTGTGTTCCACCTAATGGCGCCATTGGCTGCAATAGCTGGTCTTTGTGCTGTTGTTCCTGTAGGAATATTTAAAGCGCCACTTGTATTGCTTGCATCAATAATTCCACCAGCTGCAGAAATATAAACATTACCTGTGAGCGAAGTTAAATTAGCTGCTGATGTTGATGCACCACCAGTAGAATAAGGTGTTCCGTTAGCATAGAATAAACCGTTGGTATAAATTGCATTTGCAGAAAGATTGCCAGCAACAACACCAGCACCAACAGAAATTGTATTGTTACCTGAAAAATATCTAAAGTTACTCGTATTGGAAAGATAACCTAAAGTATTAGCAAATAAAATTGTATTTGCAGTGAAAGTATTTGCTACGAGGGAACTTGGTATGCGTGTGAGTGCCATGGATTATGCCGTATAAGTTCCTGAAGAAGTAAAGGTATGAATTACTTGGCCAGCAGAAAAAGTTACTGAACCCCCTGTGCCTCTTTGCGGCGAAGGATAAGAAATAATTGCTATGCCTGATCCGCCAGCATAAGATGTTTGATTTGTTGCACCAGCATATTGTCCGCCACCGCCGCCGCCACCGGTATTTCCTGTACCTGCAGTACCACTGCTTATATCGGATGGCGTTGAACAAGTAGCTCCATTACCTCCACCACCTGAACCTCCTGATCCTCCAGGGCCACCGGATGGTGTTCCTCCAGGATAATAAGAAGAACCGCCACCGCCACCAGCATATGTTACTGAAGAACCTGAAATTGAGGAAGCTTGTCCTGTTCCTCCATTGCCGCTTATGCCACCACCGGCACCTACGCCGCCAGCACCACCTCCACCACCAGACCTGTCATATTGACTTGTTGGAGTACCTGCACCAACACCACCAGGATTTCCTTGGCCAGATGTTCCTGATCCTCCAGATGCAGCGGTTGGTCGGCCTCCTCCACCACCAGAACCTCCAGGAGATCCTGCATTAGAATCGGCGTTGGCTCCGCCGCCACCACCAATGGCTGTTAATCCAAATACTGATGAATTAACTCCGTTGGTGCCTGGAACATTTGAATTATTTCCAGCACCACCAGAACCAACAGTAACAGTATATGGTGTTCCTGGAATCACAGCTGCAAATGTTCCTGTTAATAATCCTCCTGCACCACCACCGCCACCGATACGGCTTCCACCGCCGCCTCCGCCTGCAACAAGTAAATAACTAATTGGATACGAAGCTACCGGTGAAGTATAAACTGCTGAATAAGAAATCCATCCTTGAACAGTATCGGTATAAAGTAAACTGACAGCTTCTCCGCTTATTGTCAATGAAGCATTTGCAGTATTTCCGGACAATTTATTTCCGTTTGGATAAATTATTAAGGCATTATTTCCAAAAGTTCTAGCATAGTCAACAATCGTAATATAATTTCCTAATGTTGGACTTGCCGGTAAAGTTACAGTAACATTAGCTAATGCAGTATTGACTGTATAACCATTTCCGGCAACAGCAATAAAATTTGTATTTTGAACTGGTTGCCATGAAGTACCACCACTACCACCAATAGAACCCCAAGCCCCAGCAGAATAACCTTCAAATGATCCTGTGGTTGTATTATATCTAAGTTGACCAGCAGTTGTGCTTGTTGATCTTTGTAATGTATTTCCTTGAGGTACAATAAATGCACCATTAGCACCGGAAGCATCAATTAATCCTGATGCAGCATTTAATGCTAATGTGCCTGAACCATCAGCAACAATATTTAATCCACCAACATTGAGTGTTGTAGCAGAAATTGCGTTAAGTATAGTTGCCATAATTATGCCGTAAAGGTTCCACCAGAAGTAAATGTGTGTATTGTTTTGCCGCCATTAGATGTGACTGTGCCACCAGAACCTCTTTGTGTGCCAGGATAACAAAAAATTACAATGCCTGATCCTCCATTACCTCCCGCTGAAGTTGATCCATATGGTGTATAATTTTGTGCACCTCCGCCGCCGCCACTACCAGTATTACCGCCACCATTGCCACCTCTTGTGCTTGCTGGTCCTACGCCGCCAGTTCCCGCTCCTCCAGTATTTCTGCCGCCGGTTCCTCCTGGTCCTCCAGTAGCTGCTGGGGTGCTTGGAGGTGCATCTCCAGCTCCGCCACCACCGCCTCCGGATCCTCCTGTGCCACCATATGTCGTCCATCCGCCACCACCACCACCGCCAGCATAATAATAACCATAGCTATCACCGGAAAATAAAACTCCGGGACCACCTGGACCTCCTGTTGAACCAACATTATTGGATCCTACTCCTCCAGCGCCACCACCACCTCCACCTTGGCCGCCACTAGTACTAATTCCTCCGTCATATCCTTGTCCTGATGTTCCTGCTCCAGCTGAAGAATTAGTACTACCTCCACCCGATCCTCCGCCGGTAGCAACAGACGGTGAAGTTGGTCCTGTACCGCCACCATCACCCCAACTACTTCCGCCACCGCCGCCAAGTGCAACCAATGTTAGTGCAGTTGAATTTGTGCCAACTGTTCCGGTTGTACCTTGAGCAGTTGCGCCGGCACCACCCCCACCAACAGTAACAGAATAATTAGCCGAAGGAGTTACAAAAGATGTACCTGTAAGTAATCCTCCTGCGCCGCCACCACCCGCATGACGGCCGCCACCACCGCCACCACCAGCAACAACAAGATATGTGATTTGATATTGACCACCATAAGCTAACACAACCCAACCTGTGCCTGAGCCAGTATACATTTCTGCCCAATTATTACTTGTGTTCCACCTAAATGCACCATTGGCCACATTAACTGGTCTTTGTGCTGTCGTACCTTGAGGTAAAGAAATAAATCCTGTTGAAGTAGTGTTAGCATCATATGCACTAGTACCACCAATAGAACCCCAAGCCCCAGCAGAATAACCTTCAAATGATCCTAACGTAGAATTAAATCTTAATTGTCCGTTAGCCGTATTTCCTGGTCTTTGTGTTGTTGTGCCTTGTGGAACTACTAAAGCACCTGAAGTAGAAGATGCGTCAATTAATCCGTTAATTGCAGAAAAAGCTATATTACCAGTTGTATCACTAGTAATAACTATTCCTGTTGAGAGAGTATTTCCTGCTGCAAAGGTACTCATATAATTACCCATCTCTGGCCGCTAGCAACCGAAATAGAAACTCCATTGGCAAACGTTAATGGACCAACAGAAAATCCGTTGGTGTTTGATGCAATAGTATAACTTGAAGTTAGTAATGTTGAATTGATAAGAATTTGGCTAGTTGTTGTGCCAGTACCACCACTACTTCCACTACTGCCAGAACTTGTTGAAATTACTGCACCATTGGACGCATAATATAATCCATTGGTATACACAGCATTAACGTATACATTACCAGTAACACCTAAAGAACCGGCTACGTTTAGTGTGTTTGTAGAAGGAACAAAAGTAATCGCCGGCGCAACATACTGAGCGGTTGTTTTTCCGCCAGTAGTTGGCTGCATTGACACATAGAATGTTGTACTGTCGTTTGCTGCCGGAAGTACTTGTATAACCGAAGTAGTCTGCATGACGACCTTTTACGCTTGCGCTTCTGTCCAGGAATACCGTGCTAAAATCGTGGCTGCATTTGCTCCTGATTGTAAACTTTGTGCTTGGAATGTCAATACGTCAGGACCATTAGGGTAAATACCAACAGCAGCATTAGAAGAACCACCAGAAAGAATACTAGTACCTAAAGCAAGTAATTGTGATAAATCTTGTTGAGTTGTTGAATATAAACCAGAAGCACCAGCAACACCACCTTGTGTATTTAAATAAAATCCAAATACTTGTTCACCGCCAGTCACATTAGTATTTTGTGTATGAAAAATGTATTGTGATAAACTTGAACCACCTACGTTTTGCCATTGTTCTGCTGTGTTGGATGTTGTGCCATTTAAAACACAAGTAATCAAGAATGAACCATTTGAATATAAATCTTGTTGAAATGGAATATGTTGCATACGATTAATTACTTCACGAATACCAAGTCCTGCTGCAGCAACACCATTTGATGCTCCAGGAGAAACACGAAAACTCATAATCGCTTGTGTACTTCCTGATGCTACGTTAATAGTGTTTGTCATACCTTTGGTGAAAATGAAAGATTTATCTGCTGTAAATCCTCCATCCATAATTGCTGAAGTACCCCAATGGTTAACTTCAGGAGAAAACTGTATTGAATGCATTTCAATAGCAGTTTGTGCAGTTGTTGATATTAAGAATGTTTGTGCTGTATTTGCCAAAGGAGAAAATACAATAGTTGTTCCTGATCCACTTGCAATTGCTGCTTGATTTAATATAATTGTTGATGCGTTAGGAATATTTGACACATAAGCAGGTGTAGAAATACCAGCACCATAAACATATTGGCCAACTTGAACACCAGCAGTTGAAGAAACTGCAGTTAGGTAATTATTACCAGCAGTTGTTGTTGCTGTCAATGTAGCTCCTGCTTGACCTCTGACTAGTCCTGTAAATGCATTTGCAGTTATACCAGTATAATTAACATATTCGGTACAAGTATTTCCCAAACCACCATTGTTAGCAGTTCTTATATAGAGTGTTCCCGTATTTGCAAAACCAGAAGTGCTGTTAACATACATTGTTGTATCTGTTGCACCAAAGTTTGTCCAAGGACCAGTAGCGCCACCAACCAACCATGTTGATTTAGGGAATGTATTTGTTTCATAACGGCCAGGTAAGTTACCTGAACGCATATAAGCCAAAAAGTTTACGTTGTTGTTAATCATCTTATGGCAATAAATTACATCGCCTGTAGGACCACGAACTCCCCAACGAATAAATCCAGCACCATACCAAGAATAATCAATATAAAACATTTGCATTCTTGTTAAGTCCATATTATATCCTGATGGACCTGTACCATCTAAACGATCAATATTAAACTGTGATTGAGGAATTTTTGTATCGATTGTTTTACTGAGTACAGCATTATTTGAACCAACGATGCCACGATAAGCCGGTTGAATTTGAATTTGTGTATCAGATAAAATATTTTGTACTCTATATGTCATACCTTTAATAACAATAAAATCATTTACAACTAATTGTTTATTAAAGTATGTTGGATATAAAGAAGATGATGTCACTAATGTAGAACCTGGAGTAACAATTACTTGACCTGCAATTTGAAATGTAGAAGAACGGCGAACAGCATTTAATGTTTGACCGTCATAATCCCAAAAAATTCCGTTTTGTGAATCAAAAATACCGATACGGTTTGTTCCGCCGTACCAGTTAGCGGCTGCACCATAGTAATTACCACTAGCAATTGAATTAACAGGAACACTAAGTGGAGTGTATGTAAATTGATAAGCGTTGATAACAGAAGTTACTGTGAATGTTCCGTTGTAAGCAGTTTCATTACATCCAGAAATAAGAATACTCATTGATGCAAAAATATTATGTGGATCTTTTGTTGTTACAGTAACAGAGTTTGTTGCTGAACTGTAAGTGATACCATCAAGATTAAATTGCGACTTTAATGTTGTACCGGTGGACATTTGAATACCTTTACCAGATTGGTAACGGAAATATCTACGAGTTTGACGAATGTATTGGTGATTGTGATCAGCAGCATTAGTGGCAAAACGAACACCACCGTCAAAGCTACGGTGTAATGCTGCACCTTGTGGCCGAACATATAGATTAGCATTAGTTAATGTTAATGCACCAGCAGCAGGAACACCATTATAATTTCCTGTTGTATTGTATTGAAATATTGTTGGCGATACGATGGTAGATACCGTATATGAACCGTTAGCAGTAGAAGCACCCGTCATAGCAATTTCATTACCAACAGTAAGTCCGTGTGAAATACTGGTGATTACTGTTACTACGTTACCAACTGCATTAGCCGAAGCCATACTAATTGCTGAGTTACTAAAAATAGATCCTTTATAACCAATGGTTACACCAGGATTAAAAACGGAACCAGAAGTACCTGTAAACGAATATTTACCAGTATAAACAAATGTGTTGGCGGCACCCAAAGCATTTGAGTTTGTTGGATTATTGTTTGCTTCAACAATGTACAAACCATCAGCGCCAGCAAAAACAGAATCTAAGATAACGATTGGAGTATTAACTGGTGGTGGAGTTGTGCCTGTTGTATTTGCTGTATAAACTCTTGAACCTGTTGTTCCTTGAATATCAATTATTTTTATATCACCAGTAGCAGTTTCGTAACTGGCAAATGGACGATTATTAACCATACCCATTTGTTCCCATTTGGTCGTTTGTACTGAGTATTCGTAGTCAGTATCGATTAATGATTGTGGAGTAGAAACACGGAGTTTATTAATTGAATCCAAATAAGATTCGGATGGAGTAAACTTCTCGTCATATTCATCAACAACAATAGATAATTTATCGTTAACACCTAATGATGTGGTATTGTAATTTAATACTATTGTTGTGTTTGTTTGGTTTCCGTCAGCAGAAGTAGAGATTGTATAAGAAGTTGCTGTAAGATTTGGATCAGAAAAGTTGAATATTACTTGGTTGGTCGTTACATCAGTAATTAAAATCAAACGCTCTTTTGGAATAGCACGAGGAATGACAACGGTTCTGGTCGAAGGGGTAAATGTATAGTAGGTATCAAGTATAACTTTGCGTGCCATGTTAGCTCCAAAATAGATTAAATATCATGTTATATTTAGTAACCCATCAAAATGTCTAATGGTTTGAATGGGTACGTTTTTGTTCTTGCTGGAATTGATCCAGCAACAGTTCTCATTAAAATTTGTGATCCTTGAGGTACGGAATCTGCAAACTTCAAGTATCCATTTGAAGTTGCATTACCTGAAGTGTCGATACAGTAACCTTTTGATCCTGTTAATACACCAGATAGCCATACGGTGTCATATTTATAATCGAATGCCGGCTGGATTAATCCGTTAATAGTCACCAAAAGGTTAAATGGAGAATATACTGGTACCGAAGCTTGATTATATCTTAACGGAAATACATTGGTAAATCCATCGACCAGATAAGAAACATCATCAAGATCATAGATATCCGTAAAAGATAATGGACCATTAGAACCAACTGTTACAGTATTTGATGTAACAGAAGTTGCTGTTACATTTCCAATCAAATTACCAGAAATGGGCGCATTAAAGACCACATTACCGGTAAACGTAGAAGTGCCAGTAAATGTAAGATTAGGAGCTAAAGTTCCTGAAGTTACAGAATTTGATGTAGGTACATTGTATTGTCCAAGACCTAATGCTTGAACACGAATTATTGTGCCAGAAGGTGGTGTAAAGTTTAAGTTAAGATTTGAACCTGAAACTGAGTAATCATATTGTACAACACCGTTAGCGGTAACTAATACAGAAGAAGATGAAACTGGTGGTGCAACTAAAGCGAAAGATGTTTGTGCACCATTGGCAGTAACAAGAGTAACAAATGTATTAACAACAGGCAACGATAACATTGCTGCCGTAATTGTTTGTGATGATGGTACATTAATTTGAGAAAGTAATCCAAGGTAATTTACTTCAATTGGAGTACTTGCAGCCGGAGCAGCAGATAATACTAATTGAGAACCATTAAGATAATATGCTGGATTGCTTAGAGAAGAAGTTTGTTTAACACCACCAACATACACTTGAATTGATGATGCTGATGCTGGTGTATATGATAAATTAAAAGTTGTAGTTGTACCAGTACCGGTGAAATAATCCACCGGATAATTCATTGTTGATATGGGATTACCGAGATATGACATTGATTAGTCCGGTGGTAAAGGTTTATTACCAGCAGCTAACCAAACTTGATAGGCTTGCCAATCTGTGTTTTCTGGGTCGTTTGGAATAATTGCGCCATCTAACAATCGAATTACACATGAAGGACTAATTGATAGTTGATACATTTTTATAACTCCGCAGTAGCTGAATAGTGTAAAAACATTACATAAGTTGCAATTCCATTTG
>Ga0114958_10002690_pt1 | contig 13156 bp, 11 predicted proteins | sample C_130208_EF_Meta_FD_89577 | JGI IMG/M metagenome (GOLD analysis project Ga0114958, IMG submission 89577) | Freshwater microbial communities from Lake Croche, Canada to study carbon cycling - C_130208_EF_MetaG | ecosystem: Environmental > Aquatic > Freshwater > Lake | place: Lake Croche, Canada... | reverse complement strand
TCGGCCCGATAGCAAAAATGTTGCCTACTGTGACTCCGTGAACAATCGATATGGCAAAGACGTCTTAAGCCCTGATTCAAAGGCGCCGCTAGCAATTTTGCCTACCCAAACAGCAGACCTGGGGCTCGTATTGGAATGCCCAACCACCGGCTGGGTTGGTGCCATTGTTGAACTCCAAAAGGGCCCCGAGGGCTGGGCCGTTTGCCTAGAAGATCGAAAGAACCGCCGCAAAATGTTCTTACTCACTGATCCACTGTTGCTCGATGGAAAGCGCATCGTCTTGGTGCGCCCAGGTAGAGAACAGCAGGCGAACTCCCCCACCCCGAATCTGACAGCTTCAGGATCTATCGCAGTTCTTGGCCAACGAGCATCGATCGCTCGAGGTTCCAGAATCTGGGTCGAAGGAAAACAAGATGCGCAGCTCGTCGAAAAGATCTGGGGCGATGACCTGCGCGTCGAAGGCGTCGTAGTTGAAGAGCTCGGCGGGGCCGATGAGCTCCTTGAGGCCGTCAGGCAATTCGCACCCACACCTGAATTCAAACTTGGCGTACTCCTTGACCATCTCGTACCCAACAGCAAGGAACAGCGCATAGCCGATGAAGTACTGCGGGTCTTTCCTCAGCACGTCCTCATCCTTGGCCATCCCTATGTCGATGTCTGGCAAGCCGTGCGCCCCGCAACGCTCCAGATCACAGCCTGGCCAGTTATTGCTCGCGGTGAAGATTGGAAAACAGGGATCTGTCGAGACCTTGGCTGGAGTGAAGACACCTCAGCAACTTGGCGAACAATTCTTGCCAAGGTCACCAGTTATGCCGATCTGGAACCCAGCCTGCTGGGTAGAGTCGAAGAACTTATTGACTTCGTCACGTTCCAGGAGCTACCAGCCACACATAGCCCGCATCACTAGCCTGCAGGCGCCACCCAATACTTATCAAGCGATCTCGGATTCCATCATCGAACTTCACAACCGCATCCGTAGCCCCCGAGTACGACTTCAGGACCGTGCCCCATCCAGGTTTCCCGTTGATGAGAATCGAATAACGATCCAGGACCTCAGCGCCGTATCTATCGGCCCTACCGTCAAGCGATGTCACAACATTTGCCACAACTTGTGCCTGCCCGCCATAGTCATAATCAACGATGACGTAACGCTTCGTGCCAAGTGCCCGCATTTCGTTCCAAATTAATTGCGGGTCCGAATCACCCGCAGGTGAAGTATCAGGTAAGGCGATTTTTGCCCACCCGGCCGTAACTAGGAAAATGGCAACGAGACCTGACGCTATGAGCCTGCGTGAGGTTTGCGACGACGTGCTTCCAACACCAGGCCAACTCTGAGTCACCCTGCGAGCCACAAGCGGCGAAACGAGCAAGATACACACGGGAATAAACCGCGCAGCACTTATTCCTAGAACGAACAGGACAAAAATGAACATCGCGTCCATTCGGATCGTTCGCCATACGCGGTGCGAACGAGCAGTAATTGCCATGACGGAAATTACCCAAACCCCAAATAGCGCGAATAAAAAGATGACGAGCGCGGAGTCGGTAGTTGCCGGGAGCCATTCGATAATTCGTGACTGAGCCGCGTCACGGATAGCCAGACTCTGCGAATAATATTGGATTCCTAAAGGGCCAATCATCGGTGCAATCAGCACTGCGACAATTACTAGAGCCCCGCTCTTCATGCTCCGAGCAAAAGGTTCCAACCATCGCAAACCTCCAACTCCCACCCCATGAATAAGCGCCGAGGCGATCAATAACGGACCGACCAGAATTGCTACACCGTGAAACCAGGACCACACCATTACTGCAGGGCCTATCACCCACCATGCGGGCCAGAGGTTGGTGTACATCACGCGCATGGCGACCAACCCGATCCACGGCAACACGATGAAGGAAAGAGTTTGCGGGCGTTCTTGTATTACAGGCGCCACCCCTGCAAAAACGATAACTGCTACGAGAAATGCAGATCGGTATCTCGATCTCAAATTCTGGCCCGCCGTAACAGCGATGGCTGCCGCTATCGTGCTGAGAACGATGGATGCCGAACCAAGACTTCGAAAGAGCGCTAATCCAGACCACGACAATGCCGAGTCAATAAGGTGAAGGAGCACTTCGCTCGCGGGTTGCGTGGTGCTCCAACTCAGTAGATGAGGCCCAAAGGTCCATTCTGAGGAGCCAGTGAATCGGTGATTCGACAAAATATCTGCGCCCATGCGCAAATGCCAATAAACATCCGGCTCACTGATAGGTCCGAGCTTGACAATGAACGCGAATGCAATGAGGAGCGCACAACACAGCCCCCAAATATTCAACACCGGCGAATGACGCCGTTCGGTTGATGTCACATACAACTCAATGTCATTGACCACTGAACATGTTCGCAATCTGAGCGACGGGTGGCGCGAGAATAATGATGAAAAGCGTCGGAAGGAAGCAGATCATCAATGGGAGTAGGATTTTTACGGGCATCTTCTGCGCTTGTTCCCGGGCACTATCGAATCGTTTGGCGCGAATAGTTCGTGACTGTTCGTTCAAGACGGCGGTAATGGGAATGCCTAACTTGTCCACTTGTAACATCGCCGAGACAAATCGTTGGATATCTGGTTGATTTGCTCTCATTGAGATTCCGATGAGTGCTTCGTCTCGAGATCTTCCATACTGAATCTCTTGCAGGGCTAATGCGAATTCCTCCGCCACCGGCCCCTTTTGATTCAGGGCAACTTGCTTCAAGGCAGCCTGAAAACTTAGTCCTGATTCAACACAAAGATTCAACATATCCAGTGCATCTGGTAGCCAAAGACCCAATTCCTCAGACCGATGAAGAGATCTGTTGTAGACCAAGAGATCTGGCAGCCAGAATCCTCCCAGCGTGAATAAAGGCAGAGCAATCCAGAAGATCCCGCCGAAAACTATTCCGCTGAGCAAACCAACCGCGAATCCCAGGATGAGATAGATAACTTTGTGCGTGACCACTTCATTCGTAGCTGCTAGACCTGTCTCGCCAGACTTGCCAAGTTCGGATGAGATGTGTGCTCTTCTCTTTTCACCCACTAAGCGTTGCCCTACAAACTCAATGAATTTTGCCCACTGTTGAACTGATCGATCTGGTATCGCTCGAATATTTGAAGTAATCCTCGGCGAGCCGTAAGAGACTATGAACGACAGTGATCTTTTCGTCTGAGCCGCTCCTCTTGCTTCGGCAAAACTCAGGGTGACAAGGATGACGGATATGAACGCAAAGAGCGCTGCTAAATATGGGATCATTGAAGTGAACATCAGACTTTGATCCTCACTAGGCTTCGCATCCACAAAGCCCCCAGCCCAAAGAGAATCAAAATAAAAATGATAAGGATCTGACCGAGCGTCTCTGTCCAAAAGAATGAAACATAGGCTGGATTCGTCAGCATTAAATAGACGAACACCAAAACAGGAAGCCCGGCCAAAATCCACGCAGACAGGCGCCCCTCCGCAGTGAGCGTTCGAACTTCTCGTGACAGAGCCGCACGCCCCTGAACCATTTCCGAAGCGGATTCCAGGATATTTGAAAGATTTCCGCCAACTTCACGCTGAATTGCTAACGCATTAATCGACCATCGAAAGTCATTGCTATCCATACGATCCGCTACTCGAAGTAGGGCAGCCTCTAACGTCGAGCCCATCTGGATTTCACTAATTGCGCGCCTGACTTCTCGGCTTACCTGCCCATGGCCATCCCTTGCAGTGCTGTTGAGAGCTTGACTAAAAGACAGACCCGAGCGCAACGCACTAGCCACAAGCATTAAGAAATCGGGAAGTTCGGATTCAAATTCGCGTCGAAATCCTGCCGCCCTCGATCGCAGAATGAGCCGAGTAGTAAACCAACCGATACTGGCGCCCAACACAAGCGAGACGAATATATTTTGCGAAATAATGGCGAAAAGCAACACAAGCACGGTGCCTGCCGCAATTCGAAGCCCGAGCCAACCCCCCGGAGTCAGACGAATCTGAGCGCTATCTAAACCTGCTTCTGACTTTGAATAAAAGCTGGTGCCTCGTAGCAATTGATCGATCCATGGGAAAACAATAAAACTTTCCGACTTTTGTTCATCAGGAATCGCGGACGGATCTCGGCCCGTACTTTGTGTGTACGCCAGCACTTCTGCCAAACGCTGACGAAAATGAGCCTGTCTGGCCGAATAAATCGTCGCAAGCACAAGCATGATTACCACTATGCCAATCAGAATCGCATACAGCCATGAAGTAACTCTGCTACTTAGTTCAAAGTCTGCAACGACATAGGTTGACTGCGAGGCGACACCCGCAGTCGTCGAACTTCCCACACTGCGTAGTTGCACAGCATTTGCAGGGTTACCGCCTAAACCTAGAAAAATAGAACAGACACCTGCGACAACACCAACCCTGGCTGGTAATTGCTTCATGTGGAACTCCGAGGGAGCCAGAAGTTATCCATGGCAAGTTCGACCCCGTGATCATGCAATTTATCGATGAAGCGCGGAATGATCCCGGTCGAGCGAAGATGTCCGGCGGAGCCGTCTCCGTCTGCAGATTCATACTCAAATGTAAAAAGATCCTGCATAAGAATCGTGTCGCCTTCGATTCCTGTAATCTCTGAAACTTGCGTTATTTTTCGTGAACCATCTCGCATTCTCGCTTCATGCACCACCAGCTGAATCGCGGAAACAATCTGTTCACGAATCACGCGAACAGGCAGATCCATACCCGCCATCAGCGTCATAGTTTCAATCCGCGACAAGGCGTCTCTTGGTGAATTTGCATGCACGGTCGAAAGCGAACCATCGTGACCGGTATTCATGGCTTGCAGCATGTCCAGGGTTGCTTCGTCCCGAACTTCGCCGACAATAATGCGATCTGGCCGCATTCTCAGAGAGTTCTTGACGAGATCGCGAATTGTTACTTCGCCGAAGCCTTCCACGTTCGATGGCCGCGATTCCATGCGCAGTACATGAGGTTGGTGCAACTGCAACTCAGCAGCATCCTCGATAGTTACAATTCTTTCATCGTCTGGAATATATGACGAGAGCACATTTAGAGTGGTTGTCTTCCCCGAACCAGTGCCGCCGCTGATGAGAATGTTGAGCCGGCCTCGAACACATGCCGACAACACATCCACTAAAGCTGGAGTGAAGGTACCCATCGCTATGAGATCTTTCGTGACGAATGGTTCTGAGGCGAATTTTCGAATCGTGAGCGAGCAACCGTCGAGGGTGATGGGCGGCAGAACCGCATTGACTCGACTGCCGTCAGGTAAGCGCGCATCAACCATTGGGCTTGCATCATCAACTCTTCTTCCCACACGGGAGACAATCCGATCAATGGTCCTTCGTAAGTGATCTTCATCTGCGAAGGCGAGATCTGTGTGGTGCAACTTTCCTGCACGCTCGACGTAGATGCAGTCAGCTCGATTGACCATGATTTCAGTGATCTCTGGGTCACGCAGAAGCGGCTCAAGAGGACCGTTTCCGAGAATGTCATCAATGATTTCCTGCGCAATCCGAGATCGTTCGCTCGTTGACAAGGGAATCTTGGAAGAAGCGAGGACCGATTGAATTGACGCAAACACATTTTCTTCGAGCGTTTGCTCATCAAGCTGCCCGGCGTAGACACGCTGGCCTGTCTCCTGCAACAGATTGATATGGACCTCGTGTTTCAGATTTGCATATTCGTCACCGTTGAGGCCATTTGGGCTAAACGAATTGCGTAATCCCGCTGCTGGAACTGGCGCCCCTGCGAGCATGAGCCGTTCGGCAAGACTCATGATCGACCTCGCAATAAGGTCGAAAACCGACGAGGTTTCATGGACTGTGAGAACGCGCCTGACTGGGCCTGGTTCTGAGCTAGTTGCCTAAAAGCCTGAGCAACGGCATGCGTGGGAACTTTCTCTACCGCCGTTGTGCCCTCGTTGAGCGCGGCCGGCAACTCATCGGTCATCGGAATTTGAATCGAAATTGGCATCCCCACCGTGCGTTCGATGTCTTGAGCGGACAACCCGACTTTAGAGCCGCTGCGGTTGAGAATGATTTGGCATTTCTCTCTGAGGAAACCAAGGCTTTCCAAAGTGTCTAGCGTTACTTTTAAACTCTTCAGTGCTGGCAGATCCAAAGTTGTGAGCAATAAATATGAGTCAGCCATGTCAAAGCATTTGAGGACTACATCATTGAAGATAGGCGGAGCATCGATAATGACGTAGTCGTACATCTGTGAAAGTTCGTGTAATACCTGCTCAACTAAATCAATAGGGATGAAGTCAGCGTCCGCCGTGCGAGTAGGGGCTAATAACGCATCGCACTTATTCTTATACGATACAACAAGGGACGACATAAGTCTGGCATCCAAACTTCCTTGAAGACCTAGAGCATCGCTGATGGTCCTAGTCGGCTCCAGCTGAAGAGCGATCGCGATATCTCCGTTGGCCAAATCAAAGTCCACCAAGCACACCTTTGGCTTGGTTGCGCTGGTCGCTAGCGCTACAGCAAGATTCGTAGAAACGGTTGTCTTACCGCATCCACCCTTAAATGAGAAGACAAGTAGCAACTTCGCGCGAACATTTCTGGGTTCCTCAGAGTTCACTTGCTTGATGTCTTGGGAAACAGCTGTCGACCTCTTGCAGGCTTCAGTCAATGCAGCAACGTCGCCAGCGGCAACTACCTCCCGAATTCCGGACTTCAGGGCTTCCCCTAACATCCCAATTTCGAGTCGATTGCGAACGAGAACAACTCCAAGGTACGAACGTGCAATGCGGTACTTCTCTGCTACAGAGAGCGCGGTCTTCAACGGGATCTCGGGGCTTATCACGACCAACTGCTCATCTGGGTTCTTGCTCAGTTCCGCGTCTAACTCGATGAGAGACTCCGCCAGAACGAATTCATCAGTCAGACTCAAAACAATGCGTTCAGAATTGGCCTTATTGTCGCTCAGCACAACTGTCATGATGTAACTTCCTTAACTAAATAGGTTGCCAGAAGTGGCGCCGGTGCGATTTGTAATCGAAGTATTGGAACCCAGTAATCCGAGATACAGATTGCCTGTATTTACTCCATGAATAAGTTTCTCTGCCTCAGTTTGGGTCAATGCGAGCGTTAATAGGGCAGATGAATTCGACTGTGCAGGCGCGCCCTCCCCTGTAGTACCAGGAGTCACTGTCGCGTCACCTACGGCCAAAACAGTGACGCGATCGAGCAGAACTCGGGTCACTTGACCACCGGCTGAACCGGCAAACAAGGAGCCACGGTCATTTGTGTAGGTATCGAAAATGACAACTTCAGAGCCAGGTCGAACAAATGTTCCTACGCGCTGAGGGTCCCCAAGCGTCACCGAGATAGCGATTTTCCCGTCTGGTACTGGGACCGCGAGAACCTTAGGAATTTCTCCCGCGAAAGCCGCCGCGAGAAGTATCTGCCCGGCTGCAATGTTGTCGACAGCCACGAGCTTCTCGTTAACGGCAGTGACGGCACGAACGCTTCCCTCGGGCGTCATAGAGCTAGGAATTTGCGTCTGCTTGGCTAACCCCGTACTGAAAGCTTCACTGATCGTCATACCCTGCGGAATTCGTGCAGTAGACACCAACACGTCTACTGGCTGCTGCTGGCTGAGCACCCTCTCATCCGCATTCTGCGTGTAGAAAAACACCATCCCCGCGGCAATGAATGCAATTCCTAGCGCCAAGACGACAATCGCGTATCGCTTCATGCCCTAGCCCCCATGCTCATTGATATTTCTCGACTACGAATAACTGATATTCCTATCATTTTACGAGATGGAATCACTGCCTAGGATTTCTTAGACAGTGATTCCATCTCGAGTGGTCCACATTCCAGCCAACAGTGGTCGATTGGAGATGGCGTTACAATTACTTACTAATAGACGAAGCTGCCTTGTTAAAAATTGCCGTGAGGTTTCCACCGAGCAAAGTGACACTGGCGATGATGACAATCGCAATAAGCGCAACTAGTAGGCCGTATTCAACAGCTGAAGCGCCACGATCTTCTTTCCATTTTTCATAACGCAGCGAACTTGCGAGATAGGTTTTCATAAGTTTGATCTGCATAGCAACACCCTTCATACCTGAGTAATTCATTGACAGTTCGACGGTACTAGAAGATGTGATTTCGCAACATGTGTAGGCATCTCATTGCTCACCACTGATCAGTCAATGCCCGAATAACAGCAGTAATGAATGTTCAATTGACTGCATCAACAAATCTTTGTCGGCCTTCGATACCAATTTTGCATAGTGTTTATCCATACGACTTAACGCAATGAGGAATGAACACGATCAAGAGTTTGGGGTTATGCAGGTGATGATTCATAGAAAGTCAGCGCGTGCATTTGCGGATGATCGCGGTGCATCTGCCGTGGAGTTCGCGATTCTTGTTCCCGTTCTCATTCTATTTGTTATTGGTATTCTTGAGTTTTCACTGGTTCTGCGGGACTATCTTGGTGTTTCCTCATCTGTTCGTGTCGGCACGAGAGTTGCGGCAAGCGGAGCTGGTTCAGGACCTGGCTGCGATGACGCATCACCGCCTGTGTGCACCAATCGAGTCACACCGGCGCTCGCGCAAGCTGCCGCTGATGCAATTCAAAGAGCTGGCACAGCTATGCCTCAGAATTCGATTGATGAAATCTGGGTATACCAAGCCAACGCGAATGGTTTTTCCGGAACGGCCACTACTCAAGCAACTGCGACGTGCACATCAAACTGCGTCCGATACGTCTGGGTTGATAGCACACCCACCGTTCCCGGAAGATTTCGTTACAGTTCTGGATCATGGGATTCCAGAACCATAAATGCGTGCATTAATACCAGCAGTTCGATGGCCGTAGGGATTTACATGAAGGCGACGCATAACTTTATGTCCAAGATATTCATACCGAGCATCACTGTGAGCGATCGTTCAGTCATGATGTTTGAGCCACTGCCGAATAATCAATGCTTACCGAACAGTCACGCATGATTACGCAAATGAAATTCAAAAATATGGATGATCCCAGCAAGATTGATCGTGGGGCTGTCGCGATATTGGTAGCAATACTTTTACCGATATTCTTTGGACTTGCAGCGTTCACTATTGATGTGGCGAATTGGTACCTAGAAGGCGCGAAGGTCCAGAAAGCTGCAGACGCAGCAGCTCTTGCTGGTGTCACATACATGCCGCAGGATTTTGTTAGCGCAACGAGCAAAGCATTAACAACCTCGTCAAAGAATGGTTACACAAATTCGACATCGGGTCCGACTTTCGTCACTACGGCTTTGGTACCCGACCACTCAAGCCAGTTGGATGTCACGGTGACCAACACGATCAACAATTTCTTTGGCAAACTCATCGGGAAGCCAACGATGACGGTGAGCCGCACGGCCGTTGCAGATTATCTAGGTGCTGCGTTGATGGGCAGCCCTTGTAACGCCCTTGGCACGCAACCCACTGCCTCGGACGGAAGTCCAAGCGCTATCCCCACGCAGGGACAAGGTGGTTACGCCACATGCCAGGGTAATCCTCAATTCTGGGCCTTAGCCGAAGGCCCAGCAACTGACAAAGTTCAAGGAGATAGATACGGAACACGAGTGTGTACAAGTTCAAGTACGGATTACTGTTCAAATAATTTCAATGACGAATACAGCCAAGATGGCTACGTTTTTATCGTCAGAGTCGCTGCCAATGCAGTGAATCAACCGATAAAGCTGCAGATGTATGACCCGGCTTACGTGACTACTGGTCAAGAATGCGGAGATATAGCTTCATCGGGTTTCACGAATGGAATGAATCCGTATGCGCCTGATGGCGCGACCCGTTATGACAATTCGAACAACACTTTTTGCACAGGTGATTCAGATCCAGGCGGAAGTGGCACTGCACCTGAATTGAGCACAACCTTCGCGTTACGCGAACAGACCGACACATTCAACCCATTGGTAGCCACCCCCGTAACTGGGTGTATCAAGCAATTCCGTGGTTATAACACCACTCCCACGTCAACATCGCTCACTGAAAAGAACGGTAACAGGCCAAATTCAAGTTATCAGCCTGAGTTGGCCCAAGTTTTCCATCAATGGGTAGACCTTTGCACCTTCGTCCCTACCCGCAGCGGTGACTACTACCTCCAAGTGCGAACGAACGCAGATATGGGCGGCACTGCAGGAATCAATTCACTCACGCCCACTCAATTCTTGGGTCTCTCAACCGACACAACTGGCCGCGGCGCGAACGCCTATGCAATTCGAGCGGTTACCAACCCGATCTCCTTGGGTGCATCGGTGCAGGTTTCAGGCTGGGAACGGATACCGATTTTTGCCAATGCCACTGCCGCATCGTCAACCTTTAACTTGCTGCAAGTGAATCCAAACGCCGCGGGTAAATCCTTTTACTTCTCATTCTTTGACGTTGGAGATGCCACAAGCTCTGGAACCGTCAAGGTGTTGAGACCAAGTGAGAACTCAAATACCTCTCTTCCGGGCTGTACCTACAAATTCGTCGGAGGGGTCGAGACGAACATCAATGGAACCTCATGCCAAGTAAATATTTCCAGTTCCACGAACAATGGAAAAGTACAAACGATCACCGTCCCCGTTCCCGCCGACTACACCTGCACATCCACTTCGCTGGGAGGCTGTTGGTTCCGCGTGACGGTCTCGTTTAGTTCGGGCTCCGTCCACGATGCCACGACGTGGGATGCCAACATCGGTGGCGATGCAATCAGGCTCGTCCAGTAGCACTGCGGCGTCTGATTCTTGGGATTAGGGCGCGCGAATATCTCATGCCACCTATTTGGTCATTTCGGTTGCCGCGGATGTCCATTGAACCTAAGTTTCGAGGATAAACACCGCACCGTCTCGATGAGACTCGTTCCGTAGATGGCGGCAAACCAGGGCAAGGAGCAGAAATGAACGAAGGCATGCTTGACGGTATTCGGGTACTTGATCTCACTATGTGGGCATTTTGCCCCTCTGCAGCACGCGTGCTGGCCGAGTGGGGCGCAGATGTAATTCACATCGAGAACCCAAATGCGCCCGATCCAATGCGCATTTTTTCCGGCGGTTCCCTAGAGCCAAACGGCGCCGCTTGGATGTTCAAGCATTACAACCGCGGCAAGCGCTCCCTAGCCTTGAACCTTGCTAGCGATGAAGGTCGCGAGATGCTGTACGAACTCGTGCGGAAGTCCGACGTCTTCATCACCAGCTTCCTGCCAAAAACTCGAATCAAGCTTGGCTTTGACGTTGAGGATCTGAAAAAGATTAATCCAAATTTGATTTATGCCAAGGGCACCGGAGCCGGCCCACTTGGTCCAGAGAATTTGCGTGGCGGATATGACGCTGCCAGCTGGTGGTCACGCGGTTCCCTTTCAAGTGCAGCGATGGCTGTGACCCGCACTGACACACCTCCAGGAATGGTCGGACACGGCGACGGCATGTCCGGCGCGGTCTTTGCCGGCGGCATTTGTGCTGCGCTACTTAAGCGTGAGCGCACTGGTGAAGTTGCAGTCGTCGACTCTTCACTCATGGGCACTGCAGCTTGGTTCAACGCTCCGGCAATCATCGGTGCACAGTTGGCACCGGGCGCCGGAATGCTTGGCTCATATGTTGATCGTTCGGTGAGCCAATGGTCGGGCACTTGGTACAAGACCAGCGATACACGTTTCATCTACATGTCATTCCTCGGTGATCACCAAGATGAATTCGAAGACTTAGCCCGACTGATCAAGCGCGAAGAACTCATCACTGATCCACGCTTTGATTCAACAGCAAACCGAATGGCAAATTCACAAGAGTTGATGGCAATTCTTGATGGAGTTTTCGCAACGAAAACCCTCGCTGACTGGAAAACAATCTTGCTGCCATCAAAGGGAGTCTGGGCACCTGTACAAAATGCTGCCGAGATGACTGATGACCCAATGGCAATTGCAAACGGCATGATTCGCAAGCCTGCCAATGAGCCAGGAACACCAGTGGTTGTTATGCCGCCAGTGATGTTCAATGAAGATGCCGGTCCGGGCAATCCTGCTCCGGATTTTGGTCAGCACACAGATGAGATTCTGACCGAACTAGTCGGCCTCGATGCTGCCCGAATCCAGGAACTGCGCGCAGCACGGATTATCGCTTAATCACAACTCAAAGAATTACTGTTCATGGTCGGATAGCAAGCGCACGCCGCTTGATATCCGACCATGAACCAATTCGGTTGCGAACTGTTGGACCTGACGGCGCATTTGGCGCATTGACTTTCTTCCAGCCGTCCCATCCCGCATAACTTCCCGAGGTTGCCGGATCATCTAGATAACGTGCGATGTGTTGCAAGATTTCGTCGTCAGTCCACGCAGATTCATACTCACGATTTGGGCGGGTTCCTGTTGGCACGCCGGCAAGACCTGCTGCCGCAACCCAGGTGCCAAATCTCTGCAAGATTCGGGGCGCCGACGGACCATCAATTTGCCCGCTACTGATCAGTTCTCGGTATTTGTCGTAAGACAGGCCCGTTGAATTACCTTTAACTACATCCCACGCATGGCGCAGCGCAGCGCAGATGTCTTCGTCCGAATAGACCTGTGAATATTCACCTTCACGCGCCCGAATCGCTAGCCGCCGTACTTCATCGTTCATCCCGGCAGACAGCTGTGCATCGGTTAATCCCAGCGCTACTTGAGCATCGCGTGCACTAAATCCGGGATGTGCTTTAAGCCAGTCCAGAAGAGCATCAGTGGTTTGTCCTGAGACAGGCACCGGTGGACCAGGATCTTCGATTACCGAATCAAGAACTAGTCGCACCTGTTCGGCACTCATGTCAAAAGCTGCTCCGATCTGCAGCGAAGACCAACCTTGATCGCGCAACGTCCAGATGGCAAGACTTTGAACAACTAGCCTGGCTTCGCTACTTTCAGCTTCACTGGTATCAAAAGTGCCCACGACTGAACCGTAGCCCTTTCACATCGCTATCAACTCTGACAACCACCGCGAAATAGTTCAGCCCCGCTACTGCCGACTCATTTAAGGTCGGAAGTGCGGGGCTGAGCAGTAGTTCGGCGGAGCAAATATGGAACAGAAAACCGTGCAGTTGTTTAGCTGCCAGTCATCAAGACGGCACCGGAGAACGGACCAACCGCGTTGGCCCAAACTGCGACCTCGGCGTCCTTGACCTGACGTGCC
>Ga0114958_10002689_pt1 | contig 13159 bp, 14 predicted proteins | sample C_130208_EF_Meta_FD_89577 | JGI IMG/M metagenome (GOLD analysis project Ga0114958, IMG submission 89577) | Freshwater microbial communities from Lake Croche, Canada to study carbon cycling - C_130208_EF_MetaG | ecosystem: Environmental > Aquatic > Freshwater > Lake | place: Lake Croche, Canada... | reverse complement strand
CTTTGGCTGCAGTAAGGTCTGAACAGGAGGGTAAAAACACCTTCTCACCTGCGGAAATAGTGGGCCGCCCGGGTCTCGATCCCGGCACCTTGGGATTAAAAGTCCCCTGCTCTTCCCGATGAGCTAGCGGCCCGGGTTTATAGGATAACCCTCGAGAGAACGCGCGGGACTACTCGCTGGGCCAAGTGCACCTTGGACAGTGCAGAGGCGGCGGCAGGATGCATTCACCTCCGGTGCGCGGCGCTGGAGAAATGGAAGGTTCCCGCAGGGCGAACGAGAATGCGCCGCAGAAGATTGACAACAACCAGGATCGCCGTGACTGCGGAGCTTCATCATTACGGCCACGCCGCCATGAGGTCCTCGGGATCAAACGAGGCCGCCGCTCCCTTCGCCGCAGAGCCACAACGACCAACCACCACAAGTGGCGTGGCGGTATCGACACCGGGAACCCCTCTTGCCTGGGCCGCCAACTCGTTGAGGTCGTTCTGATCGAACGGCTGGGTCTCGCGCCATTTAACCGAGCCGGCAAAGGTGATCTTCTGTGCGGTCGGAGATCGATCAGCACCGATGAGATCCACTTCGAGCTGGTTGTTCCGCGTCCAGTAGCCCCCCACGATGTTGGCATCGATCGATCCAAACGGTGCAAGGCGGAACAGTGCTTCCCTCACGATTGGCTCAATGGCCTTGCCTCTCCAGGTTGACCAGTCCGCCTTGAAGCGCTGGACGATGAGGTCTCCTCGGCCTCGATCGACCTCAGAGAGGTGCGGGCCGATGAAGCGCAACCAGAACTGGAGGTAGGGATCGGAGACTCGATAGCGTGCTTCCCTACTCGCTGTCGTCGAGAGTGGAAGCTCCTTGGTCACGATCCGCTTCGCGGTCAGGATGTCGAGCGCACGATTGAGGCTTGCATGTTGCAGCCCGCCTGCCGCCTTGGCGATGTTGGTGAAGGTGCGCTCACCGGTACCGATCGCACTGAGGACGGAGCGCGCCTGGGCCTCGGTGGGGAACTCGGCCTCGAGCACGCGGAGAGCACCTGTGACGAACATCGACGCAGCACTCTTCACCGCTGAGGCGAGATAGGCCGCTGCCCCCTTCCCTCGAGGCCACTCATCACACAGCATGGGCATGCCACCCGTGAGCAGGTATGCGTCAAAGGCATCTCCCGCGTTGTTTGCCTTGACGATGCTCCCGACCTCCGAAGGAGACAGCGGGGGGACGATCATGTCGGTTCCCCTCTGGAAGAGAGGCCTACCATGCGTATTGAGCGTCTCCATCATCGCCAGGTCAGAACCGACGAGAATCAGGAGCACGGCCTTGGAGGACAGGTGGCGATCCCAGTGCTTCTGGAACGACGCCTCGATGCTGGTGCTCTCGCCCATCAGATAGGGGAACTCGTCGATGACCACGATGGACGGATCGTGGTCATCGAGCGCCGAGGCCAGGAGGCCAAGGCATCCATCCCAATCACGAGGGGCGACGCCTGAGAAGACGTGTGAGTTGGGGAGAGACGAGTTGGCAGCGTCGCTGGAGAAGATCTCAAGCTCCCGGCCCCCTTGCCCGGACGCCGTAAAGAACAGCGCAGGGACGTCCGCCGCGTCGATGAACTGCTCAATCATGCGGCTCTTGCCGACCCGCCGTCGTCCTCGTATGAACAGACAGCGCCCAGGCTTCCCGGTCGACACCCCAGATGCCACACGATCGAGCTCCGCGCTCAGCGCGCTGAGTTCCTTGGTTCGGCCCACGAATCCAGCCACTAGCGCCCCTTTCGGCTTTTCACTCAAGCTACGTATGCCACAGATACTATCATTTGAGATAGTATCATTTCAGATAGTATCTGAGCGGGGCAAATACGCCGCCAGCACGGCCCACAGTTCTCTGCGGCCCCGGTGCAGATGGGCGAGAACAGGACATGAAGATGTCTTGGACGGCGAAGATCCGTCGTTGACGAGGCGGACCTTCCAAAGCACCGTCTGAATCACACCCCGTTTCCTGGAGGCACTGGATGTCTGGTTGAGCTCATCGACCGAGATGTGCCGTGGAGATGCTGACCGCGACGAGCAGCATGACCACGCCGATCCCGAGATCGAGGATCCGCCATGTCGATGGTCGAGACATCATGCCCGCAGCGGATCTGGCACCGAAGCCGAGCCCGGCGAACCACAAGATCGATCCGGCCCCTGCCCCCAACGTGAACCACCATCTACTCGCCCCGTATTGATTCCCAATGGAGCCGAGCAGGAGCACGGTGTCGAGGTAGACGTGAGGGTTGAGGAAGGTGAAGCCCAGTGTGGCGATCGCTACAGCCCGGGCTGAGGGTTGGACCGACTCAGACGGAAGGAGCACCTCGGGCCGCGAGGCCTTCCAGAACGAGCGGGCGGCGTATCCGACCAGGTAGGTCACGCCAATCCACCTCAGGATGCTGAGAAGCATGGGGACCGAGTGGATTGCCCGACCCACCCCGCTGATACCCAGACTGATCAGCATCACGTCAGAAGTCGCACAGATCGCGACGGCCAGCCCAACGTGCTGGCGAGCTAGACCTAGTCGCAGAACATAGGCATTCTGGGCCCCGATCGCGACGATGAGGGAGAGGCCGGTGAGAAGCCCGGCCAGGGCTGCGTCCATGGTGATCCGACCATAGCCAGCGAGCGATGGCAGTCCGGGATTCGATGATCGGGTTCGGTCATCCCCCTCGGGACCAAGGACGATCAGCCATGGGAGAATGACCGATGAAGCTCGATGCGAGGGGGGGGTATCACCCCGTTGGTCGGTGAACTCCTCCAACATCGAGGAGGGAGGTTCGCATGACGCAGGTGGTTGAGCATGAGATCGAAGGAGTGACCAAAGCGGGAATGAAGCCGGTGAAGTTCCTGACGCCGTCCTATCGCTATGGCGTGGTCCTTGGTCTCTTGATGGTGACGTTCTTCTTCATCGGGATCTCGCCATCAGGCCGGTTCGGCCCTCTGTTCACCCTCGCCATCGAGTCGGTCACCCTCCTCGTCGCACTCTCAGCATCCGGGTCGCGCCGGGTGATCGTCATCATCGCCGCCATCGCGTCCGTCTTCGCCATCGCCACTGGCATCCTCCATGCCATCCACGATGCACCGACTGATGTGACCTTCACCTCGTCGATGAGTGCACTGCTGATCTTGGTGGCACCATTGGCGATTGCCTCGTCGGTGGTCCGACGACGCAAGCTCGATATCCAGGCGGTCCTGGCCGCCATCTCGCTCTACGTGATGATCGGCCTCTTTTTCTCCTACGTCTACGCAGTGGTCCAGGCGGTGACGGCGCATCACGCCTTCTTCGTCCAGCAAGCCAACGCAACGCCCTCGGAGTTCCTCTACTTCTCGTTTACCGTCATGACGACCGTCGGCTTTGGTGACTTCACCGCCGCTGCTGGGGTCGGCCGAACGCTCTCGGTCTTCGAAGCGATGGTCGGTCAGCTCTACCTCGTCACGGTGGTTGCGCTGCTGGTGTCGAATCTCGGCCCGGCCGCAGCCGCCAGACGTCGCTCGGCGGCCAATGACGCGGCTGGTGCCGGTGCGCACGTCTCGCCGGGGGGCGAACCCGATGGGTCCCCGCCTGAGCCCCTAGAGGCTGGGTAGCCTCGGCGACGTGACCGACGGACCAGACGACCTCGCCTTTCTCGCTCAGAGCCTTGATCGGGTGGAGGCAGCACTGTTTCGCCTCGATGCCGGCACCTACGGCACCTGCGACCATTGCGACCAGCCCATGGGTGCTGCCTCGCTTGAGCGCGACCCGGCGAGCACGGTCTGCACGAGCTGTACCCAGACGCGCATCGACGGCTGACCAGATCCCCGTTCGGGTTGGCCAGCCGTCGATGACGGGTTCGGGGCGACGAGCTACTTCTTGGTGTCCCAGAAGACCTCGGAGATGGCGTCGATCTGGTCAATCAGCTTCTGGCCGACGGCCGGGTCATTCGTCTTCTTGGCTTCGCCAGCGGTCTTCGTCGCCGTCCAGAAGAGGTCATGGAGGTTCGGGTGAGCGGCGAGGTGCTCAGGCTTGAAGTAGTCAGTCCACAGGACCCAGAGGTGGTGCTTGACCATCTCGGCGCGCTCTTCCTTGATCATCACGGCGCGGACCTTGAAGTCCGCATCGTCGGATCCGGCGTACTTCTCCTGGCAAGCCTTCACGGATTGGGCCTCGATCTTGGCCTGGGCCGGGTCGTAGACGCCGCATGGCAGGTCGCAGTGCGCGGAGATGGTGGCGGGCTTGCGCACCAGGTCAGCGATGTTCAGCGCTCGGTCGATGAGTCCCATGTCGTGCACTCCTGTTGGTGGTGAGGGTCCGGCGCAGATTGCCGGACCACAATGGTCGTGTGCGTCGAACCTTAGCGAGCCTGCCGTGGTGCCGTTTCAGACTTGGCTTGGTCACCCTCACCGCCGCCTCCTTCGTTGCCAGCCGATTGCTGCGCCGTGTCGAGGTCGAGGGTTCCTCCATGGCGCCATCGCTCACCGCCGGTGACCGTCTGCTGCTTCGCCGTCGTCTCGGCGGCACCCTTGAGCTCGGCGATATCGTCGGGTTCCGCGATCCTCGTCCCGGAGGATCGCAACTCATGGTCAAGCGGGTCGCACGCATCGACGGTGATCTCGTGACGGTGCTCGGCGACAACGCGTCGCTCAGCACCGACTCTCGGACCTTCGGTCCCGTTGACCGTCGTCAGATCCCCTGGGTCATGGTGCGCCGCTACGCCCGGGTCGCCACCCGCTGAGCCCCCCCTGAAGCAAGAGAGGTGCGGGTCTACGCTTGGGAGCATGGCCACCGACCCCGCCGAGCGGCTCCGAGACCTTGGTGCGTTCATTCGTGAGCAGCGCTCCTCGAGCCGACTGTCGCTGCGACGACTTTCCGAACTGGCCGGGATCTCGAACCCATACCTGTCGCAGATCGAGCGGGGCCTGCGTCGGCCGTCGGCCGAAATCCTGCAGCAGATTGCCAAGGGCTTGGCCATCTCGGCCGAGACGCTCTATGTCAGGGCAGGGATCCTCGAGTCGAGTACCGCTGGCGACCTCGAGGTCCATATCCACGCTGACCCGCACCTCAGCCAGAGCCAGAAGCAGGCGCTGCTGCAGATCTACCGCTCCTTCGTCGGTGAGCCCCCGCCGGCAACCGAGGCTCCGGGTGGTCCCAGCGACGTCGACGGTCGATAGGGTCGAGGTCGTCATGGCTCGACTCGCGATCCTCTCGCTGCACACCTCCCCGCTGGCTCAGCCGGGGACCGGCGACGGCGGCGGCATGAACGTCTATGTGCGCGAGATGGCCTCCGCCTTAGCTCGAGCTGGCCATCGCTGCGACGTGTTCACACGAGCTGATCGACCTGGCCTGCCCGACATTGTTGCGGTCGAGCCGGGCTTCTTCGTCCATCACATCGCTGCTGGGCCGGTGGGACCTGTCGCCAAGGAGGACCTCGAAACGGTGGTGCCCGAGTTCACCGACCGAGTGCTCGGCAAGATGACCACCTACACGGGCGCCCCAATTCCTCCCGAGGATGGCGGCCCGTATGACGTGGTTCACGCCAACTATTGGCTCTCGGGCCTCGCCGGTCACCTCATCAAGCATGAGCTTGACATCCCGCTGATCTCGACGTTCCACACTCTCGATCGAGTGAAGGCTGAGGCCATGCCCGAGGAGATCGACGCCGACCTGTCGACGAGGCGCGCCGCCGCCGAGGCCATGGTGATCGCCTGCTCTGATGCAGTGCTGGCCTCGTGCACAGTCGAGGCCGATCAGATTGTCGAGCTCTACGGTGCGGATCCTGGACGGATCGCCATCGTCGCACCGGGGGTCGACCATGCCTTCTTCGCTCCGGGCGACCGAAGTCAGGCTCGTCGGGCGCTCGGCCTTCCCACGGGTGGTCCGCTCGTGCTCTTCGTCGGACGGATTCAGCCGCTCAAGGGCGCCCATCTCGCGGTCGGCGCGCTCGCCGAGCTGGTCGAGCGCGGCATCGATCCCACGCTCGTCATCGTCGGCGGGCCGAGCGGGGTGGCGGGGAAGGCGACGTTGGCATCACTGCACGTCACCGTCGACGAGTTGGGCCTGTCTGACCGGGTGATCTTCCGTCCCCCGCAGCCCCATGAGCTGCTCTCTTCGTACTACCGGGCGGCTGACGTGACGATCTGTCCGTCGCGCTCAGAATCGTTCGGTCTCGTGGCGCTCGAGTCAGCGGCATGTGGCACCCCGGTAGTGGCGTCGGCGGTGGGGGGATTGACGACCCTGATCGACGAGGGGGCCACGGGCTACCTCATCGACTCGATGGACCCAGCCGACTTCGCCACCGCCATCGGCGCAGTGTTGTCGACCCCGGAGATCGAGCTCACCATGCAAGTCGCTTCGGCTGAGCGAGCGAGGAGCTACACGTGGCGATCGGCCGCAGTGCAGCTGAGCGAGCTGACCGAGCAACTCATCTCGCGTCGGCTCGTGACCTGCGCCTGATGCCAACCATCGAGCTCTCCGAGGACGAGGAGCGCCAGGCGGTGGTGGCCCTCATCGATGCCTGGACCACCCGGGAGCTGGCGGCGGAGGGTCCGCTCACCGCGGTTGAGCGGATCGAGGTCACCGACCGGACCGCCACCCATCGCTGGCTCCTCCGCTTCGCTGGTGATGAGAAGGACGTCATCACCCTGTGGTTGACCTACCACCAGCGCACGCTCCACTACGAGACCCAGTTCATGCCGGCTCCTGAGGACCATGCCGTCGAGGTGCTCACGTATCTGTTTCGTCGCAATGCTCACCTGATTCAGATGGCTTTTGCCTTCGGGCCCGAGGATGCCATCTATCTGATGGGCCGCACCCCAGCGGCACTGATCGACGAGGACGAACTCGATCGGATCACCGGCTGCTCGGTGATGTACGTCGACGATCACTTCCCGACGGCCATGACGCTGGCCTTCCCCGACCAGTACCGGCGACGTCGACGGCGGCCCTGAGCATCATCGCCTTGTAGCGTTGGGTCATGGCTGTAGACCTTCTGATCATCGGTGGTGGACGCATGGGCACCGCCCTGCTCGAGGGGATCATCTCGTCAGGGCACCTGTCGGCGGAGCGGATCGGAGTGGTCGAGCCTGATGCTGAGCGACGGGCCATGCTGCGACTGGCGCATGACGGATTGTTGCTCGTGGATACCCCGGAGATCGAGCATGTCGGCGAGACGACCAGCGCCCTGATCGCGGTAAAGCCCGAGGTGGCTGAGGTGGCGACCCGACTGGTTGGAGGGCTTGGTGTCGCCCGCATTTTGTCGATCGTGGCGGGGATCTCGGCGGCTCGCCTCGAGGCGGTCCTCCCAGGCCCGATCCCGGTCATCCGGGCCATGCCCAACACCCCGGCCTTGATCGGAGACGGCGCCACGGCGATCTCCGGCGGCAGTCACGTGACCAAGGGCGACCTCGATTGGGCCGAGAGCCTCCTGTCGAGCGTTGGCGTCGTGGTCCGACTCCCCGAGAAGCACCTCGATGCCGTCACCGGACTCTCGGGGTCAGGCCCGGCCTACCTGTTCATGGTCGCCGAGGCCATGATCGAAGCCGGCGTGACCGCTGGTCTCTCCCGGGAGACCGCCAGGCTGCTCGTGAACCAGACCTTCCTCGGTGCTGGCAGGATGCTCGCCGAGTCTGGACAGAGTGCCGAAGAACTGCGTGCGCAGGTGACCTCACCAGGTGGCACCACGGCGGCCGCCCTGCGAAGCCTCGAGGCTCGGTCGGTTCGCTCGGCCTTCATTGAGGCGGTGTTGACGGCTGCCGAGCGCTCGCGCTCGCTCGGGCGCTGACCTGACATACGCACTGGCGACGTCTCGTCGGTAACGTGGCCGAGATGGTGGACCGGATCACTCGTCGCAAGCCGATTCCAGAGCCGACCATCGCTCGGTTGCCCATCTACCAGCGGATCGCCACTGAGCTGCTCCGCAATGGTCACACCACCGTCTCGTCTGACCAGCTCGGCCATCTCGCTGGGGTGACGGCCGCCAAGGTCCGCAAGGACCTCTCGACCATTGGGTCCCTCGGTACGCGAGGGTCGGGCTATGACGCAGATGCGCTGGTAGCGGGCATCGCCGCGACCATGGGTGCCGGGGAGACGTGGCGCGTCGTCATCGTGGGCGTGGGGAACCTCGGCCGGGCTCTCATCAACACCCGAGGCTTCCTGTCTCACAGCTATGACCTGGTCGGGCTCGTGGACTCGAGCCCGGACTTGGTGGGTACCGAGGTGGCGGGCATGTCGGTGGCGACCTTTGAGCAGCTTGCCGATCGCATGGAGGAGCCAGTCGATATCGGCGTGCTCACCCTCCCGGCGCACGCCGCCCAGGGTGCTGCTGACCAGCTGATCGGCCTCGGTGCCCACTCGATTCTCAACTTCGCTCCCGTCGTCCTGGCCTGTCCGCCGCAGATCCGAGTCCGCTACGTCGATCTCTCCATCGAGCTGCAGGTTCTCAGCCATTACGCCCGAAGCGCCGACACTGGGCGGGGAGGGCTGCTGTCGAGCGTTGGGATCCAACCGCCGGGCGTCTTCGATCCGCCTGATTGAGGTCGGATGGTCGAGAGGCCGTAGCATCGTGATCCGAAGCAGGGTGATCTAAAGCAGGGTGAAGGAGGGTCGAGCAACGTGTCTGTGGTCGTGATCGGCGTGGAGCACACCAAGACCCCTCTCGACATCCTCGAGGCCGTCACGGTGGGCGATGCCGAGGTCAGCAAGGTGCTCGCTCAGCTCGCCGCCTACGAGAACGTGCGCGAAGTCGCCTTGGTGTCGACCTGCCTGCGTACCGAGATCTATGCGGTCGTCGATCGTTTCCATGATGCCGTCGACGACGTCACGGCATTGCTCGCCGACCGCGCTGGCTGCAGTCCGGCCGTCATCGAGGAGCACGAGTCGGTCTTCTTCGATCGTGGGGTGGCCTCGCACCTCTTCAAGATCGCCGCAGGCCTGGCCTCCGCGGTCCCCGGCGAGACCGAGGTGCTCGGCCAGGTCCGTCGAAGCTTCGACCGTGCCGTGGACGAGGGGACAGCCGGGCCCATGCTCACCACGCTCTTCCGTCATGCCATCCAGACGGGGCGGCGCGTCCGGGCCGAGACGGGGATCGCGCGTGGGACGACCTCGTTCTCCTTCGCCGCCGTGGACATGGCGCGCCAGCACCTTGGGAGTGACCTCGAGGGCGCTTCGGCAGTGCTGCTCGGGGCTGGAGGCTTGGCGTCGGGGACCTTTGCCTCGCTTGCCTCCGAGCGGTCAGTGAGCTTGGCGAGCATCCACGTGGTGAACCGGACGCGAGCCAATGCCACCGAGCTCGCCGGTCGCGCCACCGGTACCGTGACGGCTTCTGATCACGGGCTCGAGGACCTGACCGAGGTCCTCTCGAGGTCGCGCCTGCTGATTTGCGCCGCTGAGGCGGGCCAACCGCTCGTCACCCGAGAACACCTCGCTGGGCGCAATGGCCGGCCCCTGCTGATCGTCGACCTCGGGATGCCCCGAAATGTCGACCCTGAGGTCGGGACTCTCTCGGGCGTCGAGCTGTTCGACATCTCCCACCTGTCGGCTGTTGTCGATGCCGCGATGGAGGAGCGGCGTGGCGAGATCACCAGCGCCGAGCGGATCGTGAGCGATGAGGTCGCTCGCTACCTCGAGGACCTCCGAGGCCGCGGTGCGGCACCGGTGGTGGTGGCGCTGCGCGAGAAGCTCGAGGCCATCCGCATCGCAGAGCTCGAACGGCGGCGGTCCGATCTCGCCTCGCTGAGCCCTGCACAGCTCGAGACGGTTGAGGCACTGACGAGGTCAATGCTGGCCAAGCTGGCGCACGAACCCTCGATCGCCCTCAAGGAGGCGGCAGGGACGCCCCGAGGCGAGCGTCTGCTCGAGGCGGTCAGCCTGCTGTTCGACCTGTGAGCGACCTCCGTCTGGCAACCCGGGGATCACCGTTGGCGCTCGCTCAGGCGGAGCGGGTGGCGGGAGCGCTTCGAGGAGCGCACCCCGGCCTCGAGGTCGAGCTGGTCCAGATCGAGACCACTGGCGATCAACGAACCGACGAACCGCTGCGCACCCTCGGGGGCCAGGGGATCTTCGTCAAGGAAATCCAGCGTGCCCTGCTTGATGGGGCTGCGGACTTGGCGGTGCACTCGGCCAAGGACCTGCCGGCGTTGACCCCCGAGGAGCTCGTCCTCTGCGCCATCCCTGAGCGCCTCGATCCCGCAGACGTGTTGGTGGGTCGCTCGCTGGCTGGCCTCGGTCCCGGGGCCACGATCGCCACCGGATCGCCTCGTCGCCAGCACTTGTTGTCCGAGCTGCGCCCGGACCTCAACTTCGTCGAGCTGCGCGGAAACATGGCCGCCCGCCTGGCCAAGCCGGGGACCGACGGCATCGATGCGGTGGTGGCTGCGGCCGCTGCCCTTGAACGACTGGGCCTCACCCATCTCGTTGCAGAACGGCTCGACCCGATGATCATCGTGCCCCAGGTAGCCCAGGGTGCCATCGCGCTCGAAGCTCGTGCCGGCTCGTCCGCGTCACTCTTGGCGGCGGCGATTTCCGATGACTCGGCCCTGCGCTGCGTGCGGGCGGAACGGTCATTCCTGGCCACCCTTGGCGCCGGCTGCAGCGCACCCGTGGCCGCTTGGTGCACTGAGCTCGAGGATGGTTTGGTGCTGCGAGCGGTCATGGTGGAGGAGTCGAGGGGAGCAGTCGCTCGACTCACTCTTGAGGGCGATGACGGCGAGGTGATCGGCCGTCAGGCAGCGCTGGAGCTTTCGGCCGGACGATGAGTTCGTTCGGCAGGGTCGGGATCACTCGGCCGGCGGGTCGCGGCCAGCATCTGGTCGCCGAGCTCTCGGGTCTCGGCCTCGAGAGTGTCGAGGTCCCTCTGATCGAGATCCGTCTCATCGACGATGGGGAACCGCTTCGCTCGGCCCTCGCCGCGGCCCCACCTCCGAGCCTGGTGGTGTTGAGTTCGGCCAGTGCGGTGCCGGCGCTCCTCGCAGTGATCGGATCGGCGCCGGGCATCGCCGTGGCAGCGGTCGGGCCTGCCACGAAGGCTGCCTTGGAGTCTGAAGGGATCCCAGTGGCGGTGGAAGGTGACGGATCGGGCGGAGTCGCGCTGGCCGGCATCATCGGACCACCGGTGGCTCAGGGAGATCGAGCGGTGCTGCTGGCTGCGGCCGGCGGTCGCCACGAGCTCGCCGAGAGCCTGGTGGCCTTGGGATGGAAGGTCGAGCCCATCGTGGTCTACGAGACCGTCGCCCGCCCCCCCACTCTCTCTGAGGTGGAGGCCCTCGGGGCCTGCGACGTCGTGTGCTTCGCTTCGCCGAGTGCGGTGACGGCCTTCGAGGCGCTGCGCGACTCGACGGGGGCGCCGCTTCATCGGCATCCGGCGGCGGTGATTGGGGCAACGACCGCTGAGGTGGCTCGCCATGCTGGCTTCGTGGTGGTGGTGGCGACCGAGGCCACCGACGCGGCGCTGGCCGAGGCTGCAGCAGCAGCGCTCCGGCTGACGCATGAGCCCTAGGCTCACGGCATGGACGACCTCTCTCATCGACCGCGACGACTGCGGCGGACGCCAGCCATCCGCCGCCTCGTCGCCGAGACTTCGGTGACCACCGCGGATCTCGTGGCACCACTCTTCGTGGCCGAAGCCCTCGCAGCCCCCAAGGCCATCGACTCGCTCCCGGGCCACTTCCAGCACACCCTCGACTCGCTGGTAGCCGAGGCGGAGCGCCTGCTCTCAGTGGGGATCACATCTGTGGTGCTCTTCGGTATCCCGGCGGCGAAGGATGCGGCGGGCTCTGGAGCCTCTGAGGAGGGCGGCATCATTCAAGTTGCGCTGCGTCGACTGGCCGCCGAATTCGGCGACGCGCTGGTCCTGATCCCCGATCTCTGCCTTGATGAGTACACCGACCATGGGCACTGCGGCCTCTTGGCCGGGGATGGCTCGGTCGACAATGACGCCACACTGGTGCGTTACCAGGCGGCGGCGGTGGCTCAGGCTGCCGCTGGGGCCGACCTTGTGGCGCCCAGCGGAATGATGGACGGCCAGGTGGGAGCGATTCGGCGGGCTCTCGATGGCGCCGGCCACCACGACGTCGGGATCCTGGCCTACTCCGCCAAGTACGCCTCCGCCCTGTACGGGCCCTTCCGTGACGCAGTCGACGTCTCGATCGTCGGCGGAGGCGATCGTCGGGCCTATCAGCAGGATCCGGGAAACCGACGAGAGGCCTTGCGCGAGGTAGCCCTCGACGTTGCAGAGGGTGCTGACATCGTGATGGTGAAGCCGGCGGTGACCTATCTCGACGTGATCGCGGATGTCTCCGCCATGGTCGACGTGCCTGTGGCGGCGTACCACGTGAGCGGGGAGTACTCGATGATCAAGGCGGCCGATGAGCGCGGATGGATCGACGGGACGGCCACGGCGGTCGAGCAGCTCACCGCCGTCAAACGCGCCGGTGCCGACCTCATCCTCACCTACTTCGCCGGCGAGCTGGCTCCGATCCTCGATGCCTGAGCCGACCACCACCAACGCCGGGTGGTTCGCCCGGGCCGAAGCCGTCATCCCCGGTGGGGTGGACTCGCCAGTCCGCTCATTCCGGTCCGTCGGTGGGACTCCGTACACGGTGGTGCGTGGCTCTGGCGCCACGGTCACCGACGTCGAGGGCCGTGAGTACCTCGACTTCGTCCAGTCCTACGGGGCGAGCCTCCTCGGCCACGCCCACCCTCGGGTCATCGCAGCGATCACCGAGGCGGCAGCCAAGGGCACCACCTTCGGGGCTCCGACCCCCGGTGAGGTCCTCCTTGCCGAGGCCATCGTGGGGGCCGTCCCTGGTCTCGAGCAGGTTCGGTTCGTCTCTTCGGGCACCGAGGCCGTCATGAGCGCGGTGCGCCTCGCCCGAGGGGCCACCGGTCGTGATCGCATCCTCAAGTTCGATGGCTGCTACCACGGGCACGCGGACCACCTGCTGGTGGCCGGCGGATCAGGGGTGGCCGAGCTCGGGCTTCCCGGATCGGCCGGTGTCCCGGCCGGGGCGGTGGCGGACACCCTGGTTGCTCCCTACAACGTGGTGCCGACGCTCGATGCGTCCGTGGCCTGCGTTCTCGTCGAGCCGGTGGCCGCCAACATGAACCTCGTCCGACCGACGGAAGGGTTCCTCGAGGGCCTTCGGGCAGAGTGCGATCGGGTGGG
>Ga0114958_10002688_pt1 | contig 13161 bp, 13 predicted proteins | sample C_130208_EF_Meta_FD_89577 | JGI IMG/M metagenome (GOLD analysis project Ga0114958, IMG submission 89577) | Freshwater microbial communities from Lake Croche, Canada to study carbon cycling - C_130208_EF_MetaG | ecosystem: Environmental > Aquatic > Freshwater > Lake | place: Lake Croche, Canada... | reverse complement strand
TTCTCCCTCCTCCTCCCCCTCCTCCTGTAAAGGCTGTCCAATCAAATAATACACGAATTTATACCAAGGATAAATATGTGTGCCTCACACTCCGTGGTACTATAGATTCTTCAGGGCTCTGTTCTATCTGACTATGCCCGGTTTGCCAGCCCGAATCTGGCCCTGCTGCCGCAGCCATTCAACATCCATGTCATGCTCCAATAGAAGATAACGACATGAATATTCTAGATCCTGTAATGTGTCGGAGGTTGCATGGTACTGTAGATAAATCAAATAAATGAAAATTTTAACATCCAAAACCATTTTCATCGCATCCTGTTACACTACCAGAACATACAGTACACTGCTTTGCCATAGGAATCTCTGTGGCGCCCAACACGATCGGTACATTGTTAGCCCAGAGAGTATTATGATTCCCTCGACTTACACACGAACAACGCTTAGTCAGATTAAGTTGAGGTGGTGCCCCCGATTTTGCAGGACACTTATCAGAATAATACGCAGCTGGCTTAATTCCCAAATAAGAATCTGCCGGTGAAGCTGTTCCAACATCAGGAGGAATAGGTGTGCAAGGAAAGACTATAGGATATACTGCCTTCGGTGTGCAGCAGTTCCTCTTTGCATCTAAGTTCTTATTAAAAATGTACGTACTCGAATCGAGAGGAGTCGGGGCAGCGATTACCTTAGGCATAGCCTGTATCTTTCTTCTGAGATATTCGTTGGATTGCATTCTATATACTGGCAATAAATTTAAGCAACTACTCGGCTTCCAGGCCGGCATATCACATTTCGAGCAACAGGAACACCAGGATCCTGTGCTGTCTTGACTGGCGGGCAAATATACAAGGGGCCACCAGAAGAGGTTGTGTTTGGTCCGAACGTACGAAAGAATACTGGTGTAAATCGACTGGTACTAGGAGTTAAGGCTGCAATTCTTTTTGCAATTAATGTTCCGCTACTTACGCCTACAACTGGTTGGGTTAGTTGCTGGATACCAGTAATATTAGAGTATTTTTGCGTCGAGATAGTGTATCCTGGTCCCTGGCTAATAATTGCCCTGGGAATAACTCTGGGTCTGATACCATGAGGCGTTATAGTCCGATATGCACCACAGGAGCCCCCAGTAGATTCACGCACATATAATGGGCACTCCACGACCTTGGCTAAGAGTCGTGTAGATTCCAATCTAGTAGTTACTGTGGTGACTACTTGCGGATCTAACTTTAGCGGACATACTGCTGGCAATGGAGGATTCTCTAACAAAAAGGTTGCTTGTACACAGTTTTCCAGAGTAGTTAGACGCGTACTTTCGGCGTTAGCCCCAAATGCTATGTAAGAAGGACAAGACATCTACTTATATACTCAGATTCCTGTAGAGCCAAACCCGCCTGCACCACGAGCCGTATTCTGCCCCGGTAACTCACTCACGACAGACACCATGTCCCAAGGAAGCAGATCAGGCTGTGCCAGCTGTACTAGACGCTGTTGATTTAAGACGGTAATGTCCTTATCTAGAGCCGCCTTGAGAGTCCCACGGTACGTTGCATCAATGAGACCAATAGAATTTGCCAGACGCCAAGGAGTCTTACTAATACTAGACCTCGCAGTCAGCCAATATGCACGATTCTTCCCCTTGGCATCGATAGCTACGGCCTTGCACCCCTGGCCCACTAGGGTTGCATACTGAGAATAGTCATTATCTACATCAGCACTATTACAGAACAGATCAAATCCAGAATTTCTGGAATCATACGGTGTTTTATTATACTCCCGTACTGCATTCTCATAGATCTCCATAAAGGCGGGCTCAGGGCAGATATAGAGACGCATTGTGACTCAGTTATCATACGGTTTAGCCGTCAAGTTTTACAAAAATAGAGGACTAAGAATAAGGGATGAACACTATAAAAGAAAACTCACTCTATGCCTTAATGGCCATGTTAGGAGTAGGATCCTTGGCCCTTGTAATTATAACATCTATTATATCACCAAAATATGGAGGTGGCGACCCTAAACCTACTTCATTTATTTCTATCTTACTCATGGTTGTATTAATTCCTATAGGAATACTAATTGTATATATTGGTAATACATTTATTAGTGGTGAAAAAGGGCCAGGTATAGATACAACGATCAATACGAAGGTTGCAAAGTCCAGTGAACCATTTATGTACTTTATAGGTATTCTCTTTTCTCTTGTCCTCGTAGTAATCTTATTCTGTCTAACAGTACATCCTGTTGATGGGTTTGAGGATAAAAAGAATGAACAGGATCCACTTGTAGCCTTACAGAAGCGTTTAGATGACTTAGAGAAACGCACATGTGCTCTGATGAAGCGTGCTGATCAGTTTGTAGAAGGAGATGTAGGCAATGCTGGTATGGAGACCGATTCAGAAGGAAATTCTAAGAGTACTCCTGAGCATCAAGCCTTAGTGTTTGAGGCCCAACAAAAGGCTCATGGATTAAATAGTTTAAGCTGTGATCCTCCAAATGTAAATGAAGATCGTCTTACAAAATTAGAACGTTTAATGCGTTCATGTAAGAGTATTCCTGGTAGTGTATTGGACTGTACGCTTCAGAAAACGCCCTATGAAATTATAAATGATCGAATTATTACTCTAGAGTCCACCTTACGCAACTTTACTGGGCCTGTTATAATTAAATCGTATAAAGGCTCTATAAATTCATCTACTAGTGTAAAGCCTTCTAAGGGTTGTTTTGCTAAGCCTATACCCTGTTTTGATGTTGGAAGAATAACAATTGATGATTTTAAAGATGGAGATATAAGAAATATTTTTGATTTAACTACACTATTTTGGAGAGGTAAAGAAGATAAATCTACACAGAATGCATATTTGAATTTTTTGGAATCAGTGATTGACTGCCAAGAAAAAAAACTCTTAATCCCTATAGAAGAATATATAGAAAGATTAAAGAAAGGTAATCTTACCGACTGCGAACGTAAGATTATGTCCCCACCCTAGATTAAACACTTACGCAAGCTTAGGTACGTGATACCAACTCGGCTGAAGATGAGGATAGGCCTGCTGCAGGGCCTCTACAACCTCCTGCTCTTCATCCGTAATCCATGGCTGCTCAAAGTCCATCTCAGAGACATTGCCATTAAACTGAATAACTCTCTTTGCCATGCCCCAGAAATACGGCGTCAGATACCCATTCGAATTCACAGAGGTCGGCTTAGTGTAATATGGGAAGACAAGCAGACTGTAATCCAGATAATAATCGGCTGTCGCATCAGAAGGAAGATTAGTAAGATCTGAAGGGCTGCAGCGAATTCCATAGACAAGCATTCGTACGGGTTAAGGCCGGTACCCAACACAGGTCAACTTTGGCCCGTTTTAAAAGGTTAATTCGGAAAGTATAAAACAAAGCCAGTTCGTAGGGGGATGGATGTTAGTTCTCATGGATTTAACATAACATCTATTGCAAGCGATATTCCCTTGATTGGGAAACGGCAGGCTATAGACGGTGAACAATGGTTTTTTCTTAATCGAAGTCTGTTTAAGCATGAAGGTCAAGATACACTGATTGGCTACACTGTAGGGGCCATCCATGATTCTGGCACATATGGGAAAATCTTTAAGGCGCGGCGGATGGTTCTCGCAAGGAGACCCGACAAGACATACACAACGGTTACACCATCAGAAGAGGTCGTTGTTAAACGTGTTATTCCTGAGACAGAAACTGCCCTTCTAAAATCGGAAGTAATATCGCATGCATCAGAGGCCTATTTACATGTTCTTAGTTGGCAGACTATGCAAAAGACAGTGGCCCCCTGGTCTATACCTCGCCCTTATGAAATTTATGGCGAGATGATAGGTAGCGCATGGGGCTCCATGTCTTTTGGAATGTCATATGTTGAAGGTGTAATTCTACAAGAATATTTAAGCAAGAATTGGTGTAAGGATCGCGAGATTAATTCACGAATGTTTAAGGAGATTATTGGACAAACCGCCTTTATCCTGCATAAGTTGCAGATGAATCTATCCTTAAATCATCGTGATCTGAAGGTAAATAATTTAATCATTCGTGTAGGTAAACCAGTAGTTCTCACCATAGATTCAACTAAGTTGTATACTGGTCTAGAAGTGACACTGATTGATTTCGGTTTTGCCTGTCTAGGAGATTGTTCAGGTACTCTGTTTCAGGCGGGATCCTGGTTTCCCTTTTCGGATATCTGTTATAAGAAGGGGCGTGATCTGGCCCAGCTAATTTATTGTATAAATTGTTTCTTTCCTCTTGACTATTATTTGACTCCAGAGTTTTATGAGGTCGTAAAGGGCCTCATGCAGACGAGATGGTCTGGTGGTATGGTAAATTGTTTGTCTGGTATTTCTAAGGATGGTACGCCTGTTCAGGGATGCCCGTGTTATGATACAGGGATCTATGAATTTTTGAGGCGAGAAGAGGTTGATCCTATTCTATGTGAACCGACCAATGTATTTAGAGTCATGTGTAGTTAGGATGCTTCGATGGCCCCTTCAAGATGTTTTAGGAAAAAGACAAGATTAGGCACAAGTCTTTTGAAGATACCTCCTACAGGAGAGGCTTCAATCCCGTCAGGAATTGAATCTTTTGCTGCTTTCTCATAGACTAAGTCGGGTATCGCTACAGCTGCAATATCTGCTAAGAGAGTCGGGCTTTTTGCCATTTTTGCCGCTAGTATACCATAGGAAACTCCATTATCGTCAAAGGGGAACTCGGCTGCATTAGGAGGCCCTTGAGCCTTTCCAAGTTCATCTACAAAAGCAGTCCAGAACTCCAAAATCTCGGGATTTTTACATGGCTCGGAACCAGTTAAAAATGCATCTCGAACATCTTCATTCGTCTGTAACTCCGTACCATGAATAGTAAAAAACATCCATTTCTTGATTAGGGCCGCCTTTAGAATGGGATTAGCTAGGGAAGGTAGGATATCCTGTAAATTAGTAGCTTCCTTTAGCATGACGATTATACTAGCAACATTCTGAACAAGTATATTTTCAATCCGTTTTGGATTTAGCAATAGATTCGCCATTTCGGTTTCGAGTGTAGGAAATTTCTGTTGTGGTGCCAGCATTCTAGTTCTAAACATGTGCTCAAACTTGTTTGTAGGATCTCCTACCTTAAATGTGGATCCATGAGTCAAGGATAAGATATGTTCAAGGCTAGTAAATAGAGACACAACATCTGCATTCTTAGGTAAGGTATTCGACATAATTTTAGTAAGGATGTCACTATACTGCTGTTCCTTATCGGTTTTCTGAGTAAGATCTTCGATAATGATTTCTAGACCGACCCGATAGATGTGATCTTGGTATTTAATAGCGTTTAGCCAGGCAGTATAATACTCAGGAGAGTATGCTGTACCAACAGCAGTAGATAAGGTAGGATCCGTTAATAGTCTAACAAGTTCTGGCTTTGCCAGTTTAGCGGCCCATTTATCTTTATATGTCTGTTCTGTAAAATATTTTGGCACTGGGTTAGGTGAGTAACTAGGGGCCCCACCTATCTGTTTTCTAGTGATCCTAACCTTGGTTTTATTTGTCCGTGTAGTTCTGACACGAGGAAAATCCATGCCCCTTATTGTTTACGTAGAATTCTTATATCTCGGATTCAGCGAAGCTGAATCCACCTAAAGTTGACCTCCACTGCTATAATCCTTTAACTAAGTAGATATGGAGACTGAGGAATATGTCGATGTAAAAGATCCCGAGGCTGCAGTAGAAGATGGTCCGGAGGAGGCTGAGGACACGGGAGAGCTTACTGGCCCTGCCGGGACGGCAGATGCTCTTGGTATTACGGAAGCACCTTCGATTAAGACACAGGCTCTCCTTGACCAGCACCCCGAAATTATGCCTGATTATGAGGAGGAAGTTCTGAATCTTCTGGTAATCAAGGGGGCCTATCCTCCAACCAAGGAAAGGGATCCCAACCACTGTACATATCCCTTCCTAACCTTGTATGAGCGGACTAAGATTCTCAGTCTTCGCGCATCGCATCTGGCCCATGGTGACGCCCCTTACATGGAGATCCCTGATTACCTCACAGATGTCTATGAAATTGCTAAGGCGGAACTGGAGGCCAAGCGACTCCCGTATATTGTTAAGAGGCCTTTACCCGATGGCAATTACGAGTACTGGCGTCTAGCAGATCTGATGCTGCTCTGATGCCTTCAGCATCAGACTGACAGGTTATAGAGGCATCAGAAGTACAGGTCGGTACTTGACTAGGGCCTGAATTAAGTGAGGGCTTTCTCTACTCATTTTAATGCACTGAAGATCACCATGAAGAGACCAACCGCTTCGCAGATCTTCGCCTACAGTCATCTCAAATAAGCGCTTATTTTCTGTATCTTTTTTTTCACCGCCCATATATTGCTGATTTCCAAACTTATCGTTGAATTGTCCATGAACAAGCTTATATTTATTAATTTTGTTCTCATTTATATTGGAATACTTTATTACAACCTGCGTAACACTGAGGTCACCATTATATTGCCCTTGAATCGATGTAGCGCCATGAAGAGTATAGCCCTTTTGTAGAAAACCATTCACCTCTTCAGCAAATTCATCTACAGTCTTATATCCAACTATACCATTGCCGACAAATAGCTGATCAAGAACCCTATAGTCTTCAATGTTAGAACCCATTGAAGATTATAGTGTATCCGCATGTACGGTCAAGTTTAGGCCTCTATCAGGTCTGAAGACCGAAGGTCTATCAAACTAACCAAATATCCTAATTCTATGTTCTACCTTAACATAATTTGGATGATCCAAGGTGATATCAAAGGCCTCGTACCATTCATCGAAATGACCCACAATCAGATTCACACGTAACGTCGGCGGAGCATGAACATCCATTTCTAACAGTTTTTTGGCCTTCTCTAAGCGATCCTTGGCCCGCCAACTCACTGCATATGATGTAAAAAATTCTCGCATCTCTTCTTTTTTGGGCTCTCTGGCCAAATGATCCTTGAGGCCTTCTAGAGCAAAACGGAGGCCCACTAGATCTGCAATATTTTCAACAAGAGTTAGATATCCCTGAACCTGCATTCCACGATAATAAGCAGAATCAAAGAGCTTTGCTAACTTAAGAGCTCTCACCTTATATTCATGAGCATCATGATGTGTCCACCAATCACGAAGATCACCATGTTCATCATAGCGACGACCATCAGAATCAAAGCCATGTGAAAGCTCATGACCAATGGTTGCACCTATTCCACCATAATTCCATGCTGCGCTCCTTGTCGAATTATAGAAGGGATCTCGCATAATTGCCGCCGGCATCACAAACTTGTTTTCTTCAGGATAATAGAAGGCATTTACCTCATATGCAGGACGATCCCAAATAAGGTCACGCTTACCACAACCCTTACGGAGCTTGTGAATGTTAATATCTGTACGATTACTGGCCAGGGTTAGAAGATTATCGACTAAATTATCATTCAGAGTACATCCACGCTCTGTATCGTCCCATTCTGCGGGCCAAGCCATTTGAATATCCATCATTCTAAGCTTTTTGACTGCTGCTCTCTTGGTTTTATCAGACATCCATGGTGTTCTCTTAATGCACTCGGCAGCAGCACCTTGAATGACCTTAACCATCTTCATTATATTTCTTTGCAACATTTCAGGACAGAATTCTTTGACCCACAAGTGACCCAGAGTCTGAGGAAGAAGTGCATATAAATTCTCCATACTGAGCTTAGCAGGGGCCTGATCCTTCTTCATCCCTTCTAGGAATTGCGCCTTGAAGGCAAACCACGCCGATCTCAGAGGCCCATGAGGACATCTACCTGCAATCCACTGAGCTACAACAAGAGAAAACCAACCCTGCCATCTCTCTACAGACCAAGCGGTCATACGTGTCTGAAGACGATGAACAAATGCTGGCGATGTGATATTATAGAGAAGCTTTGGTAGATCCTCCTCATTAAGACCGTAAGCAACAAACATGGCTGACCAATCAATCGTTGTATACGTTTTAGTCAGTTCTTTCCATGTTAACATATTTATACGATTATAGACATCCCACCGGTCTGTACCCTTAGGATATTGGTGGGCCATCTCCTCCTCAGCTTCGTAGCCCATACGAATATTTGGTATTCCCATAGTCCTAGCCAGACGTTTGCAATAGATAGAGTACTGCGCTCTAATAGACGCATGTTCTCTGTCTAACCAATATTCAGGAATACCGATACTTGGCTGACCTTCTTCGATAAAAATACGGCATTTTGTATGATCACGAGGGTCGCCCTGAACATAGATATCAAGGGGTGCATTCATTCCACTACGACGCATCCACCCCATACGTTCCGAAATATCGCGGACCCCAACCATATTTTGCATCAACATGATGATCGACGAAATTCCATAAGGGACCTTTAGCTTAGATGCATTGGCCCAGGCTTCATGAATTTCCACTATAGGGCCTTCCTTTGTCCTATAAATAATGGATTCAAGTTCCTTATCAATTACTTCACGAATAAAGAATGTCTGGGTTATCCGCGATTCTGTATTGGGGAGCGGAGTATCTGTTAGCCATTTATCATTTATTGTTTCGTAAAACGTTTTCTTTTGCTTTCGCGTCCGTCGCATATCCCCTTATTTGGGACACAGGATTTGTTGGTCCAAAACGCCAGTTATCAAGAGGTGAAACAGTATATGGGATATGTCTGGGTGCACCACTTTTACGCGATTGACGTACGGTTATCGTAGGAACAATAATAATTTCTATTGTGTTCATTTTTACTTCTTACACATAAATTCCTTGCGTTGTCCACCAGGTCATTAAGCGGCGCCCTGCCTCGCTCCGAGTATCATTTGCGACTATCATACATGCTGATATTTCATTAGGATGTTCTGGTTGTCCGGGCGAACCAAAGAATGCAGTCCATTCTTGAGGAGGAGTTTCTGAACTATGATTTTTCCACGAATCCCAAAATAGTATTGTGATATCACGAAGTCGTGGAATATACGCATCCTTATATATCGGAATTGTCCACCAGCGGCGAAGCCAACAGGCCCATGGTTCTGCTGCAGTATCAGGATTTGAGCGTCGTCCTTTAATAAGATCACAAGGCATATCCGATGGCGGGTCCTTAAACAAACTATAGGACCATGAACGTTGGTAAAAGGTTGTCCATGCCTGAGGATTCCGTCGTTGATATATATGGATGAGTTCGTGTCGTATAGTATCTCCACGATTGACTGTATTGATATTATCAGGGATATAGATACGATCTCCTGGGCGCGTATGGGCCATTCCGTCTTCACATGACTTTGTTGTTGTTAGAATCATGGTCCCGTCTGGGCCAATTTGTTTACTCGTTACATTACAATTATGGCCTCGCCTCGCCCGTCTATCAGCACGAGTCAATGATTCCATCCATTCTATATCACATGTATCTTTTTGAGGTGTCATTTCTGTTTGATCTGTAGCAGGGAATTCAACACGAGTATCTATAACAGAAGAAAATCCCTCGCTATGAGAACGGAAAATCCAGGCGAGTTCGATTACAATGATAAAGATCAGAGTTCCTATAATAATCTTTTTCATAACCATATCCCTACTAAGACGAGTCAAAAAGTGACGCATATTTAACCGGTACAGCCTAACATAATGTGGCTTGTGCGGCTCTTTCTATGGTCCCTCGTAGTCAGTCTGTGTCTTCAGGGGTATCAGAATGCAGATAAGTATTCGACTATTCTAGGAGGCGTAAGTCTCACGCTAGCAATTATGAAGGAACAGTTTTCCTTTAGTGAAAAGAAAGAGATCCCGCGGGCCTTTGTTGTAGCAGCAATTAAGGAAACCCTGAAACATCCCATGATTCTCCAGGTTCCACATGTTCAACGCCGTTTAACAGAGATTGAGAAGAGTCTAACAGATCTTAGAAAAAATGAGTTATCCTGGCATCTAGACTTTAATGATGCAATCTCTACTCTTCAAATAGAAGAGCCATGGGCTCCTGCTCTAAGACGCGTAAATGCAGCACGGGCCCATCTTGAAAAGGCTGTCGCAAATAAGACGGCAGCATGTATATGGTATCCAACAAGTAAATGCACGTACTGGAAAACTAGAGTCAGAATCTTGAATAAGACACATCAGAAGACTCTGCAGGATCCCTGGATATCCTTGATGCAGTATAAGCCCCTGCCAGCTCATCGGCTGAATGCATCTCTTACCGACTTTTACGAGCACTTTAAAACCCTATACAATCTAACATATCGTGATCCTCGTATCATGGATATGTTAGACTGGATTGACTCTATGGAACCTCTTATAGTTCGAACCTTGTTGCGTGGTGATCTGTGGGCCGCGTGTATTGGCCACGTGGTCCAGCAGGATTATAGGATCCGTGAGTTATTAGATAAGGCAGGACTGACGGAGGTTCGCCAGGTTCATGAACGGATCTATAGTATATCTGTAGCACATGTGGATTCTAAGCTGGTTGACCCATGGTTTGATGAGGCGGCAGCCTTTGCATGGTGGCTTCCTGAAACGATACCGGCTATTGTTAGACGTTGCGCTACTCAGCAAACGGGTGATTGTACCAGGATTGGATCTGCGGAAATTGATTCCTTGCAGACTAGATACTCGGAAAATATGGCTCGTTCGGTATTAATAGGACTATGGAATGGGCTTCCTATGGTCCTAGTAATCTTTGCCTTGGAATTAGTTATTAGTTGTTCACCTGTGAGATCGCGTTCTCCTCCGTCCACCGCCCTGGCGCTTACGTGATCCTCTACGTCTACGATTACTAGATGTTTCTTCCTCATCTAGCGTTTCTTTTAATCTGCGACTCTTACCTCTAGGAAGAGTTGTATTACTGCTCGATGATACATGTAAGGAATGATTGCGCCCTCTCTTTTGTGTTTGCCGGCCTTGAGTTAATCTAAGAGAGGGTCTAGGTTCAGTAGGGGCCCCGCGACCATTAGCAGGTCCTCCAACAAGAGGACCGGTGTACCCTCTAGGATCAAAGGGATCGCCACCACTATTGACAGTTCCGCCAGAAGTGTTTGAATCACTCGACCTGTTAGATGCATGAGATCCCTCTTCAGACATTGCTCTCCTCTCAGTACGTGCCACATGAGTAGAAGAATATAATATTCTGGTATCTCTTCCTAGCAGATGTCTGATACCATGGAGGCCTGTAATTTTCTTTGGTAAGACTCTATCGATATCGGCTTCCAGATGTGCTAGATGTTCCTGAAGAGCCACCACTTCACGAGATGGACCGCCGCCACCTCCACCGCCACCACCACCAGGAGGTGCAGGCTGCCGATTGGGATCCCATTGGGGAGGATTTAATATATCTCTCATTTGAAGGGCCCCAAAGTCTGGGCGACCGATGGTTACTAAGAAATAGTCTAATAATTCTTGATGAGCAGTTCCCTGTAAGGTCTCCACTACGGTCCATAGGACCTGGGTATCCGTATCATTTAATTCTGGCACAGGGCGACCGCCGGCAGTAACAACACTTTGGGCACGCATTAATGCTAGACCACGGGCTGCGGGTGTTCCATTACGCCCAACACGAACACCAGAGGTTGCATCAATTGTCTTGCCCTTGGCTACGCCATGAAGCTTGTTCGTGTGCAGCCATACCATTAAACAGCGTAACACATCGGCCGCTAGATTATCCATTGCCGGCCCACCGATGCCTCGTTGACCAGAAACTGCGGTCGCAGTGGAACGAGCATAGTACTCAAGGTACTGTACTAGGGCTACAGCTAAATCTAGGAGGGCAGTATTCTGAAACTTAAATGTCATTACATCAAACTGGACTAGGCGGGGATCTACACCTCCTCTGAGTAACGTATCAGCACGGGTGGCTTGGAAGGCAACTAGTTCTGCATACTCATGATTGCCGCCCTTTGCGGCATCACATAACATGGTCAGTGCCGACTTTTCTGCAGGTGGTCTAGTTAACCATGCATGGAGCTGATCATGGAGAGAACCAGCCAGGCCAAGACCTCTTGGGCCCTGAAAGCCGGCTACGCTACCTGCTAGAAAACCGGTAGCCTGCATTAAGGGGCGAAGTACTCCTGAGGAAAACATATCTGTTAGGCGTTGAAATTGTGTTCTTTCTCTTACTGCTGCAAAATCAAGATGTTCCGTAGGAAGACCGGCTGTTAAGCGATGGACTGTCCCAGGGCCTGCAGGAACCATTACTCCACCTCCACCTCCACCTCCACCTCCACCTCCACCTGGAGCTAGAGGAGGTAAGGCTGCAGGAGGCCCTCCAGCCCCACCAGCAGGAGCGCCCCCTCCCCCACTATTACTACTTCTTCGGCCACTAGAACGACTACCACGTCCACGACCACTCATACTACTCGTATGCAAACATTTTCTCCTTGTAAGGTAGATGTTGAATCCAACGCCTACAGGAGAGGCAGGTGAGCCGGCTGAAAAGAAATTTCACAATGGATGGACACCTGAAGTAGAAGTTCTTATGGCAGAGTGGGCCGATAAGGCAGCCTGTTATCGTTGGATGCACGAAAAAACAGAACGAGAATTTAATAGTTATAATCAGTATTTCACTATTCCTGTAATCATTCTGAGTACTCTAACCGGAACTGCTAATTTTGGTCTTAGCTCGATGGTCCCAGATGCAGATTCTCAAAAGTTTGCACAGGCCATTATTGGTGGTGTAAGTCTTCTAACAGGAATTATCTCCACAGTTGCTAATTTTCTACGATATGCCCAGGGGTCCGAAGCCAATAGATCTGCAGGTATCAGCTGGGGCAAGTTTCAACGTCTTATTGCTATAGAGTTATCACTCAATCCTGATGAGCGTTCTGATTGCATGCATTTCTTAAAGATGTGCCGGACAGAACTAGATCGCCTCATTGAACAGAGTCCTGCTATCCCTACGAACGTGATTGCCGAATTTAAGAAGGAATTTTCTAAGTTCCCTGACGTTCGGAAACCTGAAATTGCAGGAGAAATCTTCCATACAAATATTTATGATGGCAAGGATGAACGAATGGTCCGCCAGGCGGCAGATACGGCCCTCATTCTGCAGACGCGCCAAGGTGTTGTGAAACAGATGGTGATGGATGATCTGGATTCGAGGATTCAGACCCTAGTTACAGCGGCAGTACGGAATAAGAAGGGTACGCCACTGGCCCCTACTACGCTACAACGAGG
>Ga0114958_10002687_pt1 | contig 13162 bp, 10 predicted proteins | sample C_130208_EF_Meta_FD_89577 | JGI IMG/M metagenome (GOLD analysis project Ga0114958, IMG submission 89577) | Freshwater microbial communities from Lake Croche, Canada to study carbon cycling - C_130208_EF_MetaG | ecosystem: Environmental > Aquatic > Freshwater > Lake | place: Lake Croche, Canada... | reverse complement strand
GTTTTTATGTGCGCCTGAAAACGCCCGTCGCTGCTACGCTCGAGCAAGACGCCCTAGATGTGCAAGCCGGCTACGCAGACCCAAAACGGCTCGATCATCAAAAACTATTTCCCCGCTCCGACTGGGAATTCACTCGTTGGGACCGCGCCGACACGCTGGGCTTTATCAGCTGCTGTGCGCTGGTCGGCTTTATCCTGATCTTCTTCAAAGCGATTCTTCTGATCGGCAGTTAAACGTTAAACTTCGTGCACATCACTCGTTCCCTATGATTCCCAATCGCCGCACTTTTTTGAAAACCTGCGCCGCCGCTGCTGGTGCGGCCGCGCTCTTCTCGCGTCGAGCGATCGCTGCCCCGGGCGATCGCCCGCCGTATCCTGCCGCGCCAAATCTGCATACCTCGCCGCGGGTTTCCGCACTCGTGAGCGGCGGCACGATCACCAAAGACGGTAAACTTCTCCCCGCCGTCAGCGCCGCGCACCGGCTGCATTACGGAGCTCGAAAAAACGTGCTGTTAATCCTGCATGCTTCGATTCCCGCCGAGCGCGATAACGCCGAGAAAAAACTTCAACCTCTCCTCGCTGAAGACGGCTACGCTTCAGAGTCACTCCATCATTATTCGGGCAAAGCCGCGTTGAAAAAAATCGAAGAAGCCGATGCGTTCATGGTTGGTGGCGGCGATACGTTTCTGCTCCTGCGTGAGCTCTACGAAACGGGCCAACTCGCGCTTTTGCGCGAACGCGTCCTTGCCGGCGCCGTGTTCAACGGCTCTAGCGCGGGCTGCAACATCGCTGGTCTCAACATCGGCTGCACAAATGATTTTCCCGTCGTCGATGTCCCTACGCGGGCGGCGCTCGGTTTTTTCCCCTGTATCTTCAATCCGCACCATCCAAAAGTCGGCGAGCCTGAGTATGCGGCGCGATCCTCGAAGATCCGTGGTTATCGCCGGATTAATCCACAAGAAATGGTGCTCGGTGTTGGCAACGGTGCCGTCGCTCGCATCCACGCCGGTAAAGTCACAGTCGAAGCTGGCCCGATTTTCCTCTATTCAGGCGAAACGATGCGCGAACTCCCGCTGGGCGTCATCCCCGAGCTCACGCAGCTCGTCGGCTGATCACCCCAGCGATACGTTCCAAAAATCCACGTTTTTATTCCGGCAGCGGTTTACCCTTGGTCTCAGGCGCAAGCCAGATGAGGCCTAGGCCGAAGACATATACGAGCGTGATGATCGCGCCAGCCTTCGCGTAGCTGCCGTCGAAACTCTGCATCAACGCGCCCATTTGCAATGCACCGACCGCGGCCAAGATCCGGCCCGCGTTGTACGAAAGTCCTTGGCCTGTCGCGCGCACGCGTGTCGGAAATAACTCCGGCAAATACAGCGGCAACCATCCATAAAATGCCGCGGTCAATGCGCCCACGATGAACGCCATCGACAAAAATACCGGACCATACGTGTCGATCCCACGGAACAACACCGCGCAACTAATCAACGAGCCCAGGCAGAGGAAAAAATACGCCGCCCGCCGAGTTATGTAACGCCCAACGTACGCGCCGAGCAAACAACCAATCACCGCGCCAATGCCAGAGGCCATACCCGTCCAACCCTTCGCCGAGGGATCAGCTGCGCCCGCCATTTTGTCCGCCCACAGCGGGAGCCATTGTACCGAGCCCCACGTGCCAATGAGCGCGACCGAAGACAACGCGGTGGCGATCAAAGTGTGACGCCAAAGATTCGGCCCAAAAATTTCTTTCAACGGCTGAATTTTTTCCGGACTCAATTTTACCGCGGCGTGCCATTTTTCCGATTCTGGTACGAAGATGCGGAAGGCAAACGTCAGCATCGCTGGCGCCGCGCCGATCAGCGCGACCCAGCGCCACGAATCGATCGTGACCTTGAAGAAAATCGCAAAAATCGCTATAAGGGCGAACCCGACGTTTGCCGCCGCGCCTATGATGCCCGCCATGAGAGGACGGTGCTTTTCCGGCCACACCTCCATCACCAGCGCGATCCCGAGCGACCATTCTCCGCCCATGCCAAGCGCGGCGACGAAGCGCGACGCACACAAGTGCCACGGTTCTTGCGCGAAGTAGATCATGCCAGTGAACACGGAATAGACCAAAATACTTGCCGCCATTGCGCGCACGCGCCCGATCTTATCGCCGAGCCAGCCAAACACCACGCCGCCGCCGGCCGCGCCGAGTAGAAACGCCGCGGTGGCGTAGCCCATCCACTGCGCCACAAACGCGTCATTCAACGTCAGCCCATGGGCCTGTTGCATCTGAAGCAGCGCGGGCCGAGCGATGAGTGGGAAGAGCCCCATTTCCATCCCATCGAACATCCAGCCCAAAAATGCAGCAGCGAGGACGGCGAAGAGACGTTTCTTACCGGGGTGGTTCCAGGATTCAACCGACATAGAGACTTGGGACATGGGGAAAACGGGTTTGGGGTGACGCGTATCCCTAACGTGGTCGATTAAAGGCCTCGAGGTCAACGCGCTCGATGGCCCCAAAAATTAAACGGAACGCGGGTCAGACTTTTGCCTCATCACACAGAACTTACTTTCTCGCCCTCCCACGCTCGGGATATTCATCGTGGTGTGCGTAGTTTTCAGTTTGCCCATACATGACCGGAAGCAACGCCTCGCCTCTATGACCCCATTTCCCCTTACATTTCTTTTTCGCAAGCGCCGCGCTCGCCTCGGAGCGCGGATCGCCCTTGTGCTCGGCGTGGTCGGCGGTTCGGGCATGGCGGCGGAAACAAAAAAGAAATCTGCTCCGCCCTCCGCGCAGATCGCCGCTTGGGTGGAAACCAATTTTCCTTTCTTTTCTTCGGTGCTAGATGCCCGAAAAGTCGGAGCCGCGTTCCCGACCGATAATCTCACACCACGCGGTATTGTGCTCAATCTCGGGCAAGAATGTTGGGCGTGTTTCGATCCCGATTTACTTCGCGTAGCTGCGGTCTGGCGCGGCTCAGGCGTCACCGATAAGGCCCTCGCCATGGGCTCCTACCAAGATCCCACGCGCAAGCCACCGGCTGGTCAAAAAGCGTTGTCTGAGCCAGCTGGGAAATTGTGGTCCGCCAACGGCATTTATGCCGGCTGGCAAACGGGCGACTTTATCTCTCTGAGCGACCCGCGCGAGCCCGCGCCCAGTCCCGAAGAAGTCGGACGTGGGCCAATCGCGGAGACGCAGGGACGTTTCGAGGCGCTACGTTTGGTCGGCAAAGGTGTCGTCTTAGACTACACGGTCTGCGGTGTCGGTGTGCGCGAGCGCTGGAAAGCTACGGCCGGTCCGCGTGGGCCGATTATCGCTAGGACGTTTGCCGTCGCACCCTCACGCAGCGTGCAGTGGCTGGTCTTGGGGAAAAAAGCCGCTGAGGTTTCTTTCTCTCTAAAAAATGACGCTAATGCCGCCGATGTCGCGGCTCTGGCCGACGCCAACGGCACGTGGCACGTGCGCGTGCGCGCGCATGCTGAAACTGCAAGGTTCACGGTTTATCTGAAGTCCGACGACAACGCCCCGGCGAGTGAAACTGGGGCAGCGCCTGAAACGGAGTCATTTTCCGCGGTACCGATAACACGTTGGCCGCACGATGTCGTAACCCAGGTGAAACTCTCCGCCGCGCCTGAAGCCTACGTCGTCGATAGCGTGACGTTGCCCGTCAACAACCCGTGGCAACGTCGAGTGCGCCCCGCTGATATTCAGTTTCTGCCGGATGGCACCGGCGTTGTGGTTACGATTGATGGTGATGTCTGGCTCGCGCGTGGGCTCCATGATGCGACGCACGCGGTGCATTGGCGGCGCTTTGCATCGGGCTTGCACGAACCGATGTCGGTCGCGATCCGCGATGGCCAGATTTACGTTTTTGATCGTAATGGCATTTGGCGATTGCGCGACACCGATGGCGACGGAGAGGCCGACGTGCATGAATTATTTTCCAACGCTTTCGCGCAGACGGCCGATCTGCGCGAATTTCCATCTACGCTCCGGCTCGCGCCGCTGGGCGAGTTTGTTATAGCCAAGGGCGGCCAGCAGGCGACGACGCTCGGCAAACACAACGGCAGTGTCCTGCGCATCTCCGCGGATGGACGCAGTTCGACGCTGCTCGGCTACGGTTTTCGCCAACCCAACATCGGAGTCAATCTTCGCACCGGTCTTGTCACAGCTAGCGACCAACAAGGCCAATACATCCCATCGACGCCGTTGCACATCGTGCGTGACGGCCAGTTCTACGGCTTCCTTGCCGATTTTCTGCCCAAAGAAAAATATCCTGCGCCGATTGCCGAGCCGCTGACGTGGTTGCCCCACCCAGTGAATGCATCGGCGCTCTCGCAAGTTTGGCTTTTTGATGCAAAACTCGGACCGCTCAATGACGCGATGGTTCACATTGGTTTTAATCGCCCTGAGCTTTTCGTTGTGCGCTTTAACGAGCGTGCTGCGCGTCCCCAAGCCGCGGTGATCAGCGTGACGCGAGCCTTTGATTTCACGCCTTTGAATGGCGCGGTGAATCCCGCTGACGGCCAGCTTTACCTCGCGGGTTTTCAGGTGATCGGTTGGGGTAATGTGAATGATACTCTCGCAGGAATTGGCCGTATTCGCTTCACGGGCGCCCCTGTAACGCTACCGCGTGAAGTCGTTGCAATGGATCAAGGCGTGTTGTTGCGCTTTGATGTCGCACTCGATCCTTCACGTGCCCGGGATCCCGCGAGTTATTCTATCCAGACTTGGGATTACCAACGCACCTACAAGTATGGCTCGCCCCAATACAAGGCCGACGGCACTCCCGGGCAAGATGCTTGGCCGGCGAGCGCGGCTTATCTCTCGGAAGACAGACGCAGCGTGTTTGTAGCCGTTCCAGGCATGAAACCAGTAATGCAACTACGCGTGGGCTGGTCGCTCGCCACCTCGGCCGGAGCGACCTTTGCAGAAAACGCCTACACAACGCCCTACGCGCTCGCGCACTTTGTTCCGAAGGAGGAAGGCTTTGGTGGAATCTCGGTCGATCTCACGCCTCGTGCTGCCGTCGCGACAGCACAGGAACTCATCAGCGCCGATGAAGGTAAACGCCTCGCGCAACTTTTTGGCTGCGTCGCGTGTCATGCGGCGGCGGAGGATAAAGTCGTCGAAAAATCCGGGCCGACTTGGCGCGGTCTTTTTGGGCGTCGCCGGCCAGTGTTCGTCGCTGGCAAACCCATTGATATAACCGTCGACGAAGCCTATGTGCGTGAATCGATACTTCAGCCCACCGCGAAAATCGCGGCGGGTTTTGAGAAAGGTGAATACGCGATGCCTAGTTACGCCGGAGTATTATCGGAGGCGCAGGTCAATTCGTTGATTCTTTTTATCAAGACCCTTCGCTAGCCTTTGCCGAAATTTTTGTTCCTTGCGGGCGGCGCTAGTGAATTTACAAGCCCGCGCCGTCACGCAGCATGCCGGCGCTGCAGACCTCACGATAGAAGCTGAGGTAACGCCCGACGATGATCGGGGCGGAAAATTTTTCACGGGCACGGAGTTGCGCGGCGGCGCCGAGTCGGGCGCGGCGTGCGGGGTCGGCGAGGAGCGCGGTTGCGGCGGCGGCCAGCGTGCTGGCATCGCCCATGGGCGTGAGCATGCCGGATTCGCCATCGGCGATGACTTCGGGAATGCCGCCGACGGAGGTCGAAACACTCGGACACGCAAAGGCCATCGCTTCGAGGATGCTCAGGCAAAAACTTTCGCTCTCGGACGCGAATAAGCCGAGGTCGACGGCTTGGAGGTAATCTTCGATGGCGGTGATGTTTTCGCGGACGATCACTCGATCAGTTAGGTCAAGGCGCGCGACGTCGGACTTGAAGGCGTTGAAATCGCCGCCGGCGAGAATGAGCAATTTACTAGTGCGCGGTTCGATCTGGGCGAAGGCGGCGAGCACGAGATCGACGCGTTTTACGGGCCGGAGATTCGACGAGTGGAAGATGAGAAACTCGTCGTCGGCGACGCCGAGTTCGTGGCGGACGGCTGCGCGGGTGCGCGAGGACGGGCGGGGCGTGAAGAAATTATGGATGACCTCGATCGGACGTTTGACGCCGATGAGGCGCTGCGTTTCCGCGCGCAGAAACGCCGAGACGGTCGTGACGCCGTCTACGGCTTCGAGGGCGTGGCGGATGGCAGGGCCGTAGCCTGCGTCTCGGCCGAGCAAGGTGGTGTCAGTGCCGTGGAGCGTGGTGACGACCTTGGGGCGCCGGTGCTCCGGGAGCATGTCGCGCGCGAGGAGCGCGGCGGTCGCGTGAGGTACGGCGTAGTGCGCGTGGATGAGATCGAGTCCGTGATCGCGAGAAACTTCGGCGAGTTTCACCGACAGTGGCAGCGTGTAATCGGGATATTTGAAGAGTCCGTAACTGTTGATTTCGACGGGATGAAAGTGGATGCGCGCGCTGTCGGTGGGGAGGCGAAAGGGTCGCTCATAGCTGATGAAGTGAATCTCGTGGCCGCGGGCGGCGAGTTCCTCACCTAAAGTCGTGGCGAGAATGCCGCTGCCACCAACACTGGGGTAGCAGGTGATGCCGATTTTGAGCGTGTCGGAATCGGCTATCATTTTCAGAAGCGACGAGCGGTGTGACTGAGCGCCATTAGTGAGTTAACGACGAGTGGATCAGCTGGCCAAAGCGGTATGGCTTGAGTGACGCCGGCGCGCAGGCCGTGGAAGCGCGCACGAGTTAGTTGTAGTTCGACGTAGTCACGCGTAGCCGCTTGCGTGGCATGGGCGGCCATCGCGGCGGTCCAAGTGGAAACGACGCTGGATACGTCAACAAGCACAGGCGATGCGTCGCGGCCTTCGGCGTCGGTTGTAATTGCGTAGTGGAGCAGGGTGTTGATCGTGTGTGCGGGTGTAGCGCGTAATTCAGCGAGGCCGCCGTATCGAGCGAGTCGGGCTGCATTACGGACGATTTTCCCGAGGACGGCGTGATCCGGGTGTTGATTTTCGTTAACAGTGGGGGCGAGTACTAAACTCGGACGTACGCGGCGAATGATCGCGGCGATGGTGAGCGAGTGTGCAAGCGAAGGAACAAAATGGGCGTCGCCACCGAGATCTATGAATTCGAGAGTGGCCCCTAGTAGAGCGGCAGCTTTTTCGGCTTCGGCGGTACGTTGGGCGGGTGTTCCATGGGTGCCGGCCTCCCCGCGGGAGCAGACTACAAAATGCACAGGACGACCGGCGACTGTTTCGATGGCAATTATGCCACCGGCGCCGAATTCGATGTCGTCTGGATGGGCACCGAAAGCAAGGAGAGGAGAGAGCGGGTATTCAGCAGAGGGCACGACAAGAAACTATGCAGTAATAACCGCCGAAGTCGATGCAACGCATTCGCGGCCTAAATGCGGCTCGCCAATTTAGATAGGCACCTAATAGGTAATGTTTTTTGTGCTTACAATTGGTTGGGTAATTAGTTGAGCGTGAGTTATCGTTTCAGTCGGCGTAAGCTTCGTCGGATCGGTCAATGATGTCGCGTGTGACGAAGGTGATTTCGGGGGCGTCCGCGTGGTTGAGGTAAGCTTGTTCGCCGGCGCCAGCGATGTAGTGTGTACAGTGGATCACGGATTGCATCCAGCGAAGTCGGCTATCGCGGGAGGGGCTTATGTGCGCGGAGTCAAAGGGCGCGCCGGGGAGTGTTATAAATGAGTTGCCGCCTTCGTGAAGTTGCAGAGTGCCTTCGGCGGTGTAGCGGGCGCGCACGATTTCGCCTTGGTGGGGGACATCTACAAAAAAATCTGTGATCGGACAGGCGGCTCGTCGAAAAACTGGGTCGCTGGAGCGGACTACGCGTATGCCTTTGAGTAGGTCCATAGCGTGATACATCTCGAGGCAGAAATCGGCGATGGTGTCGGCGTTGATAGTTTTGAAGGAATCGACGTAGTGAGACGCGACGTAGGCAGGAAGTTGTCTGGCGGTCTGTTCGCGCCAGCCAGCAGGAATTTTTTTCGCGTAGAGAGGAGAGAACTTGCGCTGGATTTTGTTGATATAGGTGAAGTTGAAAGTGAGACACTCGTCGGTCCTGCGGTGTCGGAGGGTTGTCTGTGTCTCACGAGGGTCGTGGTCGCTGTCGTGATAAAAAAAGACGATCTCTCCGCCGATTTCGGCTTGGAGTTTTCGCGCAGTGGCGAATTTAGCGTAGAGAAAGCGCCGCGGAAAGAAGCCGCAGGGTTGTTGCCCGAAGCAGATGACAGGTAGGCTCATGCTCGGTTGTGAGGTGGGATGGAGTAGCGGAGCACGGTCACTTGGAAGGGGCAAATAGAATGGGTAAAGGGCAAGCTTTTCGCTGGAGGCTCAGATGTAGCGTGCGAGAGCCGGGCCGGTTAGTCGGCATATGGTCCACTCGGTTTTTCGTTCGGCACCCAGGGCTTCGTAGAAGTCTATTGCGGGTTGGTTCCAGTCGAGCACTGACCATTCCATGCGACCGCAGCCGAGTTGGTTGGCGAGTTGGGCGAGGTGAAGGAGGAGAGCTTTGCCGAGGCCTTGGCCACGAAATTCAGGACTCACGAATAAGTCTTCGAGGTAGAGGCCGGGTTTTGCAAGGAAGGTGGAGTAGTTGAAGAAATAAAGGGCGAAACCGGCGGGCGCGCCGTTAGCTGCGAAAGCGAGGATGCAAGCGGCAGCGGGGCGCGTGGTGGGGTCAGCGGGAAAAAGAGTAGTACGGAGTGTCTCGGCGGTAGCGACGACTTCATGAGAGAGTTTTTCGTAGTCGGCGAGGCCGTGGATGAACTCCAAGATTATGGGTACATCTGCAGCGGTGGCGGTACGGATCGTGGCAGGCATAAGCTACGAGCTAAGATGAAATCAAAAATTTGGAAAGAGAAAGGGTCGGAAACCCGACTTAGCTTGGTCTGTTGCAAGCGCGCGGGATTTTGTTAGGTTTTTGCTATGAAATGGATTGCACGTATTTGGGCGTTATTAATGTTGGGTCTAACGATGGGCGTTGCGGTCGCGGCCGAGAATCGGACGTTGCCGGCTAGCAAGCCTGGGGTGAAGGCGGAGATCGTGGCTTCAGTCGAGGGGCAGTTGGCTGCGTTTCGTGAGGGCCAAATGGAGAAGGCGTATGCCTATGCCTCGACGGTGTTGCAGATGCAGACGCCGTTACGCCGGTTTGTGCAGCTGGTGAGGCAGGGTTATCCGGAAATTTGGTCAAATGTGCGAGTTGAGTTTGGACTGGTGCGTGATGATGGTCGGCGAGCGACTGCGACGGCGCGGGTGTTCGCTCAAGATGGTTCGAGCGCTCCTTACGATTACGTTTTAGTGAAGGAGGATGATTTTTGGCGCATCGTTGGCGTGCTGAGGCACGAGGCAAAGGGTGAGACGCGGATTTGACGGCGCCGTTTACGTGGGCTGTACCGAAAAAATTGCAGATGACCTTTTGTGAGTGGTAGGATCGCTAGGGCGAGGAGTTGGGCGACCACCAATAAGCCTTAGGTGTAAATCACACGTCGTAGCCAGCGGCTCGTAGGCGTTGGAGTTTATAATTGTGATAAGCGAGGCGGGCTAGGTCGGCGAAGAAGACGAGGCCGAAGACGGCGAGCAGGACCCACGTGAGTTGAGGGGGGAACTTGAAGGCGCGTCGCAGTAGGAGTGCGGCGATGCCGCACACGAGGACAAAAAAGAAGTGGCCTAGAACGACTCGTCGGGCGCGGCGATGGGCTTCGAGAGCGGTGGCAAGGTTGGCGTTGGTGGGCTTCAAGAAATTTGCGCCCGGAGGACGTTTTTGTTGATGTTGGCGAGAGAGGCTGGGGTGTCGATGGCGTGCTCCTTGTGGAATTGAAACACGATTTTATCCATCAGGCGCATGCCGCTTAGGGGGTCAGTTTCCCTAGACTTACGCATACCTTCGATTTTAGCTTTTCTGATAAGGTCGAATTCGGATCCGAAGGCGGCATTGATCCCGCGGCATTGCTACACCCGCAACAATTTTTTATCGAGGGTAAGACGGACAGCCAGCTAAGTGCCAGGTTCATAACAGTGCTGTACATAAAGATGTGATGGGAAGCTCGTGGGTGCCAAGCGTGAAGGCCATGCTGGATTTCGTGGTATTGGCTGTGGTTTTAGCGCGCTGAGCATTCAGGCGCCGACTATGGCTAGAGGCAGCCGCAAAAGGTGTGGGTGGTGCCTTTAAAGTTACCGATTTTGCCCGCTTGTAGACGTTTACGGCAGTTCAGATAGATGTGGTTACATCTCCGTGGTTGCAAAGCGGGCTTTTTAGGAGAGGTTGGGCATTTTAATTCGCCTATTATGCTCAGAAAATTCCTCGCGAAATTGCGCGAAAAAATTGCCCCGGCCAAATCTGCTCCTTCTTCCGCCGCGCCGGCGCCCGTTCGATCGGGTGCGCGTGAGCAAGATGGCCGCCGGCGCGGTGGTGAGAGTGCGCGTCGCGGTGAGGGCCAAAATTACGGCGCTCAAGGACGCGGTGCCACCGAGGGACGTTCCAGCCGTGGCGGTGGCGATTCTCGGCGGGATTTTCAGCCACGCGGGGTTGAACGAAGCGGTCGAGGTGGTGGTCGCTACGAAGGCCGGCGTGAAGAATTTCGTGGTGATGGCCGTGGACCGCGCGAGCCGCGGGAACGCCCGACGATCGACAAAAATTACGACCATCCCCGTGCGTCAGCACCCAAACCGGCGGTGCCGATCAATGTCCCTAAGATGGATACGGCCTTCAGTAAGTTGGGTTTGTCGGATGCTCTTGCCTTTGGCGTGCAGGAAATGGGCTACATAGAGCCCACGCCGATTCAGGCTCAGGCGATCCCCGTTGTGCTTGCTGGTCGTGATTTGATCGGATCTGCGCAAACGGGTACGGGCAAGACCGCGGCCTTTGCTCTGCCTATTATACAGAAACTCGGTACGCATGGTAAACTGCGTTGTTTGATTCTCGAGCCGACACGTGAACTAGCGTTACAAGTTGAAGAAGCGTTTCAGAAATTTTCCAAATTTACCGACCTGCGCGTGACGATCGTCTACGGTGGTGTCGGCTACGGTAAACAATTGGAAGATCTCCGCGCTGGCATCGACATCTTGGCGGCTACGCCGGGGCGTTTACTCGACCACATGGAGCAGGGTAACGTCTCGCTTAAGGACGTCGACATCCTCGTACTCGACGAAGTCGATCGCATGTTAGACATGGGCTTTTTACCCGATGTGAAACGCATCGTGCAAAAAACTCCCAACACTCGTCAGACACTTTTTTTTACGGCCACCGTTCCGCCTGAAATCGCGTCACTCGCTAGCTGGGCTTTGAAAGATCCGGCGCGTGTCGAGATCGGGCGCCAGCGCTCCGTTGCCGAGACAATCGCTCACGCATTTTACCCTGTGGTGGCTTCGCAGAAATTCGAACTCCTGCAGCTTTTGCTCGATCAGACAGATTTTAAGAGCGTCATCATTTTCGCTCGCACGCGCATGGGTTCCGATCGCATCGCGGACCGCCTTCAGCGCAAGGGCCACACGGTTGGGGTACTTCATTCGGACCGCAGCCAGCGCGAACGAATCGAGGCGCTTGAGGGGTTCAAATCGGGTAAATACGAAGTACTCGTTGCGACCGACATCGCTGCGCGCGGCTTGGATATTGCGGGCGTCTCGCACGTGATCAACTACGATGTCCCCGAAAACGCTGAAGATTACGTGCACCGGATTGGCCGCACGGGCCGTGCTCAGGCCAGTGGTGATGCGTTCACGCTCGTCACCGAAGAAGATGTGCGCGACGCGCGTAGCATCGAGCGCTTCACCGGCATGGCGATCGAGCGGAAGAAAATCGAAGGCTTCCCCTACATTTACTCAGCCTTGTTTGATGAAAAGGCGCAGGCAGAAGTCGCGGCGGCTGCGGCCAAGCCGGTCAGCCGACTGCATCGCGGAATGCGTCGCTGAGACCGAGGCAATCTCAAGGCCGGCACATTCCGGCTTTTTTTGTCCAACCTAGCTAGCGCTCAAGAATTTCAATTGATTCATATACCAAAGTGAGTATACGAATTGAAAGTGGAACTGATTAAGATATATGAATGCTTGTGCGACCGGACTCGGTTGCGTCTGCTCCATGTGCTGACACAAGGTCCGGTGTGCGTGTGCCACTTTCAAACGGTGCTCGACGAACCGCAGGTGAAGATTTCCAAACACTTGGCGTATCTACGAAAACGAGGGCTGGTGAAGGGGGAGCGTCAGGGTAATTGGGTGATCTATGCCTTAACGGCAAAGCCCTCTCGGGTGTTGGCTGCTAATCTGGCGTGTTTGCAGGACTGTTCACGGACACATTCTGTTTTTAAACGTGATTTAGCGCGGTTAAATAAAATAGAAGCCTCGTGTGCATGGGTGCGGGCCGGCGAGCTTGATAAGGCACCGGGGCAATACCGTTGCGGCTGCTAGCGGGCGCAGAGCTGAGACTTTTCCATATGAAGCAAACGAAAATCGGCATCAACGGCTTCGGGCGAATTGGGCGGCTGACGCTGCGGGCAGCTTGGGGTTGGCCGGAGTTTGATTGGGGACTGATCAATGATCCGAAAGGCGGCGCGGAGTGCGCGGCACATTTGCTAACGTTCGATTCTGTGCAGGGCCGCTGGGCGCACGAAGCGAGGGGTGCAGGAAATACCATCCATGTCGACGGCCGCAGCATCGTTTTTTCCGATAGGAGCAAGCCGGGTGAAGTGGACTGGGCCGCCCACGGCGTGGAGATCGTGCTGGAGTGCAGCGGAAAGTTTCGCACCCCTTCGGACCTTGCGGTGTATTTTGAGCGTGGAGTGAAAAAGGTGATTGTGGCGGCGCCGGTAAAGGGCGACGCGCTCAATATCGTGATGGGGGTGAACGACGGACTGTATGATCCAGCGAAGCACCGGTTAATCACCAACGCTTCTTGCACGACCAACTGCCTCGCGCCGATCGTGAAAGTGATACATGAGGGAATCGGTATAGAGCACGGGGCGATCACGACCCTTCATGATGTCACAAATACCCAAACTTTGGTCGATGCGCCGCACAAGGACTTGCGGCGCGCGCGCGCTGCAGGGATGTCGCTCATACCGACGACCACCGGAAGCGCGACCGCCATTGGGATGATCTATCCCGAATTGCTCGGCAAGTTGAACGGTCATGCGGTGAGGGTGCCATTGCTCACGGGTTCACTGACGGATTGTGTATTTGAAATGAGGCGCGACACGACGGTAG
>Ga0114958_10002686_pt1 | contig 13163 bp, 8 predicted proteins | sample C_130208_EF_Meta_FD_89577 | JGI IMG/M metagenome (GOLD analysis project Ga0114958, IMG submission 89577) | Freshwater microbial communities from Lake Croche, Canada to study carbon cycling - C_130208_EF_MetaG | ecosystem: Environmental > Aquatic > Freshwater > Lake | place: Lake Croche, Canada... | reverse complement strand
TAAGCTGGCAATCATGGCCCCCAAGGGACACCGCGTTATCGATGCCGACTCCGCTCAGATTGAAGCCCGGGTGCTGGCATGGCTGGCCGAGCAGGATGATCTAGTCACGGCATTCACTAACCGAGAAGACGTTTACAAGAAGATGGCGTCAACGATCTATGGAAAGCCTGTAGATCAAATATCACCGCCCGAACGCTTTATCGGCAAGACGACTATCCTCGGTGCAGGTTACGGGATGGGCGCGGTCAAATTTCAAGCCGCACTTAAGCAAGCCGGGGTTGCGGTGGATCTGGATGAGGCGCGGCGCATTATCGACGCATATCGGCACGGCAGCCCGCAGATCGTCAACCTGTGGCGTCAAGCTAAAGGAGTTATTGAATGTTTATCACGCAAAGACGACTGCACTCTGGGTCGTGCCGGGGTCCTGACGGTCGAGCCGAACGAGTCCGCAATCCGTTTGCCCAGTGGGTTGTTAATGCGCTACGACGACTTGCAGTCAACAGATGGTGAGCAGGGGCCTGAGTTTACGTACAAGACACGCCGTGGACGTACAAGAATATATGGCGGGAAGGTGATCGAGAATGTATGCCAAGCTATCGCAAGGTGTATTATTGGCGAGCAGATGCTCCGCATCGGGCAGAAGTACCGTGTCGTGCTAACTGTGCATGATGCGGTTGCGTGCGTGGTGCGCGAGGAGCAGGTTGCCGAGGCGCAAGCATACGTTGAAGAGTGTATGCGGTGGACGCCGAAGTGGGCGGTAGGGTTGCCGGTTAACTGCGAGTCAGGTGTTGGTCAAAGATACGGTGATTGTTAATGAAATGGTCGTACAGCAGCATCAAGCTGTTTGAGCAATGCCCACGTAAGTACTATCACCTAAAGATAGCTAAGGATGTGGTCGAACCTGAGACAGAAGCGTTGCTGTACGGCTCTCGGTTCCATGAAGCCGCCGAGAAATATATACGTGATGACGAGCCACTGCCGCCGTACTTCACATTTGCTAAACAAACACTTGATAGCCTGAAACAAATCCCCGGTGAGCGCCTGTGTGAGCATGAGATGGGGATCACAAAAGATCTTCAGCCGTGCGCGTTTGATGCACCGGACGTATGGTATCGAGGGATTGCCGACCTGCTGATCATTGATCGAGAGAAGGGTGAGGCACGGGTGGTGGACTACAAGACGGGCAAGTCGTCTAAGTACGCTGACCCCGAGCAGCTAGAGTTGATGTCGCTTTGCGTGTTCAAACATTTTCCGGAAGTCAAGAAGGTCAAGGGCGGGCTGCTGTTTGTGATTGCAAATTCTCTCGTGAAAAGTAAGTACGACGCAGAGCAACAAGATATGCTATGGACTAAGTGGTCTGACCGAAACAAGCGCCTTGCGTTTGCAGTGGATACAGGCACATGGAATCCCAAACCCAGTGGCCTGTGCCGAAAACACTGTGCCGTATTAACTTGCTCCCATAACGGGAGGAACTAAAATGCCGTACACCAAGACCCCGCGCCCGTACAAACACGAATACGAAATGCAATTAAAGCGGAACGAAATCCCCGCTAAGTTGGAGCGCCAAAAAGCCAGACGCGAACTGGACAAGAAGGGTGTTCCGCACAAAGGTAAAGACGTTGATCACGTGAAGATGCTCAAGGATGGCGGAAAAAATTCCGATGGGTTGCGTGTCGTATCTGCACACAAAAACCGCAGTCGAAACGGCCATCACAAGGGCGAAAGCTGATACAATAAATAGGTCTATTCGGCTGATTTGTTGATTTTCACAGCCGCTTTAGAAATCAATAGGGTAGCAGTCAGGTGTGAGTGTGCTACCCGGGGCGCGTTAGTAACCCTTTAACCACACCAGCCGCCACAGCCAACACCTCGGTTGGGAAGCGGCGCAGAGCCTGAACAGGTAAGCCCTGTTCAGGCGATTTCTGCTTGGGTAAACACATTATGAGTCCGCATGGAAATCTTTCAGAACAAAGTATTAGTTCTTACCCTGCGTGATCCGGCGAAGGTCACAGCGGTCATTCCTAAGAGTAAAGAGGTTGAAAACAACAAGGTGTTGGTTCACTGGGGGCTAGAGGAAGCTCAAGTCCTGAAGAACCTCAAGATAAAGAACGTACCAAGCCCGATCCTGCGGGACTACAAGTGGCCCGGGCTACACAAACCGTTTGCGCACCAGAAGTCCACGGCATCTTTTCTCACACTGCACAAGCGAGCGTTCTGCCTAAACGAACAGGGCACGGGCAAGACCGGCAGCGTGATATGGGCTGCGGATTATTTGATGAAGGTCAAGGTCATCAAACGTGTTTTGGTGATATGCCCGCTGTCGATTATGGATTCAGCATGGCGAGCAGACCTGTTCAAGTTTGCTATGCACCGGTCGGTTGACATCGCGTATGGCTCAGCCGATAAGCGTAGAGAAATTATCAAAGGCCCCGCCGAGTTCGTCATCATTAACTACGATGGAGTGGAGGTCGTCACAGATGAGATTCTTAACGGTGGGTTTGATCTTATTGTTATCGATGAGGCTAACGCCTATAAGAATGTGCAGACGAACAGATGGAAGACGTTGAAGGGGTTGCTGCAACCCCACACGTGGCTCTGGATGCTGACCGGTACACCTGCGGCGCAATCGCCACTCGATGCCTACGGGCTTGCTAAGCTGATTAATCCGAATGGAGTGCCGAAGTATTTCACAGGATACAAAGAGTCCGTGATGTACAAGCTGACCCAGTTCAAATGGATACCCAAGCCATCAGCAACGACCACGGTGTTTAACGCTCTGCAACCAGCGATCCGGTACACCAAAGACGAGTGCCTTGACCTGCCCCCTATGACGTACGTCAACCGCATGGTCGAGTTGACCAAGCAGCAAAAGAAGTATTACTTGGCTATGAAGAGCCGGTTTGTAGTCCAAGCCGCCGGGGAAGACATCACAGCGGTGAACGCCGCAATCAACCTGAGCAAACTCCTGCAAATATCTTGTGGCGCGGTGTACACGGATAGCAAAGAGACGGTCGAGTTTGACATTAAAAACCGTTACGCCGTGTTGAAAGAGGTAGTTGATGAAGCCGCGCAGAAGGTGTTAGTCTTTGTACCATTCAAGAACGTGATCGAGATGATCACCCGTCAACTCAACGACGACGGTATAACGGCAGAGGTGATTAATGGCGACGTATCCGCAAGCCAGCGCACAGATATCTTCAAGCGATTTCAAGACACCCCTGAGCCGAAAGTGCTGGTTATCCAGCCACAGGCGGCAGCACACGGGGTCACACTAACCGCTGCTGATACTGTCGTTTGGTGGGGACCAACATCCTCCTCCGAGACATACGCCCAAGCGAACGCCCGGGTGCATCGGGCTGGACAGCACCACCCGTGTACCGTGATTAGACTACAAGGGTCTAACGCAGAGAAATACGTTTACGCAATGCTTGACACCAAAATAGACGCTCACACAAAAGTTGTCGATCTCTACAAAGAATTGCTTGACAACAAGACAGAAGTGTAGAACACTACACATTCTGCTACTACAACTGAGGAAGAGGTAACATGACTGAAGATATCGCAGTAGAGCGGCTAGTCCGCGTCTACCTGAAAATGCGCACCACTCACGCCGAGCTTTTGGCCGACTTCAAGAAGCAGGATGACGAACTGAAAGCCAATATGGCTAAGGTCAAGTCTGCACTTCTGGGCTACTGCAAAGAGCACGGGGTCGAGTCTGTTCGTACTGAGAGTGGGTTGTTCTACCGCACCGTCAAGAAACGCTTTAGCACGAATGATTGGGAGTCATTCGGCAAGTTTGTTATCGAGCACAACGCCACCGATCTGTACGAGAAACGTCTCCATCAGGAGAACACTAAACAGTTCCTTGAGGAACACCCCGACCTGCTTCCACCGGGTTTGAATGTGGATAGCGAATACTCCATCACGGTAAAGAAAAATGGATGAGATTGCTAAGTACGTTTCGATTGAAGAGGTCGCGGAGTATTACACCGTTTCTGTGTCTACCGTTCGGGGTTGGCTACGGAAGGATGTAATTCCACCCACGGCTTACCTGAAGATTGGTAACACATATAGGTTCCGCATCGCTGATGTGGATGCCGCGCTCCGTGCCAAAACGCTGAGCGAGAAAACTGCACCGGCCTTGGCTGAAGCAGAAACCATCGACCCCGCTGAGCCTGTGCAGATGGAGTTCGATTTTACGTTTGCAACTGATAAAGACGCTTGAGGATTATATGAACGACATGACCATTTTTAAGACCGGCCTCCCTACGTTCCTGAAAACCCTTCAGGATGACACCAGCAGTTCGCTCGCGGGTGAAGCTGCCGTATCGGGTCCGTTGCGGATCTCGCTCAAGGGTGGGGCATTCCGGATGATGCAGGGCAATAAAGAAATTCACGTAAGTGAAGATCGGATGCTCAACGCGGTGATCATCAAGGCGCATAAAGACGTTCAGCGTTGGCACTTTGGTGGGGCGTATGTTGAGGGGCAGAACGCTCAGCCGAAATGCTGGTCGACCAACTCCGCTACTCCTGATGCCGAGGTCCCTGCTGCTGACCGTCAGGCTACTAAGTGTATGGATTGCCCCCAGAACGTAAAGGGGTCTGGTCAAGGCGAAGGACGTGCTTGCACGTTCCATAAGCGCATCGCTGTGATGCTTGAGGGTGAGATTGAGCAGCGCAAGGTGTACCAGATGGTCATCCCTGCTAAGTCGGTCTTTGGTGATGCAGAGGGTGGCAAGATGCCTCTGAAGGCATACGGTAGCTTCTTAGACTCACACAAGCTTCCGGCTGTGGGTTTGGTTACGGAAATGCGGTTTGATATCAACAGCCCGACTCCTAAGCTGTTTTTCAAGCCAGTGCGTCCGGTTACTGAGGAGGAGTTTGAGGCGATCAACGAGATGCGCAATTCGTCGGAAGCGGCTGAAGCTGTTTCGTTTACTACGGGTGGGTCCAAGCCCGCTCCTGTTGCGCCACTTCCTGCTGCGTTTGATGCACCTGCACCGAAACCTGTGGCTAAAGCTGCGCCTAAAGTTGTTGAGCCTGTGGCCGAAGAAGCTGTGGAAGAACCGAAAGTTGCACCCAAGAAAGCTACTGCCGTTGCGGCAGCGGATCTTAGTGATCTAGTGAACGGCTGGGACGACTAATCGGCGCGGGGGCCGTGCTGCACGGCTCCCGTTTTTTTTCTCACGGCTCTTTGGACAGTCATGCAAGCGAGACAATTTCTAGAGACGGTCCTTAGTAATGAGGGATATTACTGTGGATATGGAATAAAGCTGGGGTCAGATCGTGTACAACAGAAGTTCTTTACTAGTCTTGAAGCCCTTGAAACCTATACCGAGTCTCTAGTCGAGGCTGGGTGGAACGCTTACTTTGCACTGGCTACGTTTGAGAATTCCGGTTCAAGAACCCAGAACAACGCTAAGCACCTGAAATCGTTTTTTGTTGATATCGATGCGGGTGAGGGTAAGCCCTATTCTGATCCGGTCGATTGCATTCGTGCGCTGAAGTCTTTTTGTTCGGCAAATAAGTTTCCACGTCCCACGATGGTCGGCTCCGGGCGGGGTGTACACGCGTATTGGTCTTTAGACGAGCCAATTGAAGCGGCACTTTGGACGCCTGTAGCAGAGCAATTCAAAGCTCTTTTGGCATCGGAAGGTATGAGGGCTGATCCAGCAGTTACAGCCGATTCCGCTCGCATATTACGTATGCCGGGGACGTTGAACTTTAAGAGCGACCCTGCACTTGAGGTGTCGTTGCTCAGTCCGATAGCTGCACCTGTTGCGTTTACTGCGTTTGCGGCTCTGGTAGCACATGCGCCAGCACCCGTGGTTAACAAGTTAGCAGTTGGGTCGTTCGTGCCGCGAGAGATGAATGATGTGAATCAGGCTCTGTCCGGTAGCTATATCAGTATGTTTAAAAACATTCTGGAGAAGACGGCAGCAGGGCGCGGGTGCGAGCAGATTAAGCGCGTGATTGAGGAGGCGTCCACGCTGGACGAACCCATGTGGCGGGCGGGTCTGTCGATTGCGAAGTTCTGCACGGATGGCGGCAAGGCGATACATAGGATTTCTAAAGCGCACCCGGGCTACACCTTTGAATCGACGGAAGCGAAAGCCGAATTGATCAAGGGTCCGTATACCTGCGCTACGTTTGATAACTACAGTCCCGGCATATGCGAGAAGTGCCCGCACAAGAATGCGATCAAGAGTCCGATAGCTCTTGGGCGTGAGGTGCAGGAAGCGAGCGATGAGGATAACGTCGTCTTAGACGTTCCCGAGGTTGCAAACTTTGTAGCTAAACAAACGTACGTGATACCCAAGTACCCTGTGCCGTATTTCCGTGGCAAGGCGGGTGGGGTGTTCAAGCGGGCTAAAGATAAGCAGGGTGATCCGATTGAGATACCTGTGTATCACAACGATTTTTATGTTTTGAAGCGGTTGAATGACCCGGATGCTGGTGAAGCTGTGGTAATGCGATTGCATTTACCGCAAGACGGGGTGCGGGAGTTTACCGTCCCGCTGGTTTCTTTGTTATCTAAAGACGAATTTAGACGGCACGTTGCCCCACATGGGCTGGCTGTTATAGATATGGAGGGGTTGATGGCATACGTGAGCGCATGGGTTAATAACCTACAGGCTAATGCGAAAGCAGAAAAAGCACACCGGCAGTTCGGTTGGGTCGACAGTCGGTACGATTCATTTATTGTTGGGGATAAGGACATTCGTCCGGATCGGGTCGACCACAACCCACCGTCAAGCGCCACAGTAAAGATGTTCGGCACGTTCCAGACCAAAGGGACGCTTGAGGGATGGAACAACGTCATGGACTTCTATAACCGGCCCGGGCTGGAGATGCACCAGTTTGTGATCGGCTTGAGTTTTGGCTCGCCCCTGATGCAGTTTGCGACGCAGCACGCGTGCGTGTTTCACATTTATAGTCCGGACCCCGGGCTGGGTAAGACCACTGCAATGCTGGCGGGTGCGAGTATCTGGGGAAACCCGGATGAGATTATGTCGCACGAGCGGGATACGATTGCTTCTAAGTTCAACCGGACAGAGATCTACAAAAACATCTTTCACCCGATTGACGAGCTAAGCAACATCCACCCCAAGGAAGCCAGTGACTTCCTATACCAAACCACTGGTGGGCATCAGCGCAACCGGATGTCTGGCAAGAGTAACGAGGAGCGTTACCGTGGTGATCCGTGGCATCTGAATATCTGCACGACCGGCAACACCAGTCTGCTAGATCGCGTTAGCATGTACAAGGCGATACCCAAAGCCGAGGCGACCCGCGTATTAGAATATCAGGCGAAGGCGTTTGTCTTTGAAGCTAAGACTGAAACGGACGCGTTGAACCGGTACTTGAGCAACAACTATGGTCACGCTTGTGTGCCGTACTTGCAGTACATCATGAATGATGTAGACGGGGCGCAGAAACTCTTCCAGCAAACGCAGGAAAAGTTAGACGTTATTGGTGACCTGTCGCAGCCGCACCGGTTCTGGTCGGCTCAAGCTGCATCGGCATTCACGGGTCTGATCATCGCACGCCGTGCCGGTCTGGTTAAGTTCTCTATCCCGCCGATCATCAAGTGGTGGGCCGAGACAATCCAGAAAGCCAAGGAGCGGTTGCTCGGTATGGAGGGGTCTATCGAAGAGACGTTGACCGCATATCTTGCGGAGAACTACAACAATATTCTCCGCATCAAGAGTACGTCGGATGCACGCACGCCGAATCAGGATGACGCGCTGATTATTCCGGATTCAACGCCGAGGATGACGCTAGTCGCTCGGTACGAGTACGATATAAAGCGTTTGTATCTGCTGCCCAAGCCGTTTCGTGAATGGTGTAATAAACAGCAGATACACTACCCGAGTCTGTACGACAAGCTCAGGTCAGGGTCCACTGCGGGTCAGATGAAGAAGGTGCGTATCAGCCGAGGCACTCGACTCAACCTGCCCCCGGCTGACTGTGTTGTACTGGACTGCTCGCAGTTTATGGATGAAGAGATGGAGCAGAGCATTGCGTCAGCAGCAACTGGAAACGCTATACCCGTCTAAGTATATTCGCAGTGACGGGGCGGTTAACCCTGACGGGTTGCTGATTCACATTGACTGGCCCAACTTAACGGTTGGGACCTCAATCTTTGTCCCCGCGCTTAACATGCACAAACTTATTAAGCAGATGAACCGCTACGCGGAACGGCATGGCATGCGGTTACTTTCGGTGGAACGTATTGAGACAGGAAAATTAGGCGTGAGATTTTGGAGAATGGTGTAGAATTCTCCGTGATGACTCATCGTTGTCTCCTCTTCCTGTCTTAACAGGTTAATCCCGGCCCAGCGCCGGGATTTTTTTCACTCAAACTCTCGCATATCCTGCAAGATCTCATCGCGCATAGCTTTGCTGATTGTCACACCGGCAAACGGTTTCATCTGCTCTGTAGTCAGTGCGTGCTGCCGCATCGACCGCGCGATAGTTTCGTCTAGCGTGCCGAACTTCTTAAAGCCGGGGTGCTTCTCATACAACTTCTCAAGATCTGCACGGGCTTCAGCAACGCCTTCGGTGTCATTGAACCGCTTAGCGATATACATGTTATTGAGGAATTTGGTACGGTCAGCGTTAGCCGCCTTGTCCATACCCTTCACCCGCGCGGTGATCTCTAACTGTCGGGTGTAATCGGCAGGAGCAAAGCCAAACGCCTGAGCAATCGCATTCGCTGGATTGACATCACCGGTGATAGCATCACCGCGCAACGTGGTTGTGCCGGACGTAGCGTATCGAATACCCTTTAACGCGTTACCAAGCCCTGAAGGAAGGATGTTTTCAATCCCACGCTCGGTCTGCCCGTCACGGATTTGCTTAACGCCGCGCTCGACTTTGGTCGCTATTCCGTACACTGGACCGCCCATAAGATCACCGAACGCTTCCGCCACCGTCTGAGATCCAGACGATAGTTTGTTATCACGAATGATCAGGCCGGTTAGGCTTACGCGGGACGCTACGTCCATGTTGGTCAGTGCGTTGACCAGACCCTTGTACGCAAGTTCGCCGGTCGATTTACGTACGGCGGTTGCCATGTCGTCATCGTCGTCATCAGCAAACATGTTGTAGATAACGGAAAGCACCCCGAACAACGGTAGCCCCTGCAACCCAGAGAACAGCGCGGCAGAAGCATAGGTCGCGCCCAGTTGCCGACGAGCAATATCCCGGTTTACTTTTGCAAGTTCTTCGGCTTCGGCGATTTGCTTTTTGAGTTTGGTGATCTCGGCAGCATCTTTGGTCTTGGCAAGCTCAGCCTTCAACCCATCAAGCTCATACTGACCGGCACGAATGGCTTCGTTAAAGTTCTTAGCCAGCAGGTAGTACATGGATGCACCGTACCGCTTAAACATGAACACTACGCGACCAATATTGCCCTGTGCAATACGTGGGGCCGAGGTTGCAGTTGTCCCGCCGTTAGTCAACTCGGATATATAGATAGCTTGTTTAGCAGCGGCAACCTTATCTTCTACCGTGGGGTTCTTAATCTTACCCAACTCAAGGTCATATGCCGCCATCAACGAGATCTGCCGGTTCATCCGTTCGGCATGGTGGAACATCCAGCCCGACGCGGCATTTGCAACAGTTAACGGATTTTTTGCACCACTAACGTCGAGCATGTCATACAGCGCCGACCGGTTAAGCTGACCCTGCAATACGCCTTCGTCAATAAGTTCTTTATAGTGCTTGCCGAGATCTGATTCAGGATCAAGGTTCTCGATAGACGGCATGGCCCGGGATTTGACCTTTACGTCTTTGCCGTTCTCATCCTTAAACTCAAGGATCGAGGTTTCCTTGATGCCGGTATTCGCAAACACTTTATAGGCGTTACCGAGTGCTTTGGTTGTCTCTGAGAACCCGTACTTGCCGCCAAGATACGGCAGCACAATCAGCGGCACTTGGGTCAGGTTGATGACCGCAGACGAGACGTTAAAGCCAAGCAGGTAAGTGAAGCCTAAAGATGTAACTACTTGCGATATCTTAGAAACTTCCGGGCTGATGATGAACTTGACCCGCTTGTCGATCTCATCAAAGTATTCCTTGGCGATCCGGTTATCCGTCGCACCCTCGCCTTTACCCATCGCCTTAACATTTTTACGCAAGTCATCACGCGCACTGATGAGCTTGTACGCGTACTTCATGTTCGATAACTGCCGGGACATACTGAACGACTTCTCGCGCAGCGCACGGATTGCGTCATGCTCAAAACCGGCGACGTTGCCCCGTTTCTGGAACGCTTGAGCAAAAGATGTTTCTGGCAGGGTCGACAAGAATAGGCGGAGGATCTGCTCTTTAGCGTCTTCCGAAACGCTGTTAACCTCCATGACCTTAAGCACGCCGTTTACAAACGAGTTTGCCGGAGTGTTCTTGTAGTTGATCTCGGAGATCTGCGAAAACTCTTGAATTGGCGGTTCTTCAACCTGCTTTCCGTTTTCGTCTGTGCTGAACCGAGGCGCGATTTCGTTGGTATCGTTCAGAGCTTTGATGAACCGTCTACGTTCGACTTCCGTCTCAAAGGCACGGATGTAAAAATCTGCACGCCCAAGTTTGGGGCCACCCGTGGTGCCGTAAGAAACCCAAAAATTGCCGTAGCGGGTCAACGGGAAGTAGGGATCAAGACCACCCTTAGCCGCCAGCTTTGCAAGTACCTCGCCACTAATCTTTTTAGCAAGGTCAGCATTGTCAGTTGTTGATGAGATCTTTTCGACAATTGCTTGTTTGATCTCTTCATACATAGACGCGTACGTGTCGCGCATCATGCCGTATAACTTCTGACCACCCGGACCTATCGCCTTGTAGTCAGCTTGCAAATCTCTCCACGCTTCGGCCAGATCGTTGCCGTCCTTGTCCAGCTTTGGCAGTCCGGGCTTATCGTAATAAGCCGACTCCGGTTTGCTTGGGTCGACCCCGGCAATCGTGCTGCGGTACACGGTTCGGTTAAACGCATCGACTAGCTTAGGAAACTTCGCAGCCCACTTCTCTGCCGCCAGCACCACAGGCTCAATCGATTTATTGCGAGCATACTCATCGCCCGACTTGAGCCGGTCGAGCATGGCGATTTGTTTTGCACCGGGGAGGTAGCGTTCGGCTACTTCAGTCAATGCGTTTAGCGGCATCGACATCAACAAGAACGACCGGCCCGCCGTGTCAACTGCACTGCTCAAGAAGTGATTGATCGCATCAGCACGCTGCTGCGTGATGAACGGCAACTTGGTCAGTGCTTGTGTAAACGAGTCTAGAAGCTCTACTGCTGACTTGCCCTTGGGGTCGACCGCTGCGTTGGCGACGTTTGCGTTGACCGTGCCGGTCCCTCTGACCGCTGTTGCAATAGCGCTTGGTTGAGGAGTTGCAGGTGCTGCTGCGGGCTTCGGGCTTGGGGCGCTAGTTCTACCGCCAGTTGGAGTTGTTTGACGTACTCCGGGGCTGACGTTTCCATCCCCTCCTGAAGTGCTGGGGCGAGCAGACCGTTGAGGAACGCTTGCGCCCCCCGCGCCCGCCCTTTCGGATGCGGCACCTTCCAACTTGATTCCACGATTTGTGAGATTTCCATCACCCGCCTTTAAGAAATAAGTAAGTACGTCAACATCTGCGCTAAAAACTTTTATCAGGTCTCTAACGGCTTCTTGTGTTGACCCAGATATTGCAAGACGCACCGCCAGATTTTGCAACGCCGGGATAAACCCGCTTTCGCTGTGGTTCCGTTCGTCGTGGTGCGCAATCTCATGCACCATCGTACCGACCATTGTAGCAGCCGCGTCAGCACGAACATCTGCGGAGCTAGTATCGTTGCTGTCAACGCCTTTGATGACCGTGGGGTTAATCATCATGCCCGAGAACGGCAACCGGATACTTACACCGTAGTATCCCGGGTCAAAACTTACCCCAACCGGAACGTCAGTGACAGTATCGTATTTGTTTAAACTTCTATAACTTTTTAACCCCGCCCCATGCGCTTCATTACGAAGAAACTTAAAGACGTTGCCAATACCAACAATAAACTTGTTTACTCTGTCTGCACCAAGATCGCGGCGTGCTCTCTCCAAAAACGGAACTTTGTCGGAATCCGGATCATCATAGTCTTCGCGGACGTTTACGTTGTCGTGTACTAAGATTTTATTGGGGTCGATCAGGTCTTGGTCGACTCTGAATTGCGACGGGTCAGCACGCATTGCCTCAAGGGCTTGAGGCGTAAGCTCCGGAACCAATCGGTTATTGACATACATTTTTCCGTCTTTGACTTCGACGTTATCAGCCGGATCAATTTCGAGGATGGTGCCTTTTTGCGCTGGCGGCACCGCTAAATCAATCGTAGTTGAAATCGGTTTTTTGGACGATGATAGTAGTTCCAGCTTTCCAAAACTCTGCGCGGATTCAGCCGTAGTTTTGTTTGTGTATAACGCCTGAAGGTACGAAAAGATCTTTTCAACGCCCGGTTTTTGTGACGGAGAAAAATCTTGCCGGTTAAGAGCAAACGGGTAGTTAGCGTTTTCAGCCGCTACGTTAGGCTCTATGTTTATAAAGAACGTGAACGGCAACGTGTTTGCATCCCAACCGGGACCATCAGACAAAGTTTGCCCAAACTGATAAAGTCCTTGGGACAAGACAATTAAATTTTGTCCATTATACCTAACGTCAGCGCCGTCTTTAACTAGGATACGCGCGTTACCCCACGGAAACTTTACGTTTGTGAGTACAGTAAAATCTTTTGCCGGGAAATCTTTACCGATAGGTAATACTTCGCCGTTAAATTTAACTTCAATGTTTTCTAGTAGCGGACTTTTGATAAGTATTGGTTTAAACGTATAGTCATCACTACCAAAAGTAATACTCTTAGATTGGTTTTCTTCGTCTAAGTACGTGTCGGGGATCGTAACTGTTATTGACGTACCTGAAGGTTTACCAGTCTTTGTTGTGGTGATGTTTGGCGCTTTGCTCGGGTCCGCGAATGCAGCCAACAGTTCCGGGCCGGTTGTTTCTAGCGTACTGGTAAGCCCGTCACGCGTCGTTTCCAATTTTAGATTTTTATTCCCAAACAGGAATAACATTTTTGCAACGCCAAACCCGCCGGAACCCCGTCCAGATTCTTTATGCGTACCGGCGATCGTCAAGAACGCCTTGCT
>Ga0114958_10002685_pt1 | contig 13167 bp, 8 predicted proteins | sample C_130208_EF_Meta_FD_89577 | JGI IMG/M metagenome (GOLD analysis project Ga0114958, IMG submission 89577) | Freshwater microbial communities from Lake Croche, Canada to study carbon cycling - C_130208_EF_MetaG | ecosystem: Environmental > Aquatic > Freshwater > Lake | place: Lake Croche, Canada... | reverse complement strand
GGCCGTCGGTGTCGATGTTGACCTTGGTCACGCCGAGCTTGGCGGCCGGGAGGTACTCGTTGGGGTCCACGCCCATCGACCCGGCGATCTTGCCGCCGGCGGCGTTGATGCGCGCCACCTCGTCCTGCGGAACGGAAGACGAGCCGTGCATGACGAGCGGGAAGGAGGGGAGAAGGGCCTTGATTTTCTGCAGCACATCGAAGTGCAGGGACTGCCGGCCTTTGAACTTGAACGCGCCGTGGGAGGTGCCGATGGCGCAGGCGAGGGAGTCGCAGCCGGTCTTGGCCACGAAATCTTTGGCTTCATCGGGATTGGTGAGCATCGCGTGGCCCTCATCCACCTTGATGTCCTCCTCGACGCCGCCGAGCATGCCGAGCTCGGCCTCGACGGAGATACCCTTGGCGTGGGCCTTGTCCACGACGCGCTTGGTGATGGCGACATTCTGATCGAAGGACTCGTGGGAGGCGTCGATCATGACGGAGCTGAAGAAGCCCGAGTCGATGCACTCGAAGCAGGTCTGCTCGTCACCGTGGTCGAGGTGGACGGCGAAAATGGCCTCGGGGAAAATCTCCCCGGCGGAGCGGATGATGGCCTCCAGCATGCGCTTGTCGGTGTATTTGCGCGCGCCCTTCGAAATCTGGATGATGAACGGTGCCTGGGAGGAGATGCACCCCTTGAACAGGCCCATGGCCTGCTCGGCGTTGTTGATGTTGTAGGCACCGACGGCGTACTTGCCGTAGGCGTGTTTGAAGAGCTGGCCGGTGGTGACGATCATGGGCGGAGGGATTAAACGATTCCCGCGACTATCCCGCGCTCAAAACAGCGCGACAAGCTTTTCCTTGCCGAACTGTGTCAGCGGGGGCGCGGCAGCAGACTTCGGCGGTCGGGGTTTCGCCCCGATATCCGGAATCAGAGATCGGGCGTAAAGCCCGACCTGCAGGATGCAAACGGGTTCAGCTTGAGGGTGACTATCCTCCGCCCGGGCTGTCTTTGGCCGGTGGCGGTGTGGCGGTCGTGCCGCCGCTGGCGGAGCCGGGGTTGCGAAACTGGTTGCGCATGGCGGCTTGCAACTGGGTCTGCGCCTGCTGGGTGGCTTGCAGCTGCTGCAGGGCGGTCACCTGGGCAGGGGCGAGCACCGTGGCGGCCTGCGTGATGGCGTCGTTGGTGACGGGACTGGTCTGGCCGGGTCCGCCGATACCGAAGGCGGTGGTGACCGTGGCGCGGAGATTGTTGGCCGTGGAATTAGTGGCGGCAGGCGTGTTCGCGGCGAGAATCGAGACCATCTGCTCGGTCTGATCGGCGGTGAGCGGCGTGTTGGTGTAGCTCAGGGACTGCGAGAGCTGGTTAACCACATTTCGCTGCGGGAGGGTTTGCTGGTATTGCTGATACCGGGCGTAGCTGGCATCGCCGAGGGTCGCCTTGAGGCTGCGGTCGGCCTCGGCCTGGGCATCAGTGATCAATTGCTGAAAGTCCTCCGGGTCGGTGCGCGGGTTGATGCCCTGGGCGCGGGCGGCGGCGAGGGCGTCGGTCATCGCGGCTTGTTTTTCCACGAGGAGATTCTTGAACTGCTCGAGCTGGGCCGGGCTGAGGTTGAGATTCTTGAAGAGGGTGGCGAAGCGCGCATCGAGCCCGGCCCGCTGCTGGATGGCCATGAGCTTCTGGATCTCGGGCTTGTCCAGCAGGGCGATGAAATTGCCGGCCATGTTAGAGCGGTTCCCGCCGCGACGGTCGCCGCCGGGACCAACCTCCGGGCCGTCGGCGGGATCGCCGTTGCCGGAGTCACGCTTGGCGGCGAGCGAGGCCTCAAGCTCATGCTTGCGCTTTTCCGCCGCCCACAGGCGCTGCTGCAGGTCGGCGCGCTCGTCGTTGTTCAGGGCGGAAGCGCGCAGCGCAACCAGTTCCTGATACTGGCGCCAAGCAAGGGTGCCACCGCCGAGGGTGGTCAGGACCAGCAACAGGAGGAGGTAGTTTTTCGGGGTGTTCACACGCGGGAAGTGACGCGCGCGCGGAGCGGAAGTTACCGGCGTGACCGGGCCGGCTCAGCGCGGCGGAAACTCGAAGTCGGCTTTGGCCTTGGTCTTCGAGAGCACCAGAAAGGCGCTGAACGGCTGCAAGCGCTTGGACATGAGTCCCTCAATGAGATTGGTGCGGCCGGTCTCCATCAGCTGTTTGACCTCCTCGATGGGGATCTCCTTGGCGCAGATGTGACGCTTCATCGTGAAGACGATGCGGTTGTCCTGCTCGGGCTTGCGCACGTAATAGGAGTCGGCGGTCTGGACGAGCTCACCGCCCTGGTGGGATTTGCTCGGGCCGATGAGAACGGCCTTGGAGAGATCAGGGGGAGTGCGGGCTTTCCGGGCGATGGGGTTGCCGTCTTTGTCGAGTTTCGCGGCGCGCGGCGGGAATTCCCAGGAGATCTTGGGGCCCTCGCGCTTGAGGAAGGCGCTGAACGGCCGGCCCTTCTTTGAGGTGAAATTCTCGATCAGGTCGGATTTTCCCTCGGAGACGATTTTGATGACCTGCTCCTGCAGGATGGGCTTCTGGCACATCAGGCGGCCGATGCGGAAGGTCTGCTTCCAGGCGTCGCCCTCCCTTTCGCGCAGCACATATTGCGAGCCGACCTCGCACAGTTCGGCGCCGGTTTTCGGGTCGGTCCAGAACGGCGTGAGCGTGGCGACGTCGAACTTGTCGCCGAAATCGTACTCGGTCTTCCATTTGCCCTTCTCCTCGTCCTTTACGAGCTTGAGGACGGCGTTGAAGCGGTTGCGGGTCTTGGCGGAAATGAAGCCGTCGAGCGGGCCGATGGAGCGATTGGCGACGAGTGTGCGAATTTCCTCCTCCTCCATTTTGCGTCCACCGATGACCTTGTAGACCATGAACTCGCCGTCCTGGGACTTGTAGCCCCGGAGGGTTTCGCGAAGCGGCTTGCCGTCGGTAGGCGAGGGGATGTCGGTGACGCGGGCGATGGAGTCGTCCTCCTCAAAGTTCTTTACGCGGTCGATGATGCCCCGGGTCTGCTCGATGACCTCGTCCATGAACTGGGTGCGGGAGAACTTGTCATGCTCCATCTGGCGGAGCTTGAACTCCCACTCGCCGGTCATGGCGGGCAGGGTGAGGGCGTCGGCCTTCACGGCGGAGAGGAACTGGAGCAGTTGCTCGGCCTTGGCGGTCGGGATGAGGTCGCGCTGGGCGCGGTCCATGTACTTCTGGTTGATGAGACCGTCGATCGTGTCGGCGCGCGTGGCCGGGGTGCCGAGGCCGCGTTCCTTCATCGCCTCGGCGAATTCCTCATCCTCGATGAGCTTGCCGGCGCCTTCCATGGCGGAAAGCAGCGTGGCCTCGTTGTAGCGCGGCGGCGGCTTGGTGGTCTCGGAGTGAAGCTTGGACTCGGCCGTTTTTGCCTTGGCGGGCGAGCCGTCGGCGGCGGTGAGGGCGGGCAGGGCCTTGGAGTCGGTGGCGTCGTCGTCCACCGTGGTCTTGCCATAAACGGCGAGCCAGCCGGGGGCGGTGAGGACCTTGCCCTCGGTCTTGAACTCGTGTTTCGCGACCTGGCTGGTGCGCGTGGTGATGTCGAATTCCGACGCCGGGTAGAACGCCGCGACGAAGCGCCGGGCGATCATGTCGAACACCTTGGCCTCCATCTCATCGAGGTTCTTGGTCTCGTGCGCCGTCGGGATGATGGCGAAGTGGTCGGAGATCTGCGCATTATTAAAAATGCGCTTGTTGGGCCGCAGCCAGCCCTCGCTCAGGACCTTGTGCGCGTGGACGCCCAGCTCGCCGGGGAGATTGTTGAGCGTCTCGCGCACGGTGGGGATGTAATCCTCCGGCAGCGCCCGCGAGTCGGTGCGGGGGTAGGTGATCATCTTGTGGCGCTCGTAGAGGGCCTGGGCGATCTGGAGTGTCCGGCGGGCGGGCAGGCCGTAGCGGTTGTTGGCCTCGCGTTGGAGCGTGGTCAGGTCGTAAAGCCGCGGCGAAGCCTGGGTGCTGCCTTTCTTCTCCTCAGTGACGCTGGCGAGGGGCTGGCCGGCGCAGGCGGCGGCGACGGCCTCGGCGAGGGCCTTTTCCCAGATGCGGTCAATGCGGTCGTGGTCGTCGTTCTCGGCCCGCTTGAAATTGGGGCGCTGGTAGACGCCCTCATAGCTGCCCTTGGCGACCGCAAAGGTGGCGGTCACGCGCCAGAAGGCGCGGGGCTTGAAATTCCGGATTTCGAGCTCGCGGGCGTAAACGATGGCGAGGGTGGGCGTCTGGACGCGGCCGACCGAGGCGACATTGCCGGCGCGGGAGCCGAACATGCGCTTGGTGAGCGCGCGGGTGCCGTTGATGCCGATGAGCCAGTCGCTCTCGCTGCGGCAGCGGGCGGCATCGGCGAGACCGGACATCTTCGCGCCATCACGAAGGTTCTTGAAGGCCTCCTGGATGCCGCCGGTCGTCATGGTCTGCATCCACGCGCGCTTCACGGGCAGCTTGGATTTGGTCAGCTGGTAGAGATAGGCGAAGATGAGCTCGCCCTCGCGGCCGGCGTCGCAGGCGTTGATGACCGTGCCGATGTCCTTCCGGGCGAGGAGCTTCTTCAGTGCGGCGTAGCGGTCCTTCGACTGCACAATGGGCTTAAGGCCGAATTTCTTCGGGATGATGGGCAGGGTCTCGAGCCGCCAGAAGCCGTAAAGTTTCTTGTCGATGTCCTCCGGCATCTCGAGTTCCACGAGGTGGCCGAGGGCGTAGGAAATGACCAATTCGTCGTTCTCGTAGTGCTCCCCCTTCTTGGGGATTTTGCCGAGGGCCTTGGCCAGATCGGCCGCCACGGACGGCTTCTCGGCGATGATGAGTGACTTCATGAGCCGCGAGCCGTTAGGCCCCGCGCGCGGTGATTTCAAGGATTAGTTTTTCCGCGCGCCAAAACCGCAGCCGCAATTTTCACGCAATCCCAGAGGAGAAACGCGCCCGTGATCAGGCCGGAAGTTTCGGCGTCTCGGCCAGGGCGGTGTCAAGCGCGGTGATCAACGCCGCGATGGTGGCGTCGGTTTCGTCGCCCATGTTCGAGATGCGGAACGTCTTGCCCTTCAGCTTGCCGTAGCCGCCGTCGATCACGAGGCCGTGCTTCGACTTGAGGGTTTTGTTCAGCGCGGCGAGATCGTAACCAAGGGTGTTCGCGAAGCAGTTCAAGGTGACGGAACCGTAGCCGTCCTGCGGGAACAGCGCGAAGCCCCGCGCCAGGCCCCAGCTGCGGACGGTCTGGTTGAGCCGCGCGTGGCGCGCATACCGGGCCGCCATGCCCTCGGCCTTGAAATCCTCGAGCTTCGACTTGAGGGCGTAGAGCAGCGGGATGATCGGCGTGCTCGGGGTCATGCCGTTCTCGTGGTTCTTCTGGAACTCGACGTAATCGAAATAATAACCGCGGTCGGGCACCGTGGCGGCGCGGGCGAGGGCCTTTTTCGAAACGGAGAGGAAGGACAGGCCCGGGGGCAGGGCGAAGGCCTTCTGCGAGCCGCTCACGAGCACATCGATACCGAGCTCATCCTTCCTGATCGGCAGCGCGCTGAGCGAGCTGACGGTATCCACGATGGCGATGACGTCGGGAAACTCGCGGATCACCTTCATCAGCGCCGGCAGGTCGCTCATGCAGCCGCAGGAAGTTTCGTTGTGGATGAGGGTGAGGGCATCGTAGGCGCCGGTGGCGAGCTCGCGCCGGACCGCCTCGGGGTCCACGGGCTGGCCCCACTCGAACTTGAGCGCGGTGGCGGCCTTGCCGCAGCGCAGCGCGACGTCGTTCCACTTGTCGGAGAACGCGCCGTTCATGCAGTTGAGCACCTTCTTTTTGACGACGTTGCGGAGGGAGCCCTCCATCACGCCCCAGGCGCTGCTGGTGGAGAGATAGACGGGGTCCTGGGTGGCCGCGACGGCCTGCAGGTCCGGCTGGATGGAATTATAGAGCGCGACAAAGTCCGTGCTGCGGTGCCCGATCATGGGCTGGGCCATGGCGCGGAGGGTTTTCTCCGAAACGGCGACGGGTCCCGGGATGAAAAGTTTGTAGCTCATGGCGAGGGGAAAGTGGGGTGGTGGGTGGTGGTTTGGCGGGGAACGCCCCTTCGACAGGCTCAGGGCGGGTGACACCCGCTTGACGGGAGTCGCCCGAAAACAGTTTGCGCGAGGGGCGGCGTCAACCTTCATTAGCGCCACGGCATGTCGCAATCCTGGCTGCAGAAGAAACTCAACGCCCTCGAGCTCTACACGATTGACGTGATCCTAGGGCGGCGCGCGGACGCCAGCGCGGCGGTTTACGGGGCGTTCCTGCAGGCGCTGTCCTGGCTGTTCAACGCCATCGTGCAGGCCCGGCTCTGGCTGTACGGTCACCGGATCCTGCATGACCAGCCGCTGGGCTGCCTGGTGGTGGTGGTGGGCAACCTCACCGTCGGTGGCACGGGCAAGACCCCCGTGGTGGAAAAATTTGCCCGGGCCCTGCAGGAGCGCGGGCGCAAGGTCGCGATCCTCAGCCGCGGCTACAAGAGCAAGGCGCCGCCCTTCTGGAAGAAATGGTGGTTTGCGCTCACCCATACCGAGGAGCCGCCGCCGCGCATCGTGAGCGACGGCGAGCGGGTGCTGCTCGACAGCGAGGCGGCCGGTGACGAGCCCTTCATGCTCGCGCGCAACCTGCCCGGCGTGATCGTGCTCGTGGACAAGAACCGCGTGAAGGCGGGCGCCTATGCGATCAAGCGGTTCGGCTGCGACACCCTCGTTCTCGACGACGGATTTCAATATCTGCCGCTCAAGGGCCGGCTCAACCTCCTGCTCGTGGACAAGACCAATCCCTTCGGCAATGGCCACCTGCTGCCCCGCGGCATCCTGCGCGAGCCGGTGAAGCATCTGAAGCGGGCGAGCTATATTTTCCTCACGAAGTCCAACGGCCAGCGCGACCTGGAACTCGAGGCGCTGATCACGAAGCACAACCCCCAGGCGGACATCATCGAATGCGCCCACCGGCCGCAATACCTGCAGCGGTTTGGCCGTCCGGCCGGGGCGCCAGGAGCGCAGGAGCCGCTGGCGTTCCTCAAGGGCAAGCGGGTGGCGGCGTTCAGCGGCATCGCGACACCAGAGAGCTTTGAGAAATTCCTGCGCGACCTCGGTGCCAAGCTGGTCGTGCGGGAGCGCTACCTCGACCACTACCGATATACGGACGAGGACTTTGACCTGCTCTTTGATCTCGCGAAACGGGAGGGCGCAGACTGCCTCGTGACCACCGAGAAGGACGCCGTGCGCATGCCCGAACACCGGGTCTGGCCGCTGCCGCTGTTTTACCTGCGGCTAGAGATCGACATCATCCGCGGCGCGGCGGATTTCGACGAGGCGGTAAGCCGCATTTGCTTTGCGCAAAGCGCACCGCGGAACGATTCCTGAGTTTTATCGCGGAGCCGCAGAGGGGCGGAAAGACCGGGGAAATGCTGTTACAGGGGCGAACAATTTCAGTTTTCGATTTCTGGCCGTTCCTCCGCGCTTGCGCGATCAACCGGACTGAATTTCGTGGGCTACCTTTCGCTTGCGCGACTACCCGCGGGTGAGGTTAGCTGGGGCATGATTATCGACCCCCGCATCACCCAGCTGGCCGAAGGTTTGATCGGCTTTTCCACCGACCTGAAAAAAGGCGAGCGCGTCCTCATCGACGCGTATGACGTGCCGGACTCCGTCATCATCGCCCTGATCCGCTCCGCCCGGAAGCGCGGGGCCCATCCCTATGTGCAGAACCACCGGGCCCGCATCACCCGCGAGCTCGCCCTAGGGGCCGAAGAGGCGCAGTTCGCGCCGCACGCGGACGTGGAGCTGGCCCGCATGCAGAAAATGGACGCGTACATCGCGCTCCGGGGCTCGGACAATATTTTTGAAGGCTCCGACGTCCCGGCCGAGAAGGTTCAGCTGGTGAGCCGCCTGATGAAGCCCGTGATGGACCATCGCGTCGGCAAGACGAAGTGGGTGGTGCTCCGCTGGCCGACCTCATCCATGGCCCAGCAGGCGGGCATGAGTACGGAGGCGTTCGAGGAATTCTACCTCCGGGTCTGCACGCTGGATTACAGCCTGCTCACGCCCGGCATGGCGGCGTTGAAGAAGCTGATGGATGCCACGGACCGCGTGCACATCAAGGGCCCGGGCACGGACCTGCGTTTTTCGATCAAGGGCATCGGCTCCCAGCCCTGCGGCGGGCTGCGCAACATTCCGGACGGCGAAGTATTTTCCTGCCCGGTCAAGGACAGCGTCGAGGGCTATGTCCAGTACAACGCCCCGACGGTCTACCTCGGCACCTCGTTCGACAGCATCCGCCTCGGCTTCAAGCACGGCAAGATCGTGGAGGCGACGTCGAGCAACACCAAGCGCCTGAATGAAATCCTGAGCAGTGACGCGGGTGCCCGGTACATCGGCGAATTCGCCATCGGTTTCAACCCGTACATTCTCGAGCCGATGCGCGACATCCTGTTCGACGAGAAAATCGCCGGCAGCTTCCACTTCACCCCGGGACAGGCCTACGACGACGTGGGCAACGGCAACAAGTCGCAGGTGCACTGGGACATGGTCTGCATCCAGCGGCCGGAATACGGCGGCGGCGAGATTTGGTTCGACGACGTGCTGATCCGCAAGGATGGCCTGTTTGTGCCGAAGTCGCTGCACAAGCTGAACCCGGCCTACCTGCTCAGCAAGGTGGCGTGATGCAGGCCTTCATTCAGGCGCTCCCGAAAACGGAGACTCACCTCCATGTCGAGGGCGCGCTGCCGTACGAGCTGCTGACCGCGTGGCAGCCGGCGAACTACCCGGCCAACCCGCCGTTCCGCCGTGCGGACTACCGCTACGCGACGTTTCCCGACTTCGAGCGGATTTTGCTCGAAAACGCGCTGCCGTGGTTCACCACCCCGCAGCGCTACTACGAGGCGACCAAGGCGATGTTTGCGAAGCATGTGGCCCAGAATGTCCGCTACGTGGAGACGAGTTTCCACCTGCCGGTCACGAAATTCATTCATACGCCCGGCCCGGAGATCATCGCGGCGATCCGCGCGGCGGTGCCGGCGGGACTCGAGGTGAGGATTTTCACGGGCATGTTGCGCAGCGACCTCGCGGGTGATCTGCGCCCGGTGATCGACCAGCTCCATACCTGGGACGGACTGGCGGGGGTGGACTTACACGGCTTCGAGCAAATGCCCACCGAACCCGCCACCGCGGCGGTGTGGGCGAAACTGCGGGCGGCGGGTAAGGTCACCAAGTGCCATGCAGGCGAGTTCGACGGGCCGGCCCGGGTGCGCGAGGCCATCGAGGTCCTGGGCGTCACGCGCATCCAGCACGGCGTCCGGGCGATCGAGGATCCGGCCGTGGTGCGGCTGGCGGCGGAGCGCGGCGTGACCTTTGACGTCTGCCCGATCAGCAACATCCGCCTGAAGGTTTTCCCGAGTTTTGCCGCGCACCCGATCCGGCGGCTCATGCAGGCCGGGGTGAACTGCACGGTGAGCACCGATGATCCGCTGTGTTTCGCGAACACGCTGAACGACGAATACACCGCCCTGGCGGCCGAATTGCAGTTTACGCGGGCCGAGCTCGCGCAGGCCGCCCGCAACGGCTGGGCCGTGGCAAATATTTCGGCGGCCACCCGCAAAGCCGCGCTGGACGAAATCGCGCGGGTCGAGAAGCTGTAGGCGGCTCCGCTTGGGGCCGTTCCACGTGAATACACTCTACACCGTTCCAGACGGCATCCGCCAGCTGCGGGCCGACAAGGCGCTTTCACTGTCGCATCGTGACCACAGTCGCGTGGCGTTTCGCCGCGCCTTTGACGCCGGCCTCGTCACGCGACGGGGCCAGGTCCTCGTGCCGGATACGCCGGTGGTGGGCGGCGATGTGCTGGAATTTTCCTTTCCCGACCTGAAGCCGGCCGACCTTAAGGCCGTGGACATCCCGCTCGACGTGATTTTCGAGGACAAGCACCTGCTCGCGGTGAACAAGACCGCGGGCATGATCGTGCACCCGGGCGCGGGGACGGGTGAAGATACGCTGGTGCACGCGCTGCTGGCGCATTGCAAAGGCGGGCTCAGCGGCATTGGCGGGGTGGAGCGTCCGGGGATTGTGCACCGCCTCGACCGCGAGACGTCGGGCATCATCCTCGTGGCCAAATCCGACAAGGCCCATCGCGGGCTGGCGGAGCAGTTTTCCGAACGGGCGCTGCAGAAGGAGTATCTCGCCCTGGTCACGGGCGCCACCGCGCTGATGAGCGGCTCGATCCGGAAGGCGATCGGGCGCAACAAGCAGCACCGACACAAGATGGCGCCGGTGGAGGCGGAGCAGGGCGGACGCGATGCGCACACGGATTGGGAAGTGGTCGAGCGGTTCGGCCCGGTGGCCACGCTCGTGCGCTGCACCATCCACACCGGTCGCACCCACCAGATCCGGGTGCACATGAAATCGCTCGGCCATATTTTGCTCGGCGACGTGATCTACGGCTGGAAACCCGATCCCGGCCTGCCGAAGCAGCCGGAGCGCGTGATGCTCCATGCGGAGCACCTCGTGTTTGCCCACCCGCTCACGCACAAGACCATCGATCTGCGCGCGCCGCTGCCGCCGGACATGACGGCGATGCTGAAGCAGCTGCGCAAGGTGGCGGCGGCCGGCGCCAAGGCCCGGAAGCTGATCGCCCAGCCGGTCAAACCCCGCGGCAAGCCCAAGCCCCCGCCGTTTCACCCGCACGAGTCGCGGCTCTGAGTCCGTTCCGGCCATGGATCCACTTCGACAGGCGACGAGCGATCTGACCAACGAGTGGGCGCGGCTGCTGGCGCCGCATTTTGGTCCGAGCGGCAGCATGGATCTCGACCTGCCCGACTGGCCGCAGGCCGAGGGCCCGTCGTATTACAACCAGTTCAGCCATTTTGCCTTCCTGCAACTCGCGACGGGCGAGGTGCCCGGGGCGGAACCTGCGGAGCGGGCGCACTACCTGAAGCTCGCGCTGCACAACATCGACTACGCGCTGGGGATGACGGCGGCGGATTTCCACACGCCGCACTATTCCCGGGGACGGGAGTGGGGCCGGCATATCGGGGAGTGGCTCAACTATTACCTGCTGTGCTCCCTGGAGGTGATGGAGCGCCACCAGCTAGGCACGGCGGAACTGCGCATGCGGTTGAGCACCGCGGTGGCGGGCGCGGTGGGTGAGCTACACGCGAGGTTTGTGGCCAAATATGCCGCGGCACCGACGGAGTTTGTGGGCAACCACGACACCTGGCACGGGCTGCTGTTTTACCGGGCGGGCCGGCACTTTCAGCGCCCCGAGTGGCGGGAGTATGCCCGGGTTTTTTTTGCGCGTTGCGTGCTGCCGTTCCAGACGGTGGACGGGTACTGGCCGGAGGGCCACGGCATCGTGGTGGGTTACGCCCTGATGACCGCGCAGGCGGTTTCACTCTACGCCGAGCTGTCGGGCGACGAGGCCGCCCATGCCGCCATCGGGCAGTTCTTCGGCTTCCACGAATTCTTCAGCCTGCCCGATGGCACGACGGCGGTGGCGGTGGACGTGCGGATGCGCGCTACCCGCATGCCGTTCCTGTTCCTGCCGCCCGGGTTTATCGGCTGTGTCGAGGGGCGGGAACTGGTCCGGGCGCGACTGGAGTCGGCGCGGATTTATTTCCGGGAAGCGGGCGTGCACGACAACGGCGCCCAGAGCTTCGCTTTCTTCGCTTCGTTTGCGGAGTACGTCTTTAAACCGGATGTTCGGCCGCGGGAAATCAAGGTCGGCCGCCCGGCGACCCTGCCGGCAGCGCGACTCTCCCGGGGTGACTGGCGGGCCTATCTGGGCTGGCAGTTGGTCCCGGAGCATCCCAGCCGCTTCGTGCTCGACAGCCAGAATTTCGTCGAGCTCTGGCACCGGCGGGCCGGCTATCTGGCCGGGACGGGCGGGAGCAAGTTCATGCCGCGGTTTTCCACCCTTCGGCGTACGGATGCAGGGCGGGCGTACATCCCGGAACGGGGGGAGCGCGGCAAAATAAGCCCGGATTCCGCGGAGGGAATCTTCGGTTTTGGTCCCGATGACATTACCGTGGAACTGGGCCTCAGCGATGAGACGTGCCGGTTAACCGTGCGACTGGTCCGCCCCACGCAGGTGGGCTACGAGGCCGCGCTCATGGTCGCATTCCGGCCCGGGGAGACCCTGCAGCTTGATGGGTTGAGCCAGACCCTGAACCCGACCACACTGGTACATTCCAACGGGGGCGGGAAACCAGTGAAGGAAATGATCTGGCGAGGGCTGACCTGGCGACTGCCCGCGGGTGCGGTGCTCGATTATCCCGTCGTGCCGCACAATTCGTACACCCAGGACGGTCTGCCCAAGCCGGAGGATTATGTGGGGCGGATCAGCTTTCCGGTCACAATGAGGGAGCAGGTGCTGACCATTTTCTGAATGTACGTTGCACGCTCGCGGGCAACGTTGCGCGCAAGCGCGCAACCTACGTCGAGAGCGCTTCAGCGGCGAGGCCGTAGCGCAGGTTAAAAAGCGAATGGCGGAAGCTGGTGAACCTTCCGCGATCAGCGACCGCGATGAGCGTCGCGAGGGCCGTGGGAAACACGTCGGCGCGCGCGGGCGGGAGTCCGGACACCTGCTGGCGTGCCGCAAGGGGTAAGGCACCGATCTCGCGCAATTGAGTTCGGATCGTGGACACGACCAGGTCCGGGGGCGTGGCGTCGAGGGTGATACCCCGCTGGGCGGCGAGAATGGTACGCACGGTCGTGAACGTTCCGCCGGTGCCGACGGCGGTGGAACCGGGAGGCAGGTTAAAGGCAAAGCCGGAGCGTTCGAACGTCTCGGCGCAATGCGCGGCGATGCGCCGGTCGGCTTCCGCGGAGAAAGGCGCGGCCGGGTCGGGGACAAATTTTTCGGTGAGCCGCACGCAGCCCAGCTGCAGGCTGACCGCCTGCGTTACTTGGCGGTCGCGAAACTTCAGGCACTCGAGGCTGCCGCCGCCGAGGTCGAGGACATAAAAATCCCGGAGTGACGCGAGGGCCGGGTCACACGTGAGGCCGCGGCCAATGAGATTGGCCTCCTCGTCCCCGGAGAGGATCCGGATGGTCTGGCCGGTGGCGGCGCGCACGCGTTCGCGGAATTCCGGGCCGTTGGCTGCGTCGCGCACGGCGCTGGTGGCAACGAGCACGGTCCGGGCGGGG
>Ga0114958_10002684_pt1 | contig 13179 bp, 10 predicted proteins | sample C_130208_EF_Meta_FD_89577 | JGI IMG/M metagenome (GOLD analysis project Ga0114958, IMG submission 89577) | Freshwater microbial communities from Lake Croche, Canada to study carbon cycling - C_130208_EF_MetaG | ecosystem: Environmental > Aquatic > Freshwater > Lake | place: Lake Croche, Canada... | reverse complement strand
TCGAAAATGGCAAAAACAAAGCCGATCTTGCTCCAATTACAATCTGAGCTTTTGGAGATTGTGCCAATACTTGTTGCCACACTTCTACCCTTTCATTATTATTGTATTTCGAATGAAAAACAGCCACTTTATTACCAAAATAATCACGCAAACGCCTCACTAATTGGGTGGTCAAAGCAATTTCTGGCAATAAATACAATATTTGTTTTTCCTCTTTTATAAAATCTTCAATGAGCTTAATATAAATTTCGGTTTTTCCACTAGAAGTTACTCCATGCAAAAGACACACTTCTTTTTGAGTAAAACTCTCTTTAATTGAATCGAAAGCAATTTCTTGAGTATCACTTAATTTAAGTTGCTCTTCCTTTGTTTTACCAGAAAAATTAACGCGATCTACTTGAATATAATATTCTTCGAAAATTTCTTTATCAATTAAAGCTTTTACGATTGCCGAAGTTGAATTAGCAATTTCAACTAATTTTTTTACTGTTACTGGTTTCTTTTCGGAAGCAGAAATTTGGAAATAACTCAAAACAATTTCCTTTTGCTTATTCGCATTTTTAAGCAATTCCAGCAATTCACTCAATCCTTCATTTGAATCGTACTTAGAATGTAATTTTACGTATCGAATGAGTTTTGACGTATAACTTTCGAGCATTTCTTCCTCTAATACCAGAATATTTTTATCGATCATTTTTTGAATAACCGGAAATATATTCTTCTTATTTAATATATTGATAATATCCTTTACTTTCAAGGAACTTTGCTGTTGCAAGGCTTCATAAACTAAAAACTCCTCATCCGAAAGCTGACTTTCTTCCACAAAAACATCCTGTTTCTGGGAAATAATAGTTTCGCTTTCTAGCAAAAGTCCCGAAGGCATCGCCCCGCGATATACATCGCCAATAGCACACATATAATAAGAAGCAATCCACTGCCAATGTGCAATTTGAATTTCGTTAACTATAGGTTTTTCATCCAGAATTTGGTGGATTTCCTTTGCGTCATATAAACTAGGTTTGTTTTCGTGAATATCAATTACAAGTGCCGTATAAATTTTACTTTTACCGAAAGGTACCGCCACCCGCATTCCTATTTGAATATAATTATATTCGGATTCAGAAACACTGTAAGTAAAGGTTTTGGCAAGAGATAATGGTAAAATTACTTCGACGAAATGCATTTATAGTTTAGGAATTAAGATTTAAACTTCAAAAACTTGAGGCTGTTGATTGGATTTATGGTTTTTGTGTTTTAATTTATTGATTGTAGAATTCAATTCAAAACCAAGAAGCAAAATCATACAGTTGATCCAAATATAAAACATCATAATTAATAAAGTACCTATGGAACCATACAATTCGTTGTATTTAGAAAACCGTATTACCCAAATTCCAAAAATATACGAATCTAAAATAATTAAAATTGTAGTGAAAACTGAACCTATCGAAATAAAAGCTCGCTTTTTGTCGTGCAAAGTACCAAATTTAAAAAGTATCGAAATAGTGATTAAAATCATAATGATAACGAAAGCATATCTTCCTAAAATAATTAACGGAATCTGATCGCTCAACACATCCTGAATCATCGTTTTTTGGATAAAAACCTCAAAAACAACAATGGCTGCAACAGTTACCAATAATAGAAATGACAATACTAACGACATTCCCAAAGACACTAAATATTGATGAAAAAATCCTCTTTTGATAAGCACGTGTTTTGAAGATTCGAAACCTCCCAAAATACCATTTAATCCATTTGCCATCAAGAAAATAGACAAGATGAAACCTGTGGATAATAATCCGGAATGGCTATTATTAAGAATATCATTGATGATTTTATAAATTGCATCATAGGTATTTGGTGGAACTCCATCCTTTACAAACTCAAGAAAATCCAACTGAAACCCCTCAATTGGGATGTAAGGAATTAGATTCAAAATAAACAAGGCAAAAGGAAACAAGGCCATAAAAAAACTGAACGAAATGGCACTAGCATGATAACTCAATGCTCCTTCGGCTATTCCAAGAATGTACAATTCTAATAAATCATATAGAGACAACCCTTGTAACCAAGGTAATTTAACCTTTTTTAGTACATGAACTAGGTTACGCAATAACGGGATTCGCTCAATTCTTTTTTCGATTTCTTTACTCATAGATTGCAGATTTCAGATTCTAAAACGCTTTCAAGCTCAAATCCATATTATAAATAGAATGCGTTAAGGCTCCTGACGAAATGTAATTCACTCCACATTCGGCATAAGCTCGAATCGTTTCTTCATTAATATTTCCTGATGATTCCGTTTGGCATTTACTACCAATTAATGCAACTGCAGTTCGGGTATCTTCATAATTAAAGTTGTCAATTAATATTCTATGGATGCCTTCACTTTTAATAATTTCTTTAATTTCATCAAGATTTCTGGCTTCGACAATAATTTTCAAATCGAGATTTTTTTCTTTAAGATACGCTTTGGTTTTGGCTATAGCCAAAGTGATTCCGCCAGCAAAATCGATATGATTGTCCTTGAGCATAATCATGTCATAAAGTGCAAAACGGTGATTTTCGCCACCCCCTATTTTAACCGCCCATTTTTCGCAAGCTCTAAAACCAGGTGTTGTTTTGCGTGTATCTAAAATCCCAGCATTTGTTCCTTCGAGCAAATCAACATAACTTTTAGTTTTGGTAGCAATGGCACTCATTCTTTGCATCGAATTAAGAACCAATCGTTCCGCTTTCAATATAGATTGTGAACTTCCGGAAACCTGAAAAACCACATCGCCTTGCTTTACTGGTAATCCATCTTCGATAAATAATTCTATTTTTAAAGCAGTATCAACTTTTTCGAAAATCATTTTGGCGAAAGCTACACCTGCAATAATTCCATTTTCTTTAACCAAAAGTTTTGCTTTTCCCATTGCCGATGCAGGAATACAAGCCAATGAACTGTAATCTCCATCGCCAACATCCTCTCGAATACCATTTTGTATAATGAGTTCTAGTTCGTTTTCGAATTGTGTATTGCTAATCATTTTATTATCATTTTCAGAATGCTAAAGTAAGATATAATTTGGTGATTTGAAAATCTGCTTTTTATGAAATATATTATTAATAAATAAAAAAATTCTGATAAAAAAATTAAATTATAAAATAAAATAAGTAATTTAGCGCAAATTAAAATCTATTACGACCCTCAACTGATTAATAATAGATTATGAAAATCTCTACTTAATTTTTTTTGAAATATTTCGAAATTAGTTATTATAGTAAAGAAATTTCGTGTGAAAATATCGTTTTAATTAAAAATGATATTTTGAAAAATAATTATAAAAGTTGAGCCTAAAAACAACTTAAAAACAGGGGAGAAACCGAAAAGCCTTAAGAGTAGGAAATAAATAAAAATAAAATGAAAAAATCTTTATTACAAATTGCAGCCTTAGTTTTGATTACAGTGTCTTTTAGTTCGTGCGCAACGGTTTTTGGTGGTCAAGTTAGCGAATGTCAAAGAACAGCTCCAACTGCAGGAAAACCTGCACGTGCACTAAGAACTGGAGCTTTAATTGCTGATGTTGTCCTTTTCTGGCCTGGAGCTGTGGTTGATTTCGCAACTGGAGCAATTTACAAGCCTTGTCAAACAAAATAATTAAATCTAACCGATTGATATTTATATCAATCGGTTTTTTATCGTTATAATAAAATTGATTTAGAAGCGCTTTTAGAGTTAATCAAGATATCTAACAACAGTTCAATAAAAAAGCCACTACATTACATTTCCATTACCCCAAAATTTCTTCACCAACTTGTCATACCAACTAAACTGAAAAACTTTGTACCTTTGCGGCTTAGTAAATAAATTATGCGCATAGATATTATCACCGTTTTGCCTGAATTACTTCGAAGTCCGTTTGAAGCTTCCATGATGAAACGCGCTATCGACAAAGGAATTGTGGAAGTACACTTTCATAATTTGAGAGATTATACAACCAACAAACAAAAAAGTGTGGATGATTATCCCTTTGGTGGTGGTGCTGGAATGGTGATGACGGTACAACCAATAGATGCTTGTATTACTCATTTGAAAAGCGAAAGAACCTACGACGAAATAATTTATATGTCACCCGACGGAGAAACATTAAACCAAAAAATGGCCAACACCATGTCGATGTACGAGAATATTATTATTCTTTGTGGACATTATAAAGGAGTTGATCAACGCGTTCGCGATCATTTTATAACCAAAGAAATTTCTATAGGCGATTATGTTTTAAGTGGCGGCGAATTGGGCGCGCTTGTTTTATGTGATTCCTTAATCCGATTGATTCCAGGTGTTTTAAGTGATGAAACCTCCGCATTAACAGATAGTTTTCAGGATGGATTATTGTCGGGACCTATATATACAAGACCAGCAGATTATAAAGGTTGGGAAGTTCCTGAAGTTTTAACTAGCGGAAATTTTGCAAAAATTGACAAATGGCGCGAAGATATGGCGTTTGAACATACCAAAAACAGACGACCAGATTTATTAAATGAGTCTTAAAGTCCAAAGTCTTAAAGTCGTAATGTAAAAACATTAGCAATCTTTCGACTTTTGACTTGTAACTTTCGACTTTTTTAAATACTTTTGCACCCTCATTAGACCAACCTCTGGCGAAATCCGTGAATGTTGCTCTTTTTAAAACCATATAAAATAAAAAAAATGGCAGATTTAATGAAATTCGTTCAAGACGAATTTGTAACAAGAAAAGAATTCCCTGCTTTTGGAGCTGGTGATACAATCACAGTTTTCTACGAAATTAAAGAGGGTGAAAAAACAAGAACACAGTTTTTCAAAGGTGTTGTTATTCAAAGAAGAGGTTCTGCTAACACAGAAACTTTTACAATTCGTAAAATGTCAGGTGCAGTTGGAGTAGAGCGTATCTTCCCAGTAAACTTGCCCGCTTTGCAAAAAATTGAAATCAACAAAAAAGGTCATGTTCGTAGAGCTAGAATTTTCTACTTTAGAGAACTTACTGGTAAAAAAGCTAAGATTAGAGATAAAAGAAGATAGTATTCTATCTTATTATTATAAAAGTCCCGATAATTTCGGGACTTTTTTATGATTAGTTTTTTTTCTGATTAAAAATTAAATTTTTACTTTTTGTTAAAACCATTAATTAGGTTTTTATTCCATAAAAATAAGTGACAAAATTTTACAAATTCATTATTAGTAATTCAAAAAATACTAATTCTATAATTTCAATAAACGAAACAAAACTATACCTTTCTGTTTTCTCTTTTACGAAATCGTTTTATTACATTTGTAACCCAAAATAATTTTTTTTTAAAAAGCAATTTATATTAAAATGTCAAATAAATCCAAAATTTTTTACACGCTAACAGATGAGGCACCATTATTAGCAACTTATTCCTTTTTGCCAATCGTTCAAGCCTTTACATCCACTTCGGATATCGAAATTGAAACTAGAGATATTTCACTTGCTGGACGAATTTTAGCCAACTTCCCTGAATTTCTTAAGGAAGACCAAAAAACAGAAGATGCTTTATTAGAATTAGGTAAATTAGCTACCACTCCTGAAGCAAATATTATAAAATTACCAAATGTTTCTGCATCGGTTCCTCAATTAAAAACAGCCATTGCAGAATTACAATCACACGGATATGCACTTCCTGATTTTCCTGCAGAAGCAAAAAACGAATCTGAAACACTTATAAAAAATAAATATTCTAAGATCCTCGGTTCAGCTGTAAATCCAGTTCTACGGGAAGGAAACTCAGATCGTAGAGCTCCAAAAGCCGTTAAAAATTATGCTAAAGCAAATCCACACTCAATGGGAGCTTGGTCATCTGAATCTAAAACAGAAGTAGCCTCAATGGAAACTGGAGATTTTTACGGAAGCGAAAAATCAATAACTGTTCCAGAACCTACAGATGTAAAAATCGAATTTGTAGGGAAAGATGGTTTTACTACTATATTAAAAGCAAGCACTCCATTGAAAAATGGTGAAATAATTGACAGTTCAGTCATGAACTTAAATGCTTTGAAAAGTTTTGTTGCCAAAACTATTAAAGAAGCAAAAGAGAAAAATGTATTACTTTCAGTTCACCTGAAAGCGACCATGATGAAAATTTCAGATCCAATTATCTTTGGTGCAATTGTAGAAGTTTTTTTCAAGGATGTTTTTGAAAAATATGCTGCTTTATTTAATGAATTAGGCGTTGATACAAGAAACGGATTGGGTGATGTTTATGCTAAAATTGCAGGAAACAAAATGCAAGCTGAAGTAGAAACTGCAATAAACCAAGCTATTGAAAACGGACCGGCATTAGCCATGGTAAATTCAGAAAAAGGAATTACCAACTTACAAGTTCCTTCGGATGTAATTGTAGATGCTTCTATGCCTGCTATGATTAGAACTTCCGGGCAAATGTATAATAAGGAAGGAAAACAACAAGATACAATTGCTATTATTCCAGACAGATGTTATGCAGGAATTTATACTGCCACAATTGATTTTTGTAAAAAACATGGTGCTTTCGACCCAACCACAATGGGAAGTGTACCAAATGTTGGATTAATGGCGCAAAAAGCAGAGGAATACGGATCTCACGACAAAACTTTTCAAATTAAATCGGATGGAATTGTACGCGTTGTTGATGTTAATGGAACTGTTTTAATGGAACAAGCTGTTGAATCAAAAGATATTTTCAGAATGTGTCAGGTAAAAGACGAACCTATTCAAGACTGGGTAAAACTAGCCGTAAACAGAGCTCGTTTATCTAATACACCAGCTGTATTTTGGTTAGACAAAAACAGAGCACACGATAGAGAATTAATACAAAAAGTAACTCAATATTTAAAAGAGTACGATACAAACGGTTTGGATATCCAAATCCTTGACCCTATTGATGCTACAAAATTTACATTAGAAAGAATCATAAAAGGATTAGATACCATTTCTGTAACAGGAAATGTGTTGCGTGATTATTTAACTGATTTATTCCCTATTTTAGAAGTGGGAACTTCAGCAAAAATGCTTTCTATTGTTCCTTTAATGAATGGAGGTGGTTTGTTTGAAACTGGCGCTGGTGGATCGGCTCCGAAGCATGTGGAACAATTTATTGAAGAAGGCTATTTACGTTGGGATTCCTTAGGTGAATTCCTTGCATTAGGTGCTTCTTTAGAACATTTAGGACAAAATTTGAACAATACAAAAGCAATTGTTCTAGCAGAAACATTAGATGTAGCTACAGGGAAATTCTTAGCGAATGATAAATCTCCAGCTCGAAAAGTAGGACAGATTGACAATCGCGGATCTCATTTCTACTTAGCAATGTATTGGGCGGAAGCGTTGGCAGCACAAGATAAAAATGCGGAATTAAAATCTATTTTTACTCCTATTGCCGTTCAATTTAAAGAAAATGAATCAAAAATTAATACTGAATTAATTGGCGCTCAAGGCAAAAAGCAAAATATTGGTGGGTATTATCAACCTAATCCAGAATTAGCTAGTAAAGCAATGAGACCAAGCGAAACATTCAATACTATTTTAGCTAAAATAGCTTAAATCTATTTTAAACTTTAAAATTATATATTATTTTAAGACGTCTTTTTAAGGCGTCTTTTTTTTTTAAATAAAACCAAAACTTAACAATTGAGAATTATTTTTTTTAAAAGATTATTTATATTTGTAGAATTAAAATATTAACATGAAGCATATTAAATATTCTAACGAATAAAAATTTAAGAATTCATTTATTTAATTACATCAATTTAACACTTGTTGACAACCTATTTAATTATAAATTATCGAAATTTGCAACTCAAAATTTTAGCAATGAATTCAAAAAAAGTCCTTTTCTTATTTTTTGTTTTATTATCTAGTTTACATTCTTTTTCTCAAGAAAAATATACGCTAAGCGGAACAATTACTGACATTAATAGCAATGAAACCATAATTGGGGCTTCAGTTACTATTCCTGAATTAAAAACGGGATTACCTACGAATGAATATGGTTTTTACTCGTTAACCTTACCAAAAGGAATCTATAAGATACAAATAACCTCTTTAGGCTATAAAACTATCGAGGAAACCATCAACCTAAATCAAAACACTAAGAATAATTTCAAACTTACTAGCAACGAAACTACATTGCAAGAAGTCATTATTCTGGATAATAAAACGCATACTGCTATTCGGAAACCGGAAATGAGTGTAAATAAACTCTCTATTTCTACAATCAAAAAAATGCCTGTAATTCTTGGAGAAGTTGACATTTTAAAATCGATTTTATTACTTCCTGGAGTCACAAATGCAGGAGAAGGAGCTTCTGGATTTAATGTTCGAGGTGGTGGAGCCGATCAAAACCTAATTTTATTGGACGAAGCCACGATTTTTAATTCCTCTCATGTATTTGGATTATTTTCGGTTTTTAATCCTGATGCCATAAAAGATTTAAAACTTTACAAAGGAGGAATTCCAGCACGTTTTGGAGGAAGAGCATCGTCGGTTTTGGATATTTATCAAAAAGACGGAAGTAGCAAGGCATTTCATTATGATGGTGGAATAGGATTAATTTCGTCTAGACTATTAGTACAAGGACCTATTGTAAAAGATAAAGGCTCATTTCTAATAGGCGGTCGATCTTCGTATGCTCATTTATTTTTAAAATTATCAGAAAAACAAAAAAATAATTCTGCTTACTTTTATGATTTAAACACTAAGTTAAGTTATAAGTTAAATCCAAATAACAATCTTTATTTATCTGGTTATTTTGGAAGAGATGTTTTTTCGTTAAACAAAAGTTTTACAAACATCTATGGAAATTCAACCTTAAATTTAAGATGGAACCATTTGTTTTCAGATAAATTGTTCTCGAATTTATCCTTCATTTATAGCGATTACTATTATGGATTAGATTTGGATTTTGTTGGATTTAAATGGGATTCGGGCATTAAAAATTATAATATAAAATATGATTTTAAAAATTACATATCCGATAAATTCAAATTGAATTATGGTTTAAATAGCATTTATTATGAATTTAATCCCGGAACGATTAGACCGTCTAATGAAAATTCAGGAATCAATTTTGGACAATTAGACAAAAAATACGCATTCGAACCTGCATTTTATATTAGTGCAGAACAGGATCTTTCTAAAAAAATCACCCTTTCTTATGGATTGCGATATAGCCTTTTTTATCGTTTAGGACAATCTACAGTTAATATTTATGAAAACAACAATCCTATTAATTTTAACACTGATTTGCAGATTTATGAAAAAGCAAATCCAATAGGAACTAAATTCTATGATAAAAATAAAGTCCTGCAAAGTTACCACAATTTAGAACCTCGCTTTTCTATTGGATATCAAATAAATGAAGATCAATCTGTTAAAGCAAGCTACAATAGAATGGTTCAATATTTACAATTGATTTCGAATACTTCCTCGCCTACTCCATTGGACGTTTGGTCACCCAGCGATAATTTTATAAAACCTCAAATTGCCGACCAAGTAGCTATAGGTTATTTCAAAAATTTAAAAGAAAACAAGTATTCTCTTGAAATAGAATCTTATTATAAAGAAGTCCAAAATAGATTGGATTATATTGACGGAGCAAATCTTGTTGCAAACAAAGCCCTTGAACAAGTTATTCTAAATGGTCAATTACGATCTTATGGATTAGAAATTATATTTCGAAAAAACGAAGGACAATTCAATGGATGGATTTCCTATACTTTATCAAAATCTGAACAGCGAACTCCAGGAAGAACGTCTGCTGAAACTGGAATAAATAATGGAAATTGGTATAATTCTGCTTATGATAAATTGCATAATCTTGCGGTTACAGGCTCTTATAATTTAAACAAAAAATGGTCGTTTGGTTCCAATTTTGTTTTTCAAACGGGACAACCAGTAACCTATCCAAATGGTCAATATGAATATTTAGGAATTACGATTCCAAGTTATGGTTTAAGAAATGAAAATCGTTTAATTCCTTACCATCATTTAGATCTTTCAGCCACTTTAACATCGCATAAAAATGAAAATAGAAACTGGAAAAGTGAATGGGTTTTTAGTATTTATAACGTTTATAATCGAAAAAATGCAGCTTCAATTACCTTCAAACAAAATATGGATTCAGGAAATAATGAAGCCATAAAAACATCCATTTTTGGAATTGTGCCTGCTGTTAGTTATAATTTTAAATTTTAATAAAATGAAAAAAGCAACTCTCTTTTTAGTAGTCTTAATTGCCATTTTATGCAACAGTTGTGAGGAAGTTATTACGGTAGATTTAAAAACAGCACCAACAAAACTAGTTATTGAAGCCTCGATAAATTGGTTAAAAGGAACTGATGGAAAGGAACAAAAAATAAAATTAACCACCACTACCGATTTTTACAATAATGTAATTCCAAAAGTTTTGGGAGCGACTGTTTTCATTAAAAACAGTTCCAATACCCAATTTAATTTTGTCGAAAAATCAAAAACTGGGGAGTATTATTGTGCCAATTTTATTCCTGTAATTAATGAAACCTACACATTGACTATCATTAGCGAAGGACAAACTTATACTGCTGTTGAAAAATTAAAACCAGTGCCCACCATCACTAAAGTAGTTCAAAGCAACAAGGGAGGATTTGGTAGAAACACCATAGAAATAAAAGCATTCTACAATGACGATGCAGCTGAGAACAATTATTTTTTATATAAATATGTTTATTCAACCCAAATAAAATCGAATTATTATGTTGATGAAGATACGTTTTTCCAAGGAAATGAATTCTTTAGTATTTCTCAAAATAATGAATTGAAAGTAGGAGATAAAATAGAAATAAGTCATTTTGGAATTTCAAAATTGTATTATAATTACATGAATGTCCTAGTAAACATTGCAGGAAACACGAACGGAAGTCCCTTTCAATCTCCACCTGCAACTGTAAGAGGAAACATTATCAACACAACGAATTTTGATAATTTTGCTCTAGGGTATTTTTCAGTTAGTGAAGTTGATACAAAAAATTATGTAATCCAATAAGAAGCATGCAATCAATTACGAATTGAAAATTACGAATTATGAATCACTATATTTGCAATCATAATTTTCAATTCGTAATTCATAATTAACTATGTCTTCACATCATATCGTTCGGGATGACCAAGAACCCGCATTAATTATAGCAAACGGGGCTTCGTGCAACATAGAATTACTGGGACAATTATTAGAATGGTCGCCTTTAGTAATTGTGCTAGACTCGGCTATGGAACGGGTGTTAGAATTAGGTATAAAAGTAGATGTTCTACTCGGGGATTTTGATCGTGGTTTTAATCCTGAATATTATAAAGACAAACAGTATCCATTAGAAATCGTTCATACGCCAGACCAAAACAAAACCGATTTAGAAAAAGCATTCGATTATCTTATAGAAAGAAAAATTCCTGCTGCAAATGTGGTTTGGGCTACAGGAAAACGCGCCGATCATACCATAACCAATATAACAAATATTACTCGATATCGGGATTTATTGAAAATTGTGGTTTTAGATGACCATTCGAAAGTGTTTTTATTACCTAAAAAATTCGAAAAATGGTATCCAGCAAACACCCTTATTTCTTTAATTCCAATTGGACATGTTACTGGAATTCATTCTACCAATTTATTTTATCCTTTAGAAAATGACGCACTAACTATTGGTTACAGAACCGGAAGTAGTAATCATGTACTGAAAGACGGCTTGGTAAATATAGAACATGATCAAGGCGATTTGTTAATGATGGAATGTTGGGATTAAATAATTGAAGATTGTAGATTTCAGTTTTTACAACTATCTTTGCACCGAAATGGAAAAATCAAAACTGAAAACTATTACCGAGAAGATCAATTTACATCCTAGAAATCAACATCGATTTGGATATGATTTTGAGCAATTAATTGTAAAATATCCTGAACTTAAAGCATTCGTGGCCATAAATGAACATGCAATTGAAACCATAGATTTCAGCAATCCCATAGCTGTAAAAGCATTAAACAAGGCATTATTAAGTGCCAATTATGACATTCAAAATTGGGACATTCCAGAAAATTATCTTTGCCCACCGATTCCAGGAAGAGTGGATTACATTCATTATTTAGCGGATTTATTAGCCAGTAAAAACAACGGAATTATTCCTAAAGGAGAAAACATTCAAGTGTTGGACATTGGAATTGGTGCCAATTGTATTTATCCAATATTAGGAAACGCTGTTTATGGTTGGTCTTTTGTAGGTACTGAAATTGACGAAAAAGCCATTCAAAATTGCAAGAAAATAATTGAATACAATCCAAAATTAATGGATGTAATCAGTTTACAAATGCAAATTGAATCCCGTTTCATATTCAAAAACATAATTACTCCTGAAGATCGATTTACAGTAACAATTTGCAATCCTCCTTTTCATTCTTCACAAGAGGAAGCTACAAAAAGTACGATTAGAAAAATCAATAATTTAGAAAACACAAAAACCACAAAACCTATTTTAAATTTTGGTGGTCAAAATACGGAACTATGGTGCGAAGGTGGCGAATTAGGCTTCCTGACTCAAATGATTTTCGAAAGTGCAAAATACCCAATGCAATGCCTTTGGTTTACTACTCTAGTTTCTAAAAAAGAAAATTTGGCTAGTTTGTACAAAACTTTAAACAAAGTAAATATTGTTGAAGTAAAAACCATTGATATGGCTCAAGGCCAAAAAACAAGCCGTATATTAGCTTGGACTTTTCAGTCAGTAACACAGCAAAAAAACTGGAAGTTTCAGACTATTTAAAACAAATCCCTTCCCTGTTATTTATTGGTCATTAGAGTGATATTTATTAGAAAAATGAGAATCCAATTCCATTTTTCAATAACAAAATTTATATGCGCTTAGGGCTAATTTCGGATCAAGAGTAAAAGTTGTGGGGAAATATTAAATTTGGATATTTGCATTTCAAAAACAGCTACAAATGCAAGATTCTTATAGCGAACTCATCAAATTATTATTACCAGAAATTATTTTGGATTATTTTGAAGTGACTTCTTATGAAAAAGGAGAAGAAATACTTCATTTGTATTTAAAAGAGCTCAATTCAATCCCCAAAGAATACCGACAAAATAAATTGAGTTCCAAAGGATTCTTTGAGGAGATAACAGTT
>Ga0114958_10002683_pt1 | contig 13182 bp, 18 predicted proteins | sample C_130208_EF_Meta_FD_89577 | JGI IMG/M metagenome (GOLD analysis project Ga0114958, IMG submission 89577) | Freshwater microbial communities from Lake Croche, Canada to study carbon cycling - C_130208_EF_MetaG | ecosystem: Environmental > Aquatic > Freshwater > Lake | place: Lake Croche, Canada... | reverse complement strand
TCGACGACGACGACCCGGTCGGCGTTCCACCGTGCTCTCGCCTCAGCAGGAATCGACACCTGTCCGTTCGAAGAGACCCTCATCACGTAGTTGGTAGTCACGGCAGCTCCTCGATCGTTGTATCTATGTGCTATTTCATACTATGAGCGGCTGTGACCGAGGGCATCCCTCAAGTGCCGGAAGGTGGCAGGCAATTATCTCGGGCACGACCGTGGTTGGACCACCTGGCCCCGCTCAAATCCGAAGAGCCGCCAAACCGCCATCGCGGTCGCGGTTGAAATGCCGACCCCTCGCCGCCCAACGCCTTCGGTCCGCTGTCCCGGGTCGCTCAGATCTCGAAATGTCCACCGGATGACTCCGGCTCAGGCGACCCGATCATGAGGTGTTCCGCGGGGACCACCGGCCCGGTGGCATTCGACCTTCCTCCCGGCAAGGTCTGGCCGTCGACGAGGCTCGCGTCCTTCGGTGCTTGGCCGTTCGCTCCGATGGCCAGTTTGGGTCAGCCCAATGTGGTCGGTGTCCTTCGAGGTCTCATGCCGGCCGTCAAAAACGTCCGCTCCCTCGGCAAGAGGCGTATCGAAGGACGCTCCGTGGATCGCTTCGCGGTGCGGACCATGAGAGGGGAAATCTTCATCCGCCTCCGAAAGTCCTCCGCTCCGCCGCAGGTCACGCAACAGAGTCGAGAATTCCTCCCGGTCGACTCGACCACAAGCATCGTCTCGGTCGCCCGGTGGGGAACCCTCTCGAGCATCTCCCGCCGAACCAGCCTCAGAGATCGTGGGTCCAAGGTGATCGTGAATCTTTCCAACTCGTTCAGTCGATAGGCCTTGCGGGCCGCCGTGCTCGATCCTCTCCGGCCGACATCGCCTCGATGCGGCGTTCGCTCACGAGCTCGGCACAGTGACTCAACCGGAGGGCACGGGCGCCCAAGTCGGGAGAATCGTCCTATCGTGGAGGGAGACCGAGAGGACGACGGCGATGCTGGACGAATATACAGAGGGTGAGAGTCCTGCGTCATCGCAGGGACAGATCCCCGTGACCTATTCCCGGCCGCGAATCAATCCCGGACCTTTCATTGCCGTGGCCTGTGTGGCGGTCGTCGTGGGGTCGGCGATCCTCGGGATCGCAATGAGCGGGAACTAGCCCATCACTGCGAGATGCGACGACGGCTCTGATCAGCCAAGCAGTACTCGATCGATCGGACCTCGACCCCATGCCATGTGGCCTTGGAGGGGATCTGGCGAGAGAGTTCGGCTACGGCGGCGTCCGAGATGGATCGGGACAGATGTCGATGCATGACCACGCCGGCGACGTCCGGGTCTTCGATCACCAGAACCTGACATTTCTCCACAAGGGACTTCGTCGCCTGATGAATGAGATGTCGCCGGAGGTTGGCGACCGAGTGACGCGCTCTAGCGAGTTGGGCTCTCGCTCGTTCGGGCCCCTTGGACCCTGGTGCCGGTCGTGACTTGTGAAGCACTCGCCAGAGAGGACAGACGTTCTGAGAGGGTCGCCTGTGCGAAGTTTGGGTTGCCATGGTCGTTCGGGTTGGCGCTGGCGCCAGATCTGAGTAAGATGGAAGTCCGCTCGTCGCGCCCTTCGGGGACGACCATGCGGCAGGCCCCAATGTGGTGGATCGAGATGCTTCACAGCGTCCCACCCCGTGGTGTTGTGACATCAGATTTCAAGGAGAAGTGAACTGCCCAAGCCCAAGGAAGATGCGATCGTGCTCGAAGGGACCGTCGTCGAGCCATTGCCCAATGCCATGTTCCGAGTGGAGCTGGAGAACGGGCACAAGGTCCTCGCGCACAGTTCCGGGAAGATGAGGATGCACCGCATCCGCATCCTGCCGGGGGACAAGGTCCAGGTCGAGCTCACGCCATACGACCTGACCCGCGGGCGAATCACCTACCGGTACAAGTAGTCCCGACCGGTTCGAGAGGAACAATCATGAAGGTACGACCGAGCGTCAAGCCGATGTGTGAAAAGTGCAAGGTGATCCGACGGGCTGGGAACGTCCGCGTCATCTGCGAGAACCCGCGCCACAAGCAGCGCCAGGGCTGAGGAAGAGGACCAGATGGCACGTATCGCCGGAGTCGACATCCCCCGTGAGAAGCGGGTTGAAATCTCGTTGACCTACATCTTCGGAGTTGGGCTCACCACGTCGAAGCACGCACTCGCCGAGACGGGAATCAACCCTGACACCCGGGTGCGCGACCTGACCGACGAAGAGGTGAACTCGCTCCGGTCCTGGATTGACCAGAACCTGACCGTCGAGGGTGACCTCCGTCGTGATGTCGCACAAGACATCCGCCGCAAGATGGAGATCAACTGCTATCAGGGCGTTCGCCACCGCAAGGGCCTTCCGGTCCACGGACAGCGGACCCACACCAATGCTCGCACCAGGAAGGGCCCGAAGAAGACTGTGGCCGGGAAGAAGAAGGTCAAGAAGTAATGGCAAAGCCCCAGGGAACCCGGCGCCCGCGTCGTCGGGAGCGCAAGAACATCGCCTTCGGCGTTGCGCATATCAAGAGCTCGTTCAACAACACGATCATCTCCATCACCGACCCTGAGGGCAATGTGCTCGCATGGGCCTCGGCTGGCAATGTGGGCTTCAAGGGATCGCGCAAGTCGACCCCCTTCGCTGCCCAGCTGGCTGCCGAGCAGGCGGCCAAGAAGGCCATGGAGCACGGCGTCCGCAAGGTCGATGTCTTCGTCCGGGGCCCCGGCTCCGGTCGTGAGACCGCCATTCGGTCTATCGCTGCCGCTGGCATCGAGGTCGCTGGCATCAAGGACGTCACCCCCATCCCCCACAACGGCTGCCGCCCCAAGAAGCGGCGCCGGGTCTAAGAGAGAAGAAGAACTCATGGCCCGCTACACAGGTCCCGTCTGCCGGCTCTGCCGTCGAGAGCGCACGAAGCTGTTCCTCAAGGGAGAGCGCTGCTACTCCATGAAGTGCCCGGTCTCTGACCAGGTCACCGACCGCGCCAGTCGCAACTACCCCCCGGGCGAGCACGGTCGTGACCGTATGCGCCAGGGCTCCGAGTACCTCTCGCAGCTTCGTGAGAAGCAGAAGGCTCGCCGTATCTACGGCCTTCTCGAGACGCAGTTCCGCAACCTCTACGAGGAGGCTAACCGTCGTGAGGGGATCACCGGCGAGAACTTGCTGATCATGCTCGAGCTTCGCCTCGACAACGTGGCCTACCGTGCCGGATGGGGTGCAAGCCGCAACCAGGCTCGCCAGCTCGTTCGCCACGGACACGTGACGGTGAACGGCAAGCGGGTGAACATCCCGTCGTACCGTGTCCGCAAGGGTGACGTCGTGGTCCTCAAGGGATCGACCCGGGAGAACTTCCACGTCCGTCGCAACCGTGACACCCTCGACAACCAGCTCCCGCCGTGGCTTGAGGCCGCGCAGGATGGCTTCGAGGTCACCGTGCTTCACCCGCCGATTCGGGAGAACATCCACGAGCCCGTCCAGGAGCAGCTCATCGTCGAGCTGTACTCCAAGTAACCCACCCACCTCTCGACTTCTACACACGAGGAGCCAGCACCATGCTCATCATCCAGCGTCCTACCGTCGAGGCCATCGACGAGGAGCAGGGGAACCGTCAGCAGTTTGCCGTCGGACCCCTTGACCCCGGCTTCGGCCACACCCTCGGCAACTCGCTGCGGCGCACGTTGCTCTCGTCGATCCCAGGCGCGGCTGTCACCCAGTTGCGCTTCGACGATGCCCTGCACGAGTTCGACACCATTGAGGGAGTCAAGGAAGACGTCACCGACGTCATCTTGAACCTCAAGGACCTCCTGCTGAGGGTGACGAGCGATGAGCCCGTCGTGATCCGCCTTGACAAGAAGGGTCCGGCTGACGTGACTGCCGCTGACCTTCAGGTCTCGGGCGACGTCGAGATCCTCAACCCGGAGCTGCACATCGCCACGGTGAACGCCAAGGGCAAGCTCTCCGTCGACGTCACCGTCGATCGAGGCCGGGGCTATGTCTCTGCGGACCGAAACAAGCGGACCAATGTGATCGGCGTGATTCCAGTCGACTCGATCTTCTCGCCGGTGCGGAGGGTGACCTACACGATCGAGCCGGTGCGGGTCGAGCAGTCGACCGACTTCGACCGCCTCGTCCTCGACATCGAGACCGACGGCACCATCAGCCCCCGTGAGGCCATCGCCTCGGCGGGCACCACCCTGGCTTCGCTCGTGAACCTGGTCGCCACGCTTGATGATGAGCCGCAGGGCCTTGAGCTCGGTGACGTCGGCGCTGCACTGGGAAGTTCAAGCGAGCTCGACGCTCGGATCGAGGACCTCGGATTGACCGAGCGGGCTCGGAACTGCCTCAAGCGCGCCGGGATCAACTCGATCGGGGAACTGGTCAACTGCGCCGAGAAGGACCTACTCAGCATCACCAACTTCGGTGCCACGTCGCTCAACGACGTGAACGCCCGACTCGACGAGCGCGGTCTGGCACTGCGCACCACGGAGGACTGACATGCGCGGGACACCGACCAAGGGCAAGCGCTTCGGCGGATCTGCCTCGCACCAGAAGGCAATGATGGGGAACCTCGTCGCCAGCCTCATCGCCGCCGAGTTCGTGGTGACAACCGAGGCCAAGGCCAAGGCGCTTCGCCCTGTCGCCGAGAAGTGCATCACTGCTGCAGCCAAGGGTGGTGTGGCTAACCAGCGCCGCGTCGTTGCCCTGATCCGTGACCGCGACATGGCACACAAGCTCTTCGCGGAGATCGGCCCCCGCTACGTCGAGCGTCCTGGTGGCTACACCCGGATCCTCAAGCTCGGCCCGCGTCCTGGGGACAACGCCCCGATGGCGCGCATCGAGCTCGTCTGATCTGAGGGTCGCCCCGATGGGCGCCACTCAACGCTGGCGACTTGATCTGGCGTATCGAGGCACAGCCTTCCATGGCTTTGCCGCCCAGCCCTCGCTGCGAACAGTCGCCGGAGACGTTGCGGCGGCGTTGGCGACGATCACCAGGCTTGAGGAGCCTCCACGGCTGACCTGCGCTGGTCGGACCGACGCCGGAGTCCATGCCACTGCTCAGGTGGTCCATGTCGACCTTCCCGACCCCCTCCCCGAGGGCCACGGTGGCACGCCGACGCCAGAGCAATTCGCTCACAACGTGAACCGGCTGCTGGCGAACGACGTGTCGATCATCGCAGCTCGGCCGGTTGGTTCGGGATTCGATGCCCGTTACTCAGCGCGCTGGCGGCGGTATCGCTACCTGATTCATGAGTCGGGTGCCGGGGACCCGTTGCTCTCGGAACTGGCATGGACGGTGCCCGGACCTCTCGATGTCCGGGCCATGCATCAGGGGATTGGCAGCCTGATCGGGAGCCATGACTTCCGGGCATTTTGTCGCAGGGCTCCGGGGACCACGAAGCTCGACCCGATCGTCCGGGTCGTCACCCACGCCTCGGTGCGCGTGGTGGATCCGTCGGGAGCGATGGACCTCCCCTCAGGCCGGCTCGTCCGGGTGGAGCTCCAGGCATCGTCTTTCTGCCACCAGATGGTGCGATCCATCGTCGGCCAGGTGGTCGACCTCGGTCTTGGCAGCTCGACGGGTGCCGATCTGGTGGCCCTGATGGCCACGGGATCGAGGGTCACTGCCGTGCGGCCAGCTCCGAGCCACGGACTGTGCTTGATCGGCGTGGGGTATGACCACGAGGCTGAGCAGGCCACCGGCTTGCCTATCAGGGCAGTCGCGCCCTAACATGGGAATCCCTCGCTGCGACAACCTCGTAGCGAACCCCGAGAGGTCACCCTCCGTCCGACGGCGGGGTAGACCCGAGTTACGAGAAGAGAAGAGATATCACGGTGCCCACCCACTCCACCAAGCCGAGCGACTTCACCCGCTCGTGGTACGTCATCGACGCCGATGGCATGGTCCTCGGTCGTCTGGCCAGTGAGGTCGCCCGTTTGCTGCGCGGCAAGCACCGCCCCTACTTCGCACCGCACCTTGACACCGGTGACCACGTGGTCATCGTGAACGCCGACAAGGTAGTCATGACGTCGAACAAGGCCGCGGACAAGTTCGCCTACCGACACTCCGGTTACCCGGGCGGCCTCAAGGCCACCTCGTACGCGACGCTGCTTGCAGACGACCCGGTGGAGCTCGTGACGCGCTCGGTGCGTGGCATGGTGCCGAAGAACCGTCTCGGCCGTCAGCAGATGACCAAGCTCAAGGTCTACGCAGGACCAGAGCACCCCCACGCAGCCCAGAGCCCCGTTGCTCATGATGTCCCCGGCGCCCGCCGCGTCTCGGCCTAAGGAAGAACACGATGCCCGCACCTCTCACTCAGACCACTGGCCGCCGCAAGCAGGCCGTCGGACGGATCCGCCTGCGCCCCTGCGCCGGCGAGACCGGCAGTGTCACCGTCAATGGACGCACCTTCGAGGACTACTTCACCTCGGCCACCCACCGCATGCTCATCCTTGAGCCCATGCGAGTGGCAGGCATCGAGGATGGCACCTACGACATCGATGCCACCATGGACGGTGGCGGCATGTCGGGTCAGGCCGGAGCCCTTCGTCTCGGTATCGCTCGCTCGCTGATCGAGCTTGACCCTGAGGTTCGCGGCCAGCTCAAGAAGGCCGGTCTCCTCACCCGCGACTCGCGGAAGAAGGAGTCGAAGAAGTACGGCCTCAAGAAGGCTCGTAAGGCACCGCAGTACTCGAAGCGTTGATTTGTGGCGTCGGTCGCCTTCGGAACCGATGGCATCCGCGGAACGGCACTCACTGAGCTCACCGTCGAGGTGGCCTATGCCCTCGGGCGTGCGGTCGTTGAAGTCCTCGGGGCCGATGCCGTCGTGGTTGGGCGTGACACCAGGATCTCAGGGCCCATCTTGTCGGCCGCACTGATCGCCGGGATCGTCGACTGCGGGGCCGATGTTCTCGACGTCGGCGTCCTGCCGACACCGGGGGTGGCACACCTCTGCGCAGTCGAGGGTCTTCCTGGCGCGGTGGTGTCCGCATCGCACAATCCCTTCGAGTACAACGGGATCAAGATCCTCAGCGCAGGCGGAACAAAGTTGACGGACGACGAGGAATCGGCCGTGGCCGAGGCACTCAATGTGCTCCTTGCCGAGGGCGTGGAGTTGCCGTTGCTCGTCGAACACCCTCTTGACGACCATGATGTCGACGCCGCCGCCACCTATGTCGACCATCTGGTCTCCGTGCTCGGTCCAGACGGCCTCGCGGGAATGCGAGTCGTGATCGACTGCGCCAACGGCGCTGCCACGCCGGTGGCGGCCGAGGTCCTCGGGCGGCTCGGCGCCGTCGTCGAGGTACTCGCAGCCGATCCCGATGGCACCAATATCAATGATGGCGTGGGCTCGACGCATCCGATGACCGTGGCGGACGCGGTCCTCGCTTCAGGGGCCAACATCGGTCTGGCTCTTGACGGAGACGCTGACCGGCTTGTGGCGATTGACGAGACCGGGTCGATCGTCGACGGTGACACCCTGCTGGTGCTCTTCGCCCGAGATCTCGCCGAGGCCGGTCGCCTTGGCGGAGCAGTCGTGGTCACGGTGATGAGCAATCTCGGTCTCCACGTGGCACTCGCCGAGGCCGGGATCGAGGTCGTCGAGGTCGACGTCGGCGACCGCAACGTCCTGCACGCGCTCGATGATTGCGGCCTTGTCCTCGGAGGCGAGCAGTCCGGCCACGTGATCTTCCGAGATCTGGCCACCACCGGCGACGGACTGTTGACCGGGATCTTGCTCGCCGATCTCGTCCAGCGCTCGGGACAGACGCTCTCGGCTCTGGCCGCCGGTACGCTCGAGCTCTATCCCCAAGTCCTTGTCAACGTCGAGGTAGATCAGCTCGATGTGCTCTCTGACGAGGTGATCGTGGCGGCCGAGGCGGCTCTCGCTGAACGCCTCGGGACCACCGGACGAGTGCTGCTGCGACCCTCCGGTACCGAGCCGCTGGTGAGGATCATGGTCGAGGCCGCCGACGCCGAGGTGGCCCGTCGGGAAGCCGATGACCTCGCCCGCCTGGTGGCTGATCGGCTCGGCTCACCGACCCCCTGGCCTGACCGGTAATCTGGAGACATCATGTGCGGCATCATCGGCGTCACCGGTGCGGCCGATGCCCTCGACATCCTTCTCGACGGCCTCGAGCGGCTCGAGTATCGAGGGTACGACTCTGCCGGGGTGGCACTCGTCTCTCCGGCCGGCGTCGACCGCGTCCGGATCGCCGACGGTACTCACTCGGTGGCTTCATTGCGTGGTGCCACCAAAGTGCTCAACGGCCGGAGTCGGACTGGCGTCGGCCACACCCGGTGGGCCACCCATGGCCACCCGACGGAGCACAACGCGCACCCGCATCTCGACTGCTCTGGCCGGGTGGCCTTGGTGCACAACGGAATCATCGAGAACCATGCCGAACTCGCCAGCCGACTCACCGCCACCGGTCACGTCCTGGCCTCCGATACCGACACCGAAGTCCTCGCCCACCTCATCGAGGAGGGCCTGGCGGCCGGCGATGACCTGATCGCAGCGGTGCGGTCGACCCTGGTCGAGGTGCGCGGTGCATTCGCCCTTGGGGTGATGAGTGTCGATGATCCCGACCTGATCGTGGCAACTCGACGGATCTCACCGCTCATCGTCGGGCTCACCGACACGGCCAGTTACCTCGCTTCCGATATCCCGGCCCTGCTCGACCGGACACGGGATCTGATCGCCCTCGAAGATGACCAGATTGCCGAGCTGCGTCCGGGCTCGGTCGTGGTCACCGACGCCCAAGGAGCGCCGGCAACGGCCACCGTGCTGCGCATCGACTGGGATATCGATGCAGCCCGGAAGGGCGGCTTCAAGGACTTCATGTCCAAGGAGATGGCTGATCAGCCCGCCGCGGTGCGTGACACGTTGCGGGGTCGCATGGGCGACGACGGCATGATCGCACTCGACCAGCTCGACCTCAGCGACGACGACCTACGATCACTGACCAAGGTCATCGTGGTGGCCTGCGGGTCGAGCTTCCATGCCGGCCTCGTCGCCAAGTACGCCTTCGAGCGATGGGCGAGGATCCCTGTCGAGGTCGATATCGCCTCGGAGTTTCGCTATCGAGATCCAGTCCTTGACGCCACGGCTCTCGTGATCGGGGTCAGCCAGTCGGGCGAGACCGTGGACACACTCCAGGCCATGCGCCACGCCCGAGACGATGGCGCCCGGGTGGTGGTGGTGTCGAACGTCGTGGACTCGTCCATGGCCCGTGAGGCCGACGGGGTTCTCTATACCCGAGCTGGCCCAGAGATCGGGGTGGCTGCCACCAAGACGGTCCTGGCCCAGATCGCTGCCCTCGAGCTGTTGGCCTTGCGTTTGGCCCAGGTGCGTGGGGAGATGACGTGCGAGCAGGTGGCCGTCGAGTTCGCCGAGCTAATCCGCCTCGAGTCGGTTCTCGCGGAGACCTTGGGTCGGGCCGGTGACGTTGCGGCGGTGGCGGCTCAATTGGCCCACGCCACTGATTTCTTCTTTCTCGGTCGTCACGCTGGGTTTCCGACAGCCCTCGAGGGGGCGCTCAAGCTCAAGGAGATCTCCTACCTCCACGCCGAGGGCTATCCAGGCGGCGAGCTCAAGCATGGACCCCTGGCGGTCATCGAGCCGGGCTGCGTGGTCGTGGCGGTGGCCACAGGCGGGCCACTCAGGGAGAAGATGCTGTCGAACGTGTCCGAGGTCAAGTCCCGAGGTGCCACGGTGGTCCTCGTCGTGGAGGATGGCGATGACGAGGGTGCGGCCGTGGCGGACTACACGTTTTGGGTGCCAGCTACCCGGGACCTGCAGTCACCCATCAAGGACATCGTCCCGCTCCAGCAGTTCGCCTATGCCTTGGCGGTCGGGAGGGGTCTCGACGTCGACCGTCCACGAAACCTGGCCAAGACGGTGACCGTCGAGTGAGCATCGCCTTGGCCGTCGGTGCTGCCGACGCGGTGGTCGGGATCGGGACGGACCTTGTGGCGATCGATCGACTCGCCGACGCCCTTGCTCGGCGCCCTCGTCTGGCGGGGCGCCTGTTCACGTCCGCCGAACTGGCGACCACAGCCACCGGCACGACGATGGGCCGGACGCGATCGTTGGCAGCCCGTCTGGCGGCCAAAGAGGCAGTCATGAAGTCCCTCGGTGTTGGGATGGGACAGGTGGGTTTTCGCGAGATCGAGATCACTGGCGGTCGAGGACACGCGCCGTTGGTTGCGCTTCATGGCCGAGCGGCGACGCGGGCCGAGATGCTCGGAGTGACAGCAGTGGCCATCTCGATGAGCCATGACGCCGGGTTGGCGTCAGCCGTGGCCGTGGCGACGAGGCGGTGCCCGTGCAACCCGTCGTGACGGTGGCCGAGATGGCGGCCTTCGATGCCCTGGCGATCGAAGCGACATCGCACGATGAGCTCATAGAGGCGGCGGGTCGCGCTGTGGCTCACGAGGTTTCCGAGCGCTTCGGTCCGATGATCGATCGGCGGATCGTCGTTGTCGCCGGCAAGGGCTCGAACGGTGCCGATGGCCGAGTGGCGGCGAGGCTGTTGGCGGCTGAGGGAGCCGAGGTCACGACCGTCGAACCCTCTGTCTCCACTGAGGACCTCGTCGGGGTCGAGCTGGTCATCGACGCGGCCTTCGGTACCGGGCTGGCTCGAACCTTTGAGGCTCCCATGCCTCCGCCGTCGGCCATCGTCGTGGCGGTCGACCTGCCTTCGGGAGTGGATGCAGACACCGGCGCCGTGGCGGGTCGGGCCATGGCGGCCTCGGTGACGGTGACGATGGCGGCACGCAAAGTCGGTCTCCTGCTCGGTGAGGGTCGCCGACTCTCGGGCGAGGTGGTGGTGGCTGACATCGGCATCACCGTTCACGACACCGTCTGCCGTCTCGTCGGGGACGAGGATCTTGATCTACTCCCTCGGCGAGGGCCCGACGCCCATAAGTGGACAACGCCAGTGACGGTGGTGGCTGGAGCACCGAGCATGGAGGGTGCCGGTGCTCTGGCCTGCCTTGGCGCGATGCGCGCCGGGGCTGGCATGGTCCGCCTGATCCATCCGATCACCCCAGGATCAGCATCGGTGGCGTGGCCGCTTGAGCTGGTGCGCCGGCCTGTGCCCATGGAGTCGCTCTCCTTGGCGACCCAGGAGGAGACGGAGCGCTCCGGTGCGCTGGTGGTCGGACCGGGCCTCGGGTCTACTCCGCCGGCCCATGCGGCTGTGCGCCAGTTGCTCGCCGAACGGCGCTGTCCGGTGGTCCTCGATGCCGATGGGCTCGGGGCCGTTGGGGGGGTCGACGGGCTCGCAGCTCTGGTGGCTGCCCGCCCGTCTCCGGTGGTGATCACCCCACACGATGGCGAGATGCGACGGCTCCTCGGCGCAGAATTGCCGGGCGATCGGATCGGTTGCGCCCTCGACGTGGCCCGACGCTCCGGTGCCACGGTGTTGCTCAAGGGGCCGACGACCATCATCGCCTCGTCGGCTGGTGGACCGAACTCGGTGCTGTTGGTGACCTCGGGAACCGAGGCCTTGGCCACGGCCGGCACCGGTGACGTGCTGTCGGGAGTCATTGCTGCACTTCTCGCATCTGGTCTCGAGCCGCTGCTGGCGGCCGGGCTGGCGGCCCACCTTCACGGCCGGGCGGGTGCACGATTCTCAGGGGTGCTGTTGGCATCAGAGCTTCCAGGCCTCATTGGAGAGCTGATCGGGGAGGTGCACCATGGCCGTTGAGGGCTTGTCTCGTCCGGCGTGGGCTGAGGTGGATCGTGACGCCCTCCGGGCGAATGCTCGGACGGTGGCGAGTCGTATCGCGCCGGCCGCGCTGTGCGCCGTCGTCAAGGCTGACGGCTACGGCCACGGAGCGGTGACCGCTGCACTGGCCTTTCTCGACGGCGGCGCTCAGGGTCTGGCGGTGGCCATCGTGGACGAGGGTCTCGAGCTGCGCAATGCCAACATCACCGCGCCAATCCTGCTCCTCTCTGAACCACCAGCGGACATCATGCCCGCTGCGGTGGCAGCCGGACTCACCCTGACGCTCACCACGGCTGAGGGTGTCGAGGCGGCGATCGATGCCGCCAAGATCATGGGTGGAGCGGTGCCGGTCCACGTCAAGATCGACACTGGCATGCACCGCATGGGCACGCACATCTCAGGTCTCGCCGATCTCCTCGCACGGATTGCCACCTGCGACCAGCTCGTCGTCGAGGGCATCTGGACCCATCTAGCCTCGGCCGACGAGGACGATGAGGACTCCGTGGCGTTCACCGGTCTCCAGGTCGATCGTTTCGACGAGGCGGTGGCCATCGTCGAGGGAATCGGGCTCGACATCCCCGTCAAGCACGTGGCCAACTCGGCTGGAACGCTCGCTCGGCCCGATGCGCGCTTCTCAATGGTGCGCTGTGGACTCGTCCTGTACGGGGAAGTCCCCAACGAGGCGGTGCGCATCCAGGCCGAGGCCGAGGCACCGCTCGAGCTCACCCCGGCGTTGACCATCAAGGCGGCAGTGTCGGCCGTGCGGCGGGTCGAGGCTGGCAGCCGTCCGTCCTATGGCCGTCGACGGGCCCTCGAGCGAGATGCCACCATCGCGACGGTACCCATCGGCTACGCCGACGGCTTCCCTCGGGCACTGTTCGCAGCCGGCCAGGAGGTCCTGATCGGTGGCCATCGGCATCCGCTCGCCGGGATGGTGACGATGGACCAGATCGTGGTCGACATGGGCGATGATCCCGTGGCGGTGGGCGACGAGGTGGTGCTGCTCGGATCTCAAGGTGCCGAAGAGATCACGGCAGGGGAGTGGGCTGAGCACTTGGGAACCATCGTCTATGAGGTCCTCTGTGGCATCGGCCCGAGGGTGCCTCGACGCGAGGTGGGCTCGGCGTCTCCGGTGCCCAAGGCCCCCAAGCGCAAGCTCGGGCGGTGGGCCTGATGCAGCGCCGCCGGGCGGCTGTGCTCGGGGGAGGCGTCGCTGCCGCCGGGGCGCTGGCCTGGACCGGATGGGCCGTCGAACGATCGGCCGCGGCGCGTCTGCGGGCTGGTGAGGATGAGCTGATCGAGGCCGGGTTGTCGATCCCGGCCGACGCCCAGCACCACTTCATCGCCATGAGCGATGGGGGCCGAATCCACGTCGTCGAGGTGGGGCGTGGCCCGGTGGTGGTGCTTGTCCACGGAGTGACCCTGTCGAGCACCATCTGGGCGGC
>Ga0114958_10002682_pt1 | contig 13186 bp, 16 predicted proteins | sample C_130208_EF_Meta_FD_89577 | JGI IMG/M metagenome (GOLD analysis project Ga0114958, IMG submission 89577) | Freshwater microbial communities from Lake Croche, Canada to study carbon cycling - C_130208_EF_MetaG | ecosystem: Environmental > Aquatic > Freshwater > Lake | place: Lake Croche, Canada... | reverse complement strand
CGGAAGAACCCCCGATCAGGCCTACTTCAAACAGCCGATGCCCAAAGCGGCAGCAGCATAATCAAGGCGGAAAACCACTTAAAAAACATCTGAACCTGTTCAAACAAACCGAACCACTTCTTTTATAGCGGTCGATATCCTTTTTCTCACAAGTCACAGTCTGCCGCCCGATCAGATCACTCAGTGCATTGGCAGCCACCTGACCACAGCGATAGGTCTTGCCCGTGGCATCGCTGCAGAGTTGTTTGCTCTCGGGCGCATCGATGCCGAACAGGCGGAACCTCTGCCCGTGAATGTCGATGGTGTCGCCGTCGATCACCGTAGTGACCCCCACGTAGGCCGCGTCGGTAGGCTTATGGCAGTGGTATTCTCCGGTCTTGCGGTCGTGATGGCATCCATTGGCATCAAGTTTGCCTGCATGGGCGAAGGTTTGGGTGCTGGCCAAGATCAATACGGCCAAAGCCAGCACGATACTTCGCATGGTGGTGATCCCTCTGAGAACTTGTTGCTCTCGAGTGGGACCAATTAATCGGCAGGGTCAAACAAACTTAGGTATTAAAAATCCACCCCAAAGAGTGGATGATGCAACCGACCAGACGGACGAATGAACTTGCGGATGAATGGTCTGCCCTTCACGGTGAACCGATAATTTCATCAGGAAGTAAATGATATGAAAATGAAATACGCTTTGGTTTTTCTTGCGCTGTGCGCCTGCGAACCTGTTCAAACACTGGATGAATATCGCCCTGTCGTCGATCCCAGCCGCGTGAGTTCCAAGCATTTCGATGCGGATTTGGCCCAATGCCGTGACGTGGCAAAGACCGCACAGGCGGATTACGAGAAACGCGCGCAGAAAGAGGCCAACAACAACTTGGTGGCGGGTTTGCTTGTGGGTGCATTGGTCGGGGCAGCTGCGGGTGATCATGGTCGCTATATTGGCGCTGGGGCGGCCTATGGAGGTCTTGCGGGCGCGACCGCGCAAGGGGATTACGACCACGACTTGGTCACCTACGGCCCGCGCCGGATCGTTGATCGGTGCATGGCGGATCGCGGCTACCACATCCTAAACGACGTTGGCCGTGGCTAAGCGCGGCCGACTAATAGCTCTTGCGGTTGTGGCGCTGGCAAATGCCGCCAGTGCCGAACCGCAACGGTTTACCAAAATCGGGGATCGGTTGATTTTCGACGGCACTATACTCTTGCCTGAGGCGATATCGGATAACATCGGCTTAGCGGACGAAGACGAACTCTATCGCTACCTAGGCGAAAATCCAGACATCCGGACTGTTGTGCTAAACAGCCTAGGCGGCTCCATGTCCGCAGGGCGTGCCATGGGTGAGATCATCACCAAGTTTGATCTTGATACCGAAGTGGCCGGCCGATGCCTAAGCGCCTGTATCCTCATTTTCATTGGCGGCAAGAACCGCACTTTGGCGAAGGGCAGCGTCCTTGGTTTTCACCGAAGCTATCTAGAAGTCCCCTCGATAGATGAACGCGAGGACCCCAACTCCCTTGTCGCTGATATTTATGACCTTGGGGAAGATGCCGCTTTGGAAGACTTGCACGTCATGTTGGATCGAGGTGTGGATATCCGCTTTATTTTGAAGGCCCTTAAACATGAGCGTAACGATATGTGGTACCCCACACGCACCGAATTGTTCGTAGCAGGAGTGTCAACCGCACCATGAAGATCCTCGCCTTTCTGCTCGCACTTTGGACATTCCCCGTCATGGCTGAGATGCGCATAGATGGCGATGCCCTGATCTACGATGCTCCTATCGAAGACTATGCGTTTAATCGATCTTCCGATGCCGACGGCTTGGGAACCCTGCTGCGAGCTAACCCAAACGTGCGCCGTCTTGTGCTTAGCGGAAGTTTCGCGATCACCCGCGATGCTCTTGATGTGGCACGGGTGGTGGCAGACTTTGGCCTAGACACTGAAGCACAGGGCGAGTGCAGTGACGGTTGCCTTTATATTCTTGTCGCAGGAAAGACGCGCACTTTGGCCAAGGGCGGACTGTTGCACCTAAGGCGGATAGTTATACCCACTGAGGTCTTGCGCGCGCAGTTTGAACATCAGAAGGCCAGCTACGGGTGGGCAGATGAATTCGCCCAAGCCTCCTACATGTATGACCGCGCCCAAAACGACATGCGCGACGCGCTGGGCTTTTTGCTGGACCACGGGGTCAGTGTGGACTTCGCGCTGCAGGTCTTCGACATGCCACGGCAGGATTTCTGGACGCCTACGCGTGATGAACTGGTGGCGGGTGGGGTGGTTGGGAAGCAGCAGTTTTAACGAGTACAGCAGGGGGTGAGGGTCGTTTACTTTTGGTCATACAAAAGGAGCGGAGCCCCCAGTCCGAGCAAACGGTATTCCCAACCCGAAACCCATTTCAAGGTACCCGTACTTGGAGTAGATAAAAATCCATCTGTCATTTCAATTTGGCCACACGACCAGTTGCTCTTATCAAAAATTTTACAATTCTCTAGCGATGATATGCCAAATTTGTTGACCTGTGAGTTCTGATCTTCTGTTAAGAGCTTACGTACATCAGTCGCTATATCGACCTTTGTATTGACGCTGCTTGTATTTTTGTCGACCGACATTTCTAGTGTTCCAACCCTAGTGGCATCACAAAACTGCAGATATTTCTGGTTTGTCACGCAACTGCTTGTGTCAACGAAATAAGCATTAATGCGGTCGCTCGAAGGGCGGATCATCATGTCCGGACCAAACAAATATGCAGCCCCCGCCAACAAGACGACCCCAAAAACTACGTTCCAACCGTCATCCATTAAAGACCACCCATTTTGTAAGTTCCCACCAAGTTTATATTACCAACACTTTGATCTAACCGATAGTACCCACCACGAATACAAGCTCATGAATTGATGAGCACCAAATGCTAGCGAGCTAGAATATCATACTCCGCGATAAGATCAATTTGGGAATCGGGGTGGTTGGGTTGATGGATAACAAGGTGACCTAAAATTGCCCCCTTTGCCACCGGAGCAAGAATCGGCCATCGGTAACGAACATCTAGCGTTACCGCATTCTGGTTTTCTGTTGTGAGCATTAGTCGCGCAGTTTGTGCTGCCACTAGACCAACCTCGGGCGCGCTGCCTCCAATAACTTGGGCCTTTGCAACTTCAGTTCCCACGGTCACGATGGCTTTATTCGAAACCTGCCGGAAGGCCCAGTTCGTGATGGCTTCGGCTTCTTTGGCGCGGTCTTCTTTTGATGTCAGTCCCGAAAAGGCGAAGACAATTCGCCGCGCCCCCTGCTTGACCGATCCGACCATGCCATAGCCCGCCTCGGTCGTATGGCCGGTTTTCAAGCCATCAGCCCCCGTCACCACGCCCAGTATCGCGTTGCGATTGTCAGCATTGGCAGGTGCGCGGTTTTTGTAATTGAAATCGGTCTGCGCGAAGCTGGAATAAAGATCTGGATAGGTCGTGATGATATGCACCGCCAACATACCAAGGTCGCGCATGCTCATCTTTTGTTGGGGGTCAGGCCATCCGGTAGAGTTCGTGAAAGTAGAATTCTTTAATCCCAATGCCTCTGCCCGCTCATTCATCTCCCTCGCGAACTCTTCATCTGAGCCTGCCAAGCCTTCGGCGACCACCGTGCATGCATCATTTCCGGAGTTAACGATTATGCCTTTGATCAAATCCGCGACGGTGGGCCTGTCGCCTTTCTGCAAATACATGGTTGACCCACCTTGGGCCGTAAAGCTGACGGCCTTGTCTGAGACGCCAAATGTCGTGTCCATCTGCACTCGGCCATCTGCTAGCGCCTCAAACAACATTTCGACAGTCATGACTTTGGCCATGGATGCAGGCGGCACTGCATCCTCACCTTGTTTGTCTAAAAGAACAGTTTCGTTTGCAATGTCATAAACGTAAGCATGGGTTGCTGCCGTTTCGAACGCCCGCGCCGTAAAACCCGATAAAGAGCTAAACATAATGTAAAATATCAGTACTAGAATTCGTTTCACGTGGGCGTCACTTTCACTGCCAAGGTTCTATCTACTTAATTGTTACGCGAGTTGAAAGCACGGTCTTGTACATATGCTATCAGCTTGGAGTAATATTGCTTTATCAAACCCCTATGGTCAACAGCTAAGCAGCAGGCGAACACCTTCACCACTCGCCACCTCCCACCACAATTGCTACTGTGGAAGAAATGGACTTGAGCTGCTGCTCGCAGGCCATTTCTCTGTGCAATATAGTTAGTGCCTGCGGTACAATCCGCACGTTGCTAAGTCAGAGACCGACCGTGGGCTTTGAATTGCCGCTGGGTCCGGCAAGGCTCTTAGTGTAGCAAAAGTGGCAACTGTAGCAGGGTGGCGGACACGATGATGATCAAGAAATTGGTGCTGGCGGCGGCGTTCCTGCTTATTGCGGCACCATTGGCGGCTTACTCACTGGTCGATCCCCAGTGCAAAGACGACCCAAAGGCGTGCGTTACGGCTGGCAAGCTGGCCTATGTGTCGATCTATGGGGAAATTGGGGACGAAGACCTCGGCTTTTTCAAGATGTTGGACATGTACCTGCCACCCGATGCCGCTTTCCCCCGTATCTACGTGAACTCGTATGGGGGCCCTGTGAGTGCTGGCATCGGCATCGGCCGCATCCTCCACAAGCATCACGCCACGGTGGAAAGCGGTTCGCCCGTTATCCCAGATTCGACGCCCCAGTGCAGTTCTGCCTGTGCCTTCATCGCGCAGGGTGCCGACCACCGGCGGCTGGCCCATGTGGGGCTGCACGGCCCTTCCCAGCGCGTCAAATTGGGCGAGAACCTCTGGGAAACGCAGGTGGGGACGCTGGACCCTATAATGGCCTACCTCACGGAAATGGGTGCATCCAAGATCACCAAGTTGATGATCAAGACCACCAAGTTTAACACAATCTCCGATTTCTATGTTGACCCAGCGATGCCAATCGAAAAACAAGCCATCTACCGCATGGGTTTTTATGACACGGACAATCAGTACTTCACGTCAGCCAAGTTCACCTTCCCCGAGGGCTTCGACTTCAAGAGCAGCGAAGACTACCTGATCAACGCGGCCAACTATGGGTCGCTTCAAGCCATGAAGGATCTGGCGGTGTTTTACACGACCTACGATCCCGACGTGAAGCCGGACTTTGTGGCTTCGGCCCGCTGGCTGAAGAAGGCTGCTGATCGGGGCGATGTGGTGTCGATCCACAACCTTGGGCATGCCTATGACGTTGGGCTGGGGGTGCCGGTGGACAAGGCAGAAGCGGCCCACTTGTTTATGGAATCGTCGAAGAAGGGGCTGGCAGCATCGCAGAACAACCTCGGCTGGGCCTTCTACACCGGCGCTGGGGTGCCAAAGAGCCTGCCTGATGCTGTGTATTGGATAACGAAGGCCGCAGAGCAGGGGGAACCCTTTGCCTATGGGTCACTGTGCGAGATCAGCGGTGCCACGGACCTGTTCAAGACTGACCCTGCCGAAGCCTTCATGTGGTGCGGGCTAGCCATTGAGCATTTGCCCGATGGTGACGCGAAGGAAGCAGCCAAGGCCGCCTATTTCCCACTAGTTCGGTCCATGTCACATGCTGACTACGCGGCAGGTGATCGCGCGATCAAAGAATGGAATGCCGCGAAGGTCACGGATGCGAGCATGCGGAATGTGGGGGATGATTTGAATTGAGGTTAGATTTTTCCCAAGCCGCAAAAAATGTCTCACAAATCATCATCTACACCACCTAATCCCTGCCTTGTATTCCAAAAAATTGGAAAATTCCTTTGAATTTATCTCGAGAGCGAATCGAAAAACTCTTCAATTTTAGAAGCGGCATTTGGTGTGAAGTGGGAAATCGCCCAATTTAGGCGCCAAGTTGCTGGAGATAATTCTACGATATTAGACCCGCCGCCGACCTCAGAAAAGTTCATCTTAATAAACCTATCATCTACCATTTCGTACCCAGAAGAAGGACACAAGAAATTTGATCTATCTACAATAGAACAATTTTTTAGCTCTTGGCTAATCCTACCTGACTTGTCGAAAAATACGATTGATCCCATCGCCTTGTTGATGGAGAGTTTTGATGCAACCATGTCTTGAGTATTTTTTATGTCGCATAGCCCAATACCATTGCATTTTTCTGACGAGGTAAGATAAAAATGATTATTGTCATTCCAAAGTGTGTCCCCGCTCCAAAACAACCAAAATAAAAAAATCAGAGTTGCAAACGATGTGCAACCAATTATGAATTCTTCATCCATTTAATCCACCCACCAGTCCTAAGCTCTTACCCAAGATACTCTACCAAGAAGGGGATCCAACTGATAGTCCCCCCCGCGAACGCAACGCTGAGCGATGGAAATTTTTAAGTTAACGAAATCAGGGTCACGGATTGGGCCATGCCTCAAAGGATATGATTCGTCTGAATCGGTCTTGTAAGCATGCAGGCCCAAGCCCCCCGATACAGAAAACCACTCAAGTTCAATGCTTCTAATTTGTAATTTCAAAAGGTTGATTTCTGCATTTTGAAAGTTCTCATATGTTTCGGTGTGTCGAGATCTAGTTAATGCAAACAAAAATAAAGCGATTACGAGAAACAAAGCGCCCCCATTTGAGGTCCAATCGTTATGCGGGTCCATCACAGATACATAGACATCCGTGTTGCGCGCTGACGCAATAAGTATAAATAAAAATGCGATTATATATCTCTTTCTTTTCCTTTTTTGTTCAAAAATCCTATGATCAACAATTCGTTTCTCCGCATCTCCAATACTTTGAATTTTAAAAGTATACTCCTGCAGTAGTAAGCATAATCTATCCCAACTTAAATGGAATGCTGCTGCCTGAGCATCTGTGAAAATTACGTCAGATAAATCTTCACGAAAGGTTGACATTGGTTCCCCCGATGTTTTTCATGATCAATGCTTCTGAATCTTGGATATGATCAACAAGCGACTTCCCAACGACTGAACTTTGTTAAGTACTGCCACTGCGTCTCATCTCCCGAACATGCCACAGACGATAGCAGTTGGGAATCTTATGTCAGGCGTAGAACACTAGATAGCAAGCGCATGCCTATTGTCCACACAATCTCTTTCGACCGCCACCCCCTACTACAATCGCTACACTGCTACAAAATGGGCGAGGGCATTGACCCTCGCCCATGTTGTTTACCGCACCTTTACCCTAGATGATGGCCGTGACTTGTCGGCAGAGATGGTACGGGCTGGTTACGCACTGGACTGGGGCAAGCACTCTGGCGGGAGTTATCGGCACTTGGAAGTGGATGGCATCCGCAAGAAGCTGTGGAGAGTCACAGCGCGACACAAGGGTCAGTTTCCGCCCAAAGATCATGTTGGGTCAGGTTCTGGGGACTAGGACCGGTCGATACAAGCTAACGCGCCAATGTCTGTGCTGTTTGCTATTTAACCAAGTCTGAATGTTCCCTTCGTGATCAGACAAGTCTACGAGTTCTGATTTTACATTTTTTGGCATCACTGGTTTGATGGAGTTGTTCACAGAAAATATCAGAATGGAAGAAAGTTTCCTGAATAACAAGGCTTGAGCGGCTCGCATGATGGTCGAAGATAGGATTTGACGCAATTCTCCCCTTCTTTGGTTGAGTATCCGTATCGTTTATCACATTCAGCATAGAATTTTAGTGCTGCGTCAGTCCTACCCTCTATCTCGCAATTTTGATAAGCATTTTCGCCTTGCTTCGCAATTGACCAAACGTCACCCTTATCGTCAGCCCCAGTCGAGATTAGGTAGTCAAGATATCGTCTTTTTTTGGCAACTGCTTTCGAACAAATATTTGTTTCACCATTCTCTGCCGCCAGACAATAATCGAGAGTTATCGGCTCCTTAATCATCGCATGATAATATCCAACACAATAAGCGGCTAGCATATCACGATCAGATAAACTATCGGCCAACGCTGATTTTACTGTAATACAAGAAAACATCGTGATGATCGCAATTATAATTTTTCGGCTTGAAAAGCAACTCATGTTGGTCCATCCAAGTGTTGTAAACGCGGTCTTAGTTGCTAAGCTTAGGCCATACGCAGATGGCAAAACGGTCTTGAGTTGTCACATGCGACATTCCAAAGCTTTGTTCATCTGCAAACGCAGCGGTATTCAGTAGGTACCACTTACAGCATGTGTATCCATTGATACTTTGGCACAGGTGTTTTGTCAATTCTAGCTTTTTCAAACCTTTTTCAATTTCGACCGCCACCACCTGCTACTTTTGCTACATTGTTACAAAAAGGGCGCGAGCCTTGACCCCCGCCTGACGACCTTCCACGCTTAGGACCGCGCGTTTCGACGGACCGAAGCCCCCTTGGGGCCGGACATCCAGCCGGAGGCATAAGCGGGCCGCTAGAGGGCTGTCTCAGTTCTGGGCGCTCAATCTTGGTGATCTGGCTAAGGTTGCACTCTAGGCGGCCTCCGGCGCTGGCTGCGTGCGCGCCAGTTAGTCCACGCAAATATCTGTGTGCTGGTTCGGATTCCAAAACAGAGGCAACCTGTAGATGGTTAGTGACACCACGACGCCCGAATCAAAGTGCGCCTCGTGGCTTCACGATCTTGCCTTTGGTTGCCCAATGCTGCGGCACCTCTGCCCATGTGGGCGGCGTTTCACACCCAAAGCCAATGGTCCGGCCCGTTGCAAGCCTGTGAAACGCCTTCATCGCCCCAAGATGCGCCCCTGTGACCAAATAGGCGCGCATGGCTGCCTCGCTCTCCCACAGGGTCAGAGTATGATGCACACCGCCGATCTTGCGGGCTTGGGCGCTGATCAACCCAGAGGCGGCATAGGCCTGCCGCATCGACCGGACAGCGTGCCACCAAAAGGCTGGGGCATAGAAGGGCGATTTCAACTTCAGTCCAGTGATCGAGACATATGGCAAGATGGTTTCCGAGAAATGAGGGTCGATGGTGAGTAAATGGCGCTGGGCTTACCGATTTCCAATTTGGTCTGCAGGTTCAGGCGATACCACTTTACAGGCCCTTTTCTTGCTTTGATCCATCCGTTCGAACACCCGCTGCCCTTCCATTTGAAAGATAAAAACCAGTAATCGGGGCGTACCACTTGGGGGGGAAAGCCGTGTCCAGTTCAATCCTGAAATGCCGCCAGCCACATTATCTTGCGTGCGATGTGTGTTTGGCGATTTCGGCCCACGTTTTGATGATACCACTGGCCAAGGAACAGCCCCAAAATCACCGCCGCCGCAGTCAAAGGCCTAAGGATAAACCACTGCGGCGGCGGTAGCCCGCCCGCCCCACCGGCTCCCAAGAAAAACAGCAAAAAAAGAGATGCAAGAAAAAGGGGTCTTAAGGACAACTACTATCTACTACTCTACTTCCTGTTTTTCATTTCAATTTCATGTGCTTAGGTTGAAAAAAGTAGGTGCGCAAAATCCGAGTACTGTAGCGCACCTACTTTGTCAGCCGCCATCAGGTTTCAGCGATTTCCTCTTTTTTCACGACCACGACAATCACATCGCGGCCATCCCGCGTGTTGCGCTGGGCGGTTGTGCTAAGGGTTCCAGTTTTCATCAACAGCCCAATCTTTGCCCTGACCTCCACCCTTGCCTTACGCTGGTCTGCCGATTGATCAATCCGCTTGATGCCAAAGCCGATGTCGACGCCCAGCGCATTTGCAACAACGTAGCCGACCCATTCCGTCGCGCGTTCTGAATGGCGAGGGGCTTCTGCAAGGTCATTTATCGCCTTCACGATGGCCTGCACCTCTTCGTCGCTGATGACCACTTCAACGGCTTCAGGATTGTAAACTGTGCAAACGCCGACTGTGTCGCCATCAGTCCAAAAGCCCGTGGAATTGCCCAGAGGAACGCCAACCATTCGCATCCATGTATCAGTGGCCACGGGGGCGAGGTTGGACTTGCCGTCGCGCACCTTGAAGTAGTGTTTTCGGCCCCCTTCAAACGTTAATGTCCCCGCGTCACTGTCAGAAGGCCGTGTCAGAAACCGTGCGCTGCGGACCCCGTCGATCAAAGCCCCTGCGCCACGACTGGCGTAGATGCCCATCTCGTCGCCGTTCATTGCCCCCGCCTTGCTAACGTGGTGGACCAGTTCGACGGCGCAGTTGGTAACATCGGCAATCTTGCGCCAAGTTGCGATAACCGCATTCATGCCCGTGGTGTCATTCTCTGACACGCTGTGGGTGGTGACAAAGGGGTCAACGACCAGCACGTCGATCTTGTTTTCACGTATGGCCTTGATCAGTTCGTCCACTTGCGGTTCAGCCACCGAGACGCCGCCCTTGTCCATTTTCACGAGGCAGATCGGCAACGTGCGGCCACTGTCGACCAGCAGGCGGTCGCCCAACTGGTCAGCATCGATACCGTAGTGGATGCAGGCTGCTGCGATCCGGCGTTCCAGTTCTTCCGCAGGGTCCTCACCGTTCCAGACCCAGACTCGGCTGGTCCCTCGTGGCTGTATGCCCAGAAGATCGCGCGCTGTTGCCATGGCAAGCGCCTCCACAAGCACCATGCTGGATTTCCCCAAGCCGCCCGGTGCCACTGTCAGCGAGACAAACCCCCGAATGAGATGCGTACCATATAGCCACTGGCGCGGCGGGATCAGCTTGGGTTCGCGTAGAGCGAACGGCGACGGCACTACCTTCTTTGAGTAAGGTACTTCTTCCATTATTTCTTATCCTTCGCGCAAAACATCATTCCAGTCTTTGCCGTCCGGCGCTTGCAGGAAGGACACAGCCCAACCATGCTTGTAGGCGCGGTCAGCCAATTTGTGTGCCGCCGCACGGCCCGCAGTGTCGCCGTCAGATGCGATGGTCAGGCGGGCTGGTGTAGGGGGCAGGCGAAGGTTCCCCATCCCCGATGCCGACATTGCCGCCCAGATGGTCGCAGGGTGCTGCAGAAGGCCGCTGGCAAGGCTCAGGCCGGTCTCTATTCCCTCGCACACCACAAGCGGGCCATCTGCCTCTACAAGCCGCACAGCCCCGCCAGCGCAGTTGCCCAGCATGGCCTTCACGGGTTCCACATCTGCCTTCCCGCTCCCATCGGGCTTGAGATAGGTGCGATGGACGGCATACCCGTCCGACCCCAATACGCGTGCCACCATGGCTGGCAAATGTCTGCCAGACGAATGCCAGCAAGCCGGATGAAAGCGCAGCGCCCCCACGGGAAGCGGGCAAGTGATGCCGCGCCCCCGCAGATAGGTTTCCGCGATGGTACCAACGATGGGGATGGTTTCCCGCGCCACTTGTTTGGCCTGCAGGGCGCGCTTCAAGTCATCGGCGGCCTGTTCAGCCTTGTAATCTCGCTTCGGCGAACCGTCAGACCCAGACAACCCACGGTCTCGTAGAGCCGCTGCCACATCACCAAAGTCACAACCAGCCTTACAGTTCAAGAGCAGTTGCCCTTCGCGGCCGATGCCAACTGACAATGCGGGCGTGACAGTGTTATTGTGCGCTGGGCAGAAAGCTAGGCCATAGTTTGAGTGCCACTTGCCGCCCAGTGCCATGGTGATTGAGCGGGCGTCAGACATTTGCGGCCCCCATCAAGTATGCAGCCCAAGCTTCCATGACCTCCCTGCGCTCCCTCCGTGCCAACGAGAGTGAGACATTCGACTGTCTGAAGTTTACACTCGAGGGCTCAGGAGAACGATCTGATGGTTATGCCCGAACGTCTGCCCACGCCCTTGCCTGCCGCGCCTGAGGGTGTTGCTTTGCCGGCGCCCGCTGCCCGCGTTGTGGCGGCGGCCAAAGTGGCTTCGGCCGAATTCACTGCGGTGCCGAAGCGGCGCAGTTTCTCGGCAAAATACAAGCTGCAGATCCTTGCGGAGACCGACCGCGCCGTTGAAACGGGGGGTATTTCAGCTATCCTGCGGCGAGAGGGCTTGTATTCCTCGGCCTTGAGCGACTGGCGGGGTCAGCGCGAGGCAGGCACTCTGGGCGCCCTTCAGCCCCGCGCGCGCGGTCCCGAAAAGGCCACAGTGAACCCTTTGCAGGCCGAACTGGCCAAGGCCAATCGTGAGAACGCCGCCTTACGCCGCCGCCTTGATCAGGCGGAGGCGATCATCGCCATCCAAAAAAAAGTGGCGGCGCTTCTGGACGAGATGGACCAGGCATCCGGCAGCAGCGGCAAGTCGTGATGGCCGCCGTTGTGTCTTTGTCGCCGGCCAGCGGTCTGACGACGGCGGTCTGCGCGGCCCTGGAGGTGTCGCGGGCGTCTGTACAACGGCATCGCAGGGCCCTGACGGACCCGCCACGCGCGACAAAACCTCGGCTGCCTGTTGCACGCGCCTTGCGGACAAGTGAACGAGATCAGATGCTTGCCTACTTGCGCACACCCCGCTTCGCAGATCAGACCCCGACCGAAGTCTATGCCACCTTGCTCGATGAAGGCGTCTATCTGTGCTCGATCCGAACGATGTATCGCATCCTTGCCGCTCATGGTGAGGTTGCAGAGCGTCGCCGCCAACGTCGCCATCCGGTCTATCAAAAGCCCGAACTTCTGGCCGAGGGGCCCAATCAAGTGTGGTCCTGGGACATCACCAAGCTGATGGGGCCAGTCAAGTGGTCCTACTTTTATCTCTATGTCATTCTCGACATCTTCAGCCGTCGCGTCGTCGGCTGGCGCATCGAGCACGCGGAAAGTGCCATTCAATTCAAAGCACTCTTCAAAGACGCCATGGCAAAACATTCCGTCCCACCCGACCAGCTGACCCTGCATGCAGATCGCGGTGGCCCCATGAAGGCCAAGGCAACGGCCCTGATGCTCGCCGATCTTGGCGTGGTCAAGTCGCATAGCAGGCCGCACACCTCAAACGACAACCCCTTCTCGGAGGCCCACTTCAAGACCCTGAAATACCAGCCGGAATTCCCCAAACGGTTCCAAACCATCGAAGAGGCCCGCACATTCTGCCGCCGCTTCTTTGCCTGGTATAACGAGGACCATCATCACGCAGGAATCGGCCTGATGACGCCAGACCAGATCCACTTCGGGCAGGCCGACGCAATCCAAACCGCCCGCCAAATCGCCCTGGACGACGCGTTCCTCAAAACACCCGAACGGTTTGTCCGCCACCACCCCAAACCGCCCCAAATCCCGACTGCCGTCTGGATCAACCCGCCCAAGAAACCAAAGCAAGACCAAGCCTAAACTCAAAAAACCACTGTCTCAAAGTTGTTGACACGTTCCG